>Ga0114951_10005785_pt1 | contig 11240 bp, 12 predicted proteins | sample AM7aDNAmetaG_FD_88677 | JGI IMG/M metagenome (GOLD analysis project Ga0114951, IMG submission 88677) | Freshwater microbial communities from Finland to study Microbial Dark Matter (Phase II) - AM7a DNA metaG | ecosystem: Environmental > Aquatic > Freshwater > Lake | place: Finland: Lake Alinen... | reverse complement strand
GGAATATCAAAACTTTCTGAATTCCATCCTGAAAATCTTACATTCCAAGGGTTATTATCAGAGACAGCTGGCATTAAAGTTCCAAGATAAGCAAAAGCATTTGCGAAAGAAGCATATTGTTGCCCTGGAATTTCAGTCGCTCCTCCATTTATAACTAATTCTTTAGCAGGCATTCCTCCACCACTACCAGTAGGAATTAAAGATTTAAGTTCATCAATAGCACCTTGAACTTCTGTAGAAGTTAAACCACTAACTTGATTGTTGTAGGCATCACCTTTGTTTAACCAAGTTCCACCCATAACAAGAACTCCATTTACAAAAGAAGTTCCCCAAGTATTTAGAGTTGCTCCCATATTAACAATAACTGCATCATCAAAGTTTCCACCACGAGTGTAGAGTAATTGTCCTCCAGTTAAATTGATTGAACCAGTGACTTGACAATTTTCCAAGAAAGCAGGAGAAATTGACCAAGTAATTTTATCAGCATTTGCAATAGTTGAATTTCTTATTGTAATATTTTGGATAATTAAATATGCAGCATTTGTTGATTCAATTAAACAATTATCAATAGTGAAGTTTGAAGAATTAGGAAAAACTATTGGAGCCAAAGCATCATCACCATCAATATATGAATTTTTAATTTTAGAAGCATTAGTTGGAGAATCAAAACCAGATAAATCACCATTCCAGAAAATACAATTATCAGTCCAAATCCAGTGACCATTTCCAGCAGTTGTTGTTGCTCCTTTTAATCTTACATTCTGTAATTGAACTCCCTTACCACTTTCACCACCTGCTAATAGAGGGTCAAGTAAATCAGGAACAAAAGTTAAGACTGCCCCACTTGCATCACCTCTACTGTTTGTATAAGTAATAGTATAACCAACTATATTGTCTCCAGTTACAGATACATCATTTTTACCAAAGTCTTGTCCTGTTGCAAGATAAATATTATTGAAGATAGTTCGTATTTCAGATTGAACTGTAAGCATAGGGAATGGGTTTGAAGCCAATACATTGTATGGCATCAATGCAGAAGTATAATCTACAGCTAGGTAGTTATAATTTAATTGCCATTGTCCTTGAGTTGCAGTAGGAGAGAAATGAATTTCTTTTACTTCTATAGTTCCTTGAATTATTTGAGTTGAAGGAACAGGTAAAAATCCGTTAACATCTTGTAAATCATTTGGAGGAGTATCAGAAGTTATATTGAAATATGGGAATGGAATATATGCTTCAACTCCAACAAGTGCTATATCAAATGGAGTAAAGAATCCATCACCAGTAACAACAATGTTATTTAACATTGGACCAACAGCAGTAATCAATGCTGCTTTCACTGCTGCTGCATCAGAATTCCAAGGAATAAATGCTGTCTGTGCCATTCCTAAGTCCAAGAGATAATTTCCTTGAACTGGTTGAGTTTTCCAAGAATAAGTAAGATTTACTGGAATATAAGATTTGATTTCAGAAATATTTGCAATTACTGGAGCTGGAAGTCCTGGAGTTGGAGCCAAATTCATTATTGTACAATTTTGAATTATATTTGAAGGCAAATTTGCATCACCTCCTACAGCAAAATCTATAGTTCCAGTAAGAATTGAAGTCTCTTGTCCATCACCAAATATTCTAACCCATTCTGGGATTACAAGATTTTCATTATTAGTTCCTGAAAATCTTATTGCCCAAGTATTTGAATAAGAAAGAAATTGAGTTGCGAGCCAAACAAAAGCATTGGTAAATGATTGATACTGTTTTCCAGTAACTTCTGGGTCTGTTGTGTTTATTAAAAGTTCATTAGATATAGAAACACCCGCACCTCCTGGGGCTGTAGGTCCTGTGGGTCCTGTAACTCCAGTACTACCTGTAGGTCCAGTTGCTCCTTGTGTTCCTGTACCAGTGGCACCTGTAGCTCCTGTTGGTCCAGTAGCTCCAGTTGAACCTGTTGAACCTGTTGAACCTGTTATTCCTATTCCCGTTACACCTGTTGGACCCATTGGTCCTGTAGGACCCTGTGAACCAGTTCCCGTAGGACCTGTTGGTCCAGTAACGCCTACTCCCGTAGCACCCGTTGGTCCGATTGGTCCTGTTGGTCCACCTCCTGGTCCTGTTGGACCTGTTGGTCCAGTTATTCCATGTAATATTGCATTTGCTAAATTAGATGACATATATTTTTAAAAAATTATTATTATATTATTAATTATACAACCTTTCTAATGCTTTTTTAAGTCCAGAAACTACAAAATTTATTTGATTTATATTCTCAGTATTTACTCTCACAACATTATCAACAACTTTATCAAGACTTCCTACCCGATCAAAAACTCTATCATGTAGAATAGTTAAAGTTTTTATTGATTCAGTTAATATATTAAGTTTATCTTCTTTAATAGAAATATGTTTATCTAAATTTTCAACCTGAGATTCTAATTTAGTTTTTTGATTAATTAAAATAGAAAGTTCATCAGAAATTCTCTTTTCAAATTGTTTTTCAGTTTTTTCTATTTCTTCAATTTTTCCAAGATTATAATTAATTCTTTTTTCTAAATCAGAAATTGATTCAGATTTATTATTAATATCTTTTTCTAATTTTTCATTAATAATACGATTACTTGCAATAGATAAAAGAATCTTATCTCTTTCTTCTGCCCATGACTTAATTTGATTATTTTGTTCTGGGGTTAATGTATCCATTTTTTTAATATCTAAGTGAGTAATGTACTGTACCTTTAAATATAGAACCAGCAGAAAGATTTAAAATGAATGATTCTCCTGGTCGACATTGAAGTCTTGGTCTATTATCCTCTCCTGACTCATCAGAAAGAGTAAATCCTTGTCCTGCATCTAATCCAAATTCTCCTTTTACTACTGAACCACATTTTACTTGAAGTGTTCCAGAAACATCTAAATCTCCCATTAATTCATGAATATAAATCCATGCACCAGCAACTGGTGCAATAATTATATTATCTCCAGTAAGATTTGCTAATACTGGTATTGCTATTTTTTGTGTATGTACATCTTGAAGCATTTTATTTTTTATTAATTAATAATTTATAATAGAACATTAATCTTCCTTGTAGAGTACCCAATTTCTTGGGTACTCAAAAGAAAGACTATTAAAATGTTGAACCATCTCCAGCTGACCACATCCAACCACGAAGGTCTGATGCACCCATTGTTGCAAGAGAATTAAAATTCATAACTAAATCTTGGTTACCAAGTAAATCAACAATAGCAGGTTCTGCACGAGTTGCTAATGTCTCAATATATTGGAATCCAAAATCTTGATTCATCATTGTTGAATCAAACATACCCCATGCCAATCCTGTAATACCAAGATTTTCATAAGGAGATACTTCTACAACTTTGAAAGTATCTGTAGCTGGAGCATTGTTAAACAATGCAGTTTGCTGAGGAGCAAGTCCTTTATCAATCGTACTCTTGATTGTTTTTGCAAACTGAGCTGTTTGAGAACCAGCACGACAGAGTAATGTATCAAGTTGAGAAATCATTGGTTCACCACGTCCCATTTTCTTCAAAGCATGATTTCTTCGAGCAGCCAAAAGAGCTGAATATGAGAACACTGGAGAATAAACTATACCATCCAAAACAACGTTTGACCAAACTGGTCCACCATCTTCTCTTGGGTGTAAAATAGTCCAATATTCTACTGCATCTGCACCCATTGTGGAGATTGGAGTAGGAGTACCAACACTATTAATAGGAACCCAAGTGAAAGCAGTGTTAAATCCTTGAGCCAAAAGAGATTGACCTAAGTAGTTCTTAGCATGCTCAATAGCATTTTTACCTTCAAGAACTTTAGCTTTAACATTTGCTTTAATTTTAGCACCTGCACTTTCAAACAAAAAGAAATTAGTCTGAAATGTTAAACGAACTTTTTTCGTAAACATCATTTGAACATAATTCTTTGTGAAACCTTGAATAGGAGCATCTGATGTTCCTACTCCTCCATCTGGAATAATTTCTGCCATTCCAAGACCAGTTACTCCAATATCAGTATAGATTCTTTCATCATGAGATATTTTATTCATGAAATCAAGATATTCTGATTTTACTGTTGGTGAAACTTTTGGAGAAACGTATTTTACAACGTTATTTACTATCGTTACATAATCATTAATTGTTCCTGTCATATATTTATATTACGAAATTAACTATTAAACAAATCTAAATAGAGCCTTTTTATCAGCTGCATCTCCATAAGGTTCGACCTGTACTACTACTCCCGATGCACTATCAGTACCAGTATTATTTACTGTCAATGAGTTTGAAAGAATCATTCTCTGGTAATTATGTGCTACGTTTGTATTGTTTGCTGTATCTGCGATAAATGTATCATTTTCAAAAACTTCAATAGCAGGTACTTGTGTAAGTAATTCTGCTGCTGCAATTGTTTGATTACAAATACCCATTATTTCTGAACGAACAGTTGTGTTCGCAGCAGGAATAACCATACCACCAGAAGTTTTTGCAAGAACTTGATTAGCAGTTGTGACTGTGTTAGCAAGTTTATCTAGCATGACTAATGATCGTGTTGGATTTTTGACCTGAGCTTGTATGAATCCTGTCATTATATTATTGAGTTGTAATATTATCTAATCAGATAGAAGTTCAATAGCTTTCTCTTCGGACATTCCAGTTGACTTTAATTCATCGATAGATTTTCGCATTTCTGGAGAAAAATCTCCTTTTGCGATACTACCTCCTGGAAATTGCATAGCATTAATTTTTTGTTGAACATCAGCTCCTTTCAAAACTCTTTCTTGAATAGTTTCAGATGGTTTAAACATGGCTTCTCTAGCTAATTCTAGGACAGTCATTAAGTCTTTTCCAGCTTTACCTGTAACATTAAAGTTATTCTCAGTAAATTCGAAAAATACTTCTCTTACATCATCATCCTTAAATTCAGGATGTCTATCAATAAAATTTTGTAAAGTACTCTTTTGTTCCACTTCAAATCGTTCTTGTTTAAGCATTTCCTGAATATCATCCTTGGTTGCACCTCCTAATTGCTTTAAACGTTCACGATCTGATTTTAATACTTCATCTTCTTCTTCCGTTTTAGACTCTACTACACTCTTATTAAGTGTGCTATTAATTTTATCAGATCCATTCAAAGTTCCAATTTGCTTCTTGGTTGTCTGAATTTGTTCTGATAATTTTTGAATTTGCTCTGGAGATTTTGCTAGTTTACGTTGTTTAACTAGATCTAATAATTCAATACGTTTTTCATATGATTCATCAGATTCAAATTTTCCTTTGTTAGGAACACGAAACTCGTAAGTTTCCTTTGGAGCATCTTCTTGAGGTTTGCTGGGTTCCTCAGTCTTAGAATCTGTAGATTCTTCAACTTTGACTTGAGGTGTTACCTCAGGTGCATTTCCAGCTTTCATAGCATTTAATGAATCTTCTAAACTCTTATCAAGTTCAGCATCTTCATTTTCTACTACTATATCTTTTTTTTCTTCATCCATATTAGTTTTCCCCCCGTATGGTGGGTGGCGTCCCATGGTTACTATTAATTATACAACTATCTTTATTGTGTTTGCAACTTTTTGTAACTTCATTTTCATTGAATCAACACTTACCGACCCTTCTGCTATAAAAGATATAGCATGTTTTTGGAAATCTCCTTCCATTGATTCATTTGAATCTCCAACAGTACTTGCATACTTTAATGGAACAATAACTATATATACTTCTTTATCTTTTACTTTATAAAATAAAAAATTATCTTCTGGTTTAAATATTTTATCAAACACAGTTAATAATTCTTCTCTATCTACTGGTAAACCACACATTAAATTAAATTTTTCATGTGCAGTATCTTTCCCATCTTTCGAATAGAAATAATCTTTCTGAGAAACATCTTCATCTCTAGTATTTTTTAAAATAATTTTTTTTTCTTTTTTAACTACTTTTTTTTCTTCTTCCATAAACATTTTAAGTAACTATCCTGTTACCAAGGGTTTTTATTTTTTTAATTCTACACTTTTAATTGACTTATAAAACTGTTCAGTAAATTTTTCCATTTCTGGTAAAATTTTCTTTTTAGTTTCTTCTATAAACTCATTAGTTAATTCAAAAACTTTTATACCTTCTGTAACTTTTGCAATCTTATACATTTCTTCAATTAATGCAAATTCAAGTGGATATGGATGAAAATAATTTATATTTATTTCTTCACCTGCTTTCATATCTTTTTCTAATTTACATTTAATCTGCCTACCAACTTCAACAACATTAATTTTTTCAACATCTACAAAAGTTGGAGATAATAAATCTGAATTAACTTGATTCACTAACATACTAATCAATTCTTCTGCACTAATAACAATCTCATCACCAGATTTAGTGATAAATTTAACTAATTTTTTTTCAATAGCTTCTTTAGAATATTTTACTTCTATAGTATAATTTTCTTTTTCTAATTTTATTCCTTTATCTTTACTCATGTAATTCTCCTCTTCTAATACTCTCAATATAGTCTACGACCCTCATCATCATTGAACTTTCTACATCCAATGTAATGGCATTAACTATAGTTTTCCATTCACTATCTTCTACTAATGGTTTTTTGGAAGTACAATCTCTCATTAATTCTACGATAGTATTTGCATATTCTGATTGAGCTAAAGCTATTTTTTTTTGTTTTAATGATTCTTCCATAAATTATCTTTTAGGAAAAGCTGATAATGCTGCACGACCCATACTAGCATCAATTGCAGAACCCATTGGACTTTGAGGTATTTTTACTTGATCATTAGATTTTGGAGTAGTTGCATCTGTATTATCAGAAGTACCAGGTTGTCCATGTTTTATTGGAGGAACTGTCCCAGGAGTTTGGGAAGGAATTCCTTCCATTTGAGATGGTTGTAAACCAGCCTGTTGTTCAATTTCTCTCTGAACATCTGGTGGAGCATCTTTGTAATTAAGAGTTTCTGATGGAGTTTTTTCTGGACCAGAAGGTGGCATATTTTGTGGTGGAGTCATAGACATAATTGCATCATATTGTTGCTTGGGAATAAATTCATAAATATCTTCTTTATGAATATCTAAAAATTTTTCTAATGCCATTAATTGTGTAATTGCAGCTTCTGGATTTTGAATTCTTAATGCTTGAATAGTTGTAATTTGATTTGTAATAATTGGAAAATTTGCTGAGAATGTTTGTTTTTGGATTTCAATTGATGGAAGTAACATTGAATCAGGATCAATTATAAATTCAAGATAATCAGATTTATGTCCATAAGTATTTAATTCTGTAAATAATTGTTTTGCAGAAATATTTCTAGTTGGTACATTTTCTAACATTTCACCATCTGGAGTAAAGTCAAAATTTAATCTCAAATTTTGTGATGCTACAACAGCATTTCCTGTTACATTTCCCTGTTCATCTACGATAGGTTGTGCTTCCATAAAGTAATTAGGATTTTGTTTTACAAATTCCTGAATTTTTTCTGTAGAATTTATCATGAAAACTTTATCCACAGGATATGTTTGTAAAATCCAACTACTTGCAATTTTTGCATCCATTTCTAACGCATCTACCATAGAATTTTTAGGAGGAGTTAAACGATTATAAGCAGCTTCTTTGAGAATCACAGTTGACCCAAGCGTACTTTCAGCATTCTGTCCAGCGACAATATTATTTACTCCGGTATTTTCTTCGATTGATTGTTTTTGTTTATCTGCATAAGCAATTCCTTGTTGAACATTTCCTGTTGTTCTAATTACATCAATATCAGTTCCTGGATGTTTAGGATTTACAATGTTTGGACCTCTCTTGTATGTAGCAGTTCCATTTTGAACTTGAGCTCCAAATAATAGTGGAAAAATTTCTGCTTCAACTTGTTGAGCATTAAGAGAATTAATATAAGTATAAAGAGCAGTATTTCCTCTCATCATTTCATATAATCCAACTCCATGAGGATCATTAGGATTTTTAACAAAACATCTAGCAGTGATAATAGAACCATGACTACCATCATTTGGTAATTCTCCATCATAAATTATCATTTTTCCACATACTACTACAAATCTATTCAATAAAACACTCTCATAATATCCAATAGTTACATGAGTTTGTGCCTTATCTCTATTTTCATCTTTTGCTTCTTCGGATGCAGAACAATAGTCTAATTTTTTCTTATTTAATTCAGCTTCTGGATACATAAGGAAAAAATCTTCTTTAGGCATATCTTTTTCATAATAAGCCTCCATCCAAGACCAATAATCTCCATGATTAAAGCCAATTCCAAGCCATGTTCGTTTTACATCCAATGGTTCACGATAAATATCATCAAAAAGTATCTTATCTACCCCATTTCTTTTAACTGAGACTTTTTTAGGATATATTCTCCATGCTGCCCATCCATAAGTAAATAAATTCTGATAAGTCATCATTAATGTATTGGTTCCATTCGCACCTTTCATTGTCCATGTTCTTTTCCACAACTCATACATAGTTTTAGAAAATATTTTATCATCTCCTATAGTAGTAGCATCAGGTAATTTACCAGCTAAAACAGATGTAGCAATGAGAATCTTAGCAAAAGCAATAGGTTCTTGCGAAACTGGTACTCCAGAACGATTTTGGTCTCGATCACTTAATTTTTGAGGATAAACATTAATATCATAGGCTCCATTAGCCATTTTATTATAAAACACCATACTTCCCCATCCAGATTTTTCATATAACTTCTGTCCATATGAAACTGTAGTATTTACCAAATTTATTTCAATTTCTGCTGCTAAAGCATCAAACTTCTCTCGATATTGAGATTTTTTCATCTCTTTTTTCTTATTTTCTATAAATTCGAGAGTTTTTTTATCTTCTGGTGTAATTTTTGCCATTTTTTTTTAGTTTTTAATTAATATATAATAATTTTATACCTTAACATTTAATAAAGCAAGTTCTTCGTCATCAATTTCTAATTTTTTTTCTATTTTTTTCTTTTTATAAATAAAAACTGCTTCATTCGATGCAACATTCCAATTATTTCTCCCCTTTTTACTACGATGGGTTCGATGAAATTGAATATCCATCTCATCAGGTTTATTAAAGTGTAAACTTTTTACATAAGTCATTATTCATTGAATATTGCTCTCATAAAATTAAATTCTCCAGATTCTGTTTTTCCTTCTATATATTTTTCTTGTTCTTGTAATATAGCATATCCAATTCCAGCAGCCATAACTATATCATCATTTTTCCCAGATAATGCTTCTGGTTTACCTTTCTCATTTCTGACAAAAGTAAGCATTTCTTGTAATATCCCTAAAGGGAATCCATCATTTTTTCTAAGAAAAACTGCTTTAAGTGCTGCCAATGAGAATGGTCTAGTTGCACTTGTAGTTTTCCATCCAAAATATTTCGTAATTTTTTGAGTAATATCATCAAACACCTTCCTATAATAAAGATTTACATAACCTAATTTTTCTAATCCATCATTTACCCATAGTCCATCCTTATTTACTTCGATTCCCAATATCGCATAATTATAAAATTTTCCAAGAGTAAAAGCATCAGTAATAAATTCATCTGGTGGAACTTGCGATTTATACAAAGCATCACAATTTTCGGTCTTATGATTAATCACATACAATACCTGAGCATCTCCATGAGCCAATCCTTCCGAAGTATCTCCTCCAATAATATACTTTGTTCCTGGTTCTGGTTCTTTAAACATCTCTATCTTCCCATTCGAAACTGCTTTGAATACCACGTCTCCTTTTTCATTCACCATTAATTCTCCTTTAATTCCTTTCTTTACTTTTTCCGCCATACTAGCAACTTTTGCATTTGGAAAATAACTCTGCCCAGTAGAAAGAAATGCTTCCTGTGGTGTAGTTGGATACTCTTGTCGTAATTTTCTAAAACTATCTGTTCCACCCTTACCTCCCAACTGTAACCATTTCATATAATAGTAAGTAATCTCCAAATCTGTAAGATTATTTTCCACTTGATACTCAGCCCAATCAATCTCCCCGGGGTCCATTTTATCTGTAGGAATTATCTCGGAAATTTTTTTCATTTCCATATCATCGTATTGCCAGTTATAAAAATGTGGAAGAAATCTTACCTTCGAAATCATCGGAGTAATGTTCTCCCTATCCATCCAGTTTTCTTGAAATATTTCGTAAAATCTTCCAGCCATACCTTCCGCTGTTGATTCAATAAAAATAAATCCATCAAAAGGCACTGCCGGGAATGTACCAGTCTCTACCTCTGTAGCCCTGGCTGGATACATCACGCACATCTTTGCAAACTCTGAAATATGCACATAGTGATAAGTTCCCGAACGTCCTGACACAGTAACAGTAATTGAACTCGTGGAACCTTCCTCTGGTCCATAATCCATGATTACTTGCAGCTTTCGTGCGGAACTTTTCTTTATTTTAAAATAAGTATTCTTCACATCCTCTGCCATGTTTCTCACAGCAAAATCAATCTTTCTATCAAAAAATTCCTTAGCATCTTCCACCTTGTGAGCGATAACAACTCCTTCCTTGTTTGTATTAAAAAGTATCTCGTCTAAAATATATAAATCTATAAAAGTCGTAAATCCTAACTGACGACTCTTTAAAATAATATGTCTATGGTATGGAGCAGGTATATTTAAATAGTGATCAAAAAAATGTTTCTGAGCCCTGTTCATTTTAAAAACATCTTTAGTACCATCCTTAGTAATAATCCAATAAAGATTATTCATCCTCCAAACTTTATCCTTAATCAAATCTGGATTTGTGATTAATTCATCAACAACTTTTTTATTGTGCTCTGTTTGAGTATTTGCCATTAATATAATAATAACACTCAATAAAAAAGAAGGCAACAAATAAATGTTACCTTCCTTAACACTAATTATTATTTAGTGCATCTGTTGGGATTAGGGCAAGCCATCCTTTCAAAGTTACAGTTTGTATGTAACCAACGACAAAATCTTCTTTATACATTGCTGCGTCTTTTTGACATTGATAACAAACTGTCATAAATGTAACTCGTTGAGTCTTACTATTGTAGCTCTCGAAGTATACTCTATGGGTTCGTTTGCCGTGAATCCTACATTCTAATTCTATGAATACTGGTTTAATTGGTATCATTTTTTTCTCTCCTTTCTGAAAAATCTAAAAAGTTTTCTAAAAACCTCCCAGAAAGTTATAACAATAATTAGTTTAATTAAAAAACCAACCAATACCCAGGAACAAAACAT
>Ga0114951_10005784_pt1 | contig 11241 bp, 11 predicted proteins | sample AM7aDNAmetaG_FD_88677 | JGI IMG/M metagenome (GOLD analysis project Ga0114951, IMG submission 88677) | Freshwater microbial communities from Finland to study Microbial Dark Matter (Phase II) - AM7a DNA metaG | ecosystem: Environmental > Aquatic > Freshwater > Lake | place: Finland: Lake Alinen... | reverse complement strand
TTGCGCCGGTCGCTAGTCGTGTTCCCGGTGTTCCTGGTTTTCTTTCTGGCGTTTTGCTCGCCGCTCGAATGGCGAGACTTTGGTGAGTTGGAACCGGTGCTGGCCATCCTGTTGGACAACGCCATACTGTGGAGGTCATATGAAAAACAATCGAGAGTTGGTCTGGTACCTGGTCGGGGCGGTGTTTGGGATGGTCGCCCTGGCGATCGCGCTGGAGACTAGGCGCAAGCGATGACGGCCTTTATCAAACGCCACTGGTTCGCGCTGCTGTTCGTCGCCGCGCTGCTGGTCCGGCTGCCTCAACTGGCATCGCCGCTCTGGTATGACGAGTCCTGGACCCAATGGATATCGGGCCTGCCATTCACCCGGCTGATGGCGGCGGTGGCCGGCGACGTTCACCCTCCGCTATTCTTTGCGCTGACCTGGCTGATCGGCCGCATCTCGCTGGCCCCGTGGGCGCTGCGGATGGTTCCGCTGGCCTGTTCTTTGCTGACGCTGCTGGCTACCCGTCGGCTGCTGCTGGCCTTGCGACTGCCGGTGGCCGCTCAGGTAGTGGCGCTGATGCTGGTGGCCCTGTCGCCCTGGCAGATTTACTATTCGTCAGAGTTGCGGATGTATACCCTGCTGGAACTGGCGTTCGTGATGGGGGCGTCGGCGGTGGTCGATGGGGACTATCTGGCCATGGGCTTTTGGATGGTGGTGCTGTGCTACACGCAGAACTACGGCCTGATGTACAGCGCAGTGTTGGGATTGTGGGCGCTGAGGGTGGGCCGTTATGAGATCGATAAGCCCATCACGTTTGGGGTCGTGGCGCTGGTCGCCTATCTGCCCTGGGCGCTGACGGGCCTGCGGATGCAACTGGCCCAGGTGGGGGCCGGGTACTGGATCGGGACCCCCACCTTGCCCGATGTGATGCTGACGGTCTACTACTGGCTGGCCGGCTACATCGACGGCGGCCTCCAGGTGGTGGTGATGGTGCTGGCCATCTGGCTGACGATCATGGTGATCATGCGGCGGGATTGGGAACTGCAATGGCTGACATTCGGGCCAATCATGCTGGCGCTGATCGTATCGGCTTGGAGGCCCATCTACCTCAGCCGGGCCCTACTGCCTTGCAGCATCCCGTTCTATATCCTGATCGGAAAGGCCCTCGCCGATCTGCGCCTGCCGGGCCGGGTGGCTGCCGTGGGTTTCCTGGTACCGGCGTTCGTTCTGGCCATCGTCTGCGACAACAGCCGCGAGGTGATGATCCAGCGCTATCGCTCCCCGGAGGTGGCCGCGCTGATTGCCCAGGGACCAACCATCCAGCCCATCTACTACTTCGGCCTCAGCTCCCTGGTGGAGCTGCATCAGTGGTCCCTACCCAACCCCCAGTATGTCTGGTCCTACAACATGAGCATCCAGAGCGGCAGCTACTCGCTGGCCACCCGGCAGGCCCTGGGGATTGACGAGCGGGAACTGGCGGCGGTGCCGGCCGGGCCCGTGTGGCTGGTGGCGCCCATCAACGGCTATGGTCACAACGACGACATGCAGGCCCAGGTGGACGCGGTACTGCGGGACTATCCCTCCAGGCTGGTGATGGAGTTGCACGGCAAAGAGAATTACGGTGTGGAGGTCTACGAGCTATGGCGGTAGAGGTCGATGTCTCTCCCAAGGCTGAGAAGCACAGCATCTGGCACGAGCTGCTGCCCACCTGGGTGCTGGAACGCGCCCCGCTGATTCGCCGGAAGCGGCGGGTCAAGGTGGACGTACTGGGCCAATTGGGGCAGAGACTATTTCCGCGCCATGCGTCCCCCAGTGCTGACCCGGAGGTCAAAGAGCCGCCCAAGAAGTTGTTCGGTCAACGGCGGCTATCGGCTGAGGAGCTGGAGGAAATCAAGCGGCAGGAAGCGGAGGCCAACGCCAAAGCCCGGCAGGGCGCCATGCTGTTGCGTCAAGCGCGAAACTATATCCGCATCATTCAGGACACGTTGGAGCGGCGCGGGGTCTGCCATCTCACCACGGATAAGAAAGGGCGCAAGGTCATCACGCATGTGGCCTTCCACTGGCCACCCAACGTCAACCCGCACTTCATCGAGCTGTGTGTGGATACCTTGCATTGGCCGCATGGATGCAGTCTGGATCAACTCAAGGACCCGTCCATCCTGACCCACATCTCCCACAACTGCAAGCATCGGGTACGGGTCAAGGAGACTCACGACTGCGGCTGGTGGTATGTGATTGAACTGGACATCGGAGCTACCGGCATTCCGTTACATGTCGATTTCAAACAGATGGAGAGCGTAGTGCCGGCCAGCCGGGCCAATGACAACATGCTGATCTGCCTGGGTCAGACCGAGAACGCGCGTCCGGTCTGGGTGACGTTCCCCAAGTTCGTCAACCTGAAAGTGTCGGGGAGCCCGGAGAGCGGAAAGAGTAATTTTCTAAACTCGATGCTGTGCTGGCTGATACGCCGCAACTCGCCCTGGCAGTTGCAATTCCTACTGGTGGACCTGAAGGAGGGCATGGAGTTCGGAAAGTTCTACGACGGCCTGCCGCACTTGTTGCAGATACCCAAGATCAAGCTGCATCGGGTGGTGAAGCGCAAGAAGGCGGCGGTCAGTGAAGAGGACGGCACGGCTGACGACGAGTCGCTGGAGTCCATCGTCAAGCAGGAACGGCTAATCGCCAAGACCGAAGGCGATCCACGCCAGGCCATCATTGAGGACCGCGAGGACTTGCCGGGCGCCTTGTACTGGCTGGTGCAAGAGTCAGAGCGGAGGATGAAGCTGTTGAAGGGCTCGAAGTGCAAGACGATCAGCGAATATAACCAGATTGCCCACAACGTGCAAGGGATGTCGCCCCTCTCCCGGATCATCCTGGTGATCGATGAGCTGGCCGACGTGATGCAAGACGACGACATCAAAGAATACGCCCAACGGTTCTTGCAGAACATCAGCAACCGGAGCCGCGCCGTGGGCATTCACGCCGTGGTCTGTTCGCAGCACACCGGCCGCGACCTGTTGCCGGGCCGCATCCAACAGGCGTTCCGGGCGCTGGCTACCTTTGCCCTGGCCGACCGCTATGTCTCTATCGCGACCACCGGCAACCAGGGCGCCTCCAAGCTGGACAACCCTGGGCGCATGATGTGGATACAGGGCCGCTATGAGTTGGAGGTCCAGACGCCCTACTGTCCCAATGCCCTGGTGGAGCAAACGGTGAAGGACGCCATCTCAGCCGGAGGCACCGCCAAGCCGCTCAAGCCGCCGAGTCATGATGTTGACGATATGGAAATCATTTCCTGGGCCTTGGAGCACAACGGCGGCAAGCTAGGGCGGGAGGAAATATTTGAAAACTTCCGTGGGCGTGGTTTCAGCAAGGATCAATCTACCAAGTTCGGCCAACGTTGGGAGGGCCAGCAGGTGACCATCGACGGGGCCTGCTATCAAGTTCTGCCAGCGGTCCGCTTCCCTAAGCAGGTGGCCCGCCGCCTGATGGCCGTCCAAGACCCAGCCCAAACGGCTATGATACCGCCGTCGCCTGATCCAGACGACGGCCTATCTGCCGATGATCAGCCAATGCCCGATGCCCTAAGCCCGTCCCAAGAGGAGTAGCGGTACCCCTTCTGGAATTGAAAATTTGAAAACTGCGCCAACACGAAAAGGAGATGATAGCAATGACGCGAGGTAAACCCATCCGACGAGTGATCTTCAATGTCTATGAGCTTGACGATTGGCTCTTGAAGGCGTTGGTCGGTAAACGCAAGAAGGGCCGATATGCCGGCGAGGCCGAAGCGATCCGACGGGCTTTGAAGCTCCAAGCCGCAATGCTCGATTTGACGCCGCCGACAGAATTGCTGGCCCGGGAGAAATCTTGTGATCAGTAAAATCTTGAATTATCTCTTCGGGCCCGCCTATCGGTGGGTACCCGACGATCACGACCCATCCACCGATCACGACTATACCCCCAACAAACCCAAAGTGGGGTGCCTGCTGGCTGCTGGCCTGGCCGTGGTGGCTGCCATCGTCTTTGGCGGCAATGCCTATTTCCAAATCAAGCGAGTGTACGCCTCGCCGCCACCGACGGCGACCAGCCTCCCTACCCTGACGGCCACTGTGACCGCTACGGCCACCCGTACCGAGACGCCCACCCTGGCCGCCAGTCCCACCATTTCCGTGGAAATACCCACGGCCACTCTGACAGCCACGGCGATGATCACCACGGGCGAGACCGTGATGGGCTTCCATTTCGGCTCTCTGCCGCGGCCACCAGCTACCCAGACGCCTGCCGTCATCACGGTGACAGTGATGGTGACGCATCTAGTGGCTGAGCCAGCTATCCAGATCGTGCGGTACCAGACGCAGATCGTGCCGGTAGTGCAAACCCAGGTGGTGGTCCAGACCCAACTGGTGCCCATCCAGCAGACGGTGATCGTGCCCCAGGTCCAGACGCAGTGGGCCACGGTCCTGGTGATCGTGACGGCCACTTATACGCCGACCCCCGTGCCGACAGCCTCAGCCACCGGGACGTTGGCTCCTACGGCGACCCGCACGCCGCTGCCCACTCCAACCGCCCAACCCACGGCGACCTATACGCCGGCGCCCACCCAAACCGACCAACCTACGGCGACCGCTGCCGCGACCGAGACGGAGACTATAGCCCCGCCCCCCTCGCCGACCGATCCGCCGACCGAGACCGCAACCCCATGAGAGAGGAGGTGATACACCATGGCAGCTAAACGCAAGAGCAAGGCGAAGGCCACGAAGCGCAAGACGACCAAGGCCAAGAAGTTCAGCATGTGGCCGAAGTAGGCTAAAACAAACTCCCCCCATGAACGCTCTGGGGGGAGTTGCTTTTTCGCGCCTGGGGCGCATTGCCCGGCGACGGTCGGGCGCTAACGACGATAGGAACGGGCACGCGGCTTGGAACGAACACGGGCGGCACGACGCTGCACGGCCCGGGCGTGCTTAGCGGCGCGGGCCTCGGCCTTGCGCTGGGATGCCATTTGGCGCCGGGCGGCTTTGGCTAACGAGCGTCCGCGGCGCCGCTCGGCGGCCGCCTGCTTGCTCTGCTTCCGGTTATAGGCAGCGATGGACTTACGGTTAGCTGCCGCCTGCTCCCGCGTCTTGCGTTTTTCCTCGGCTGCTTGCTGACGCTTCTCAGATTTTAGCTGGCTATTATTCGCCGTGAAAACTGCTTTGGCCGTGCTCCAAAATCCCATAGCAACTCTCCGTGTAATGAACTATTCGATAGTGGCCCGGCGGGCGAACTTCCAGAGCATGATGACCAGATAGATCGCCTGGATGATCGCCGCCAAGATCAATGCATTGATGGGCCAGCTCCAATCGAGCAGGATGGACAAATAGGTGAACATCGACAGAACAGGCGAGAGCAAGAGATTGCGCGACATCTCCCGGAATTGACCGGGCTGGTGGTAGGGTGCCTGAGCAAATATCTGATCCATGAAATAGGTCAGTCCCGCCATCAGGTAGCCCCAGAAATTGTTAGGTCTGTTGATGGGGCCGGGGCAAGGCTTGTCAACCGGGATCGAAAGCAGGCTGTCGCCATCATTGCTGTTCACGTAGCCGTTCACATCGCTGACGCCGCTGCGATAAGAATTGTCGCAATAGGGCTTCAGCGACAGATCGCCGTAGACATATAAGTCATCCAGGTAAATGCCGCCGGAACTTTCGACAGGATCGTCGCTGCGGTTGCCGACGAAAGCCAATGCCTGCGTAGAAGCCGAAACCGTGATGTGGAACGGATACCAGCGCTGAGCGGAAATCGCAATCTGGTCAACGCGGTTCCAATTCGCCCCATCATAGGTCCAGACTTGGACGTAGCCGGTGGCGCCGATTGGGACGCTATCAGCCTGGGCCCAGCCGTCGACGTAGGCCGGCGCTGTAATGCTGCGGCTCAGGATCAGGGCCTGCGGGAGCGTGGCGGAGCTGGTGGCACTGCTACCGATCCCGGGATAAGGCACAAAGGTCGAATAGGACTGATCACCCGTATGGTCGACCGCCTGCGACATGATGACGGCTCCCTCGGCTTTCCAGTTGGGATTGAACTGGAACGTATGGAAGGTGTCCAGAAAATACCAAGCCGTGGTTGGGTTGGGGCTCGGCGTGGCGGTGACCTCGTAGGGGCCGGGGCCCGTCAGCGCGGCGGGTCGCGCATCACAGAAGGCGGTTCCGGTAGGCTGTGGTGTTGCTTGGGCGGATGGAGGGATGGGCGTACCGGGCCTGGGGGTTGCTGTCGCAAAATAGACGTTGGGCGTGGATGTGGGTTCGGTGGCCCCTTGTTGCAGAATATAGATATAGTCAAAATAGGCGGTGCCATGGGCGGCGATGCCGAAGGTGACTGGACCGGGTGTCGCAACGTCTAGAATACAGGTGGTGATCGTTCTGTAACCGAAGCTGGTCAGTCCGTCCGAGCATAGACCGAACGTTGTTCCGCCAACATCGGCGGTGACATATAAGCTGTAATTGAGTGACGGCTCTTGCGACGCGCGGAACTGCAAGTAATAGTGCCCGGTCTGGAGATAGACCGTCTTGTGGATGGGCAGATCGCCGGCGTTGCTCATCCCCGAGACTTTCAGAACGCCTTGGGCATAGTCCAGGGCGGCATGATCGGTATTCAACCATTCGACCTGGACGCCGCCGGTGCTGACCCAGTTATCCAGCGTTGCGGCAAAATCGCTGGCATCAAAACAATTGACGCCTCCCGGGCATCCATCCGAGCTTTGCGCGAAGGCGAATGATAGGCCAGCGCCCCCCAATAGGGCCAGAACGATCAGCGCCGCGATAAGACCCAAGCGTTTCATGCCGCCTCCTAATTACTAGCTAGCTACGACCTTGATCCGGTCCATGGTGAAATAGAAGATGCCCAACAGAAAGACGACATTCAATATCCATTGTACCAGTTGGATAGCGATGGTGCTCCGGAGTGAAAACACGGCCCAACAAGCCGCCGAGCTGAAGTTCGTGCCTTTGTTGGCTATCTCTTGGGGACATTGGGAAAGGTATTGCAGATCGGTCGGGTCGGGCACATGCAGGTTCAGGCTGGGATGATCCAGCGCGTCGACGTTGAATAGGTTGACGAAGTTCAAGGGGCTGACGGCCGCCGGATGATTGATAGCTTGCATCTGTGAGAGCGTATCAATGACATCAGCCAGCACCGGTATTAATTCGCTAGTTGTACCTAGCGGCTCATTGGTAAGCTGGCGTTGCTGGAGCATGTCGGCCTGAATATCGTTCTGGCTCATCCACTGGAAATACGTGCTGATGCGACACCAGGCCCAAGCCACCCAGCCGCCCACATTCAGGATATCGGTCGGCTGTGTGCAACCGCCATAGACATCGACGTTGATGTACTTGATAGTGCAGGTCTTCTGCGGTGTGGTACCCATGAGGCCGCCAATGGGATTATAGGCTCCGGTCGCGGGGCAGGCCGCGAAGTTCGACGAGTTGGCCGAGCCATAGGTCACCTGCAGATTGTCCAGGTCGAAGCAGGGTGTAGAACCAGCGCAGGCGCCATCGGGCGCCTCTACCACGGTATCAACCGATAGGCCGATTGCCGCGATCTGTCCCGATCCGCCCGAGGGCGTCAGCACATAGCCGAATTTGCGCCATTGGCTGGATAGCTCCAGCTTGCTGTGAAAGTTGCTTTGGGCTGGCTCGATGACTGGTTCCGCGGCATCATTGGTCAGCCAGACCGCTGTACCGTGTCCATCATAGTTGGGATCGAGATACCAGAGGCGTAGGAAGTAGCGATCACCGGTCACCAGGGACCAGGGCACCTTAGCGTTGAACACAATCCCCACGGGCGACTTGAGCGGATGAATATAGGTCACCAGGCCGCCAAAGTCGGTGGTGCTCAGGTCTTGGGCGGTATACGTCATGACATTGCCCAACCCAGCGAACAGTTGGACCACGCCCGGATTTCCATCCGAGCCGTCCGCGTTGGACCAGTGCACATATTGACCCTGGTAATCCGACGAATTGACTTGTCCCAAAGCGGAGAGACCGCCCGTATCGGTCGTGAACTGCATCACACCACTGTCAAAGCTGCCGGCGGCCGCGGTAGTGCCATAGGCCTGCGGCGTGACTGATGGGCGGGGCGTGACAGTCGGGCCGCCGGCGGTGGGCGTGCGGGTAGTGAAGCCATAGGGTGTCATCGTCGGTACCAGGGTGGCCGTGGCGGAAGTAGCCACCGTCTGTGTAATACATGGCATGGCGAGTTGAGGCAAAGGCGTGGCTGTGGGTTGTGGGACGGGCGTGGCCGTCGCTGGCAGACCGCAGAATCCCGTCACTGTCGCGCCGTATATCCAGAACCACTGGCCAGCATTCCAATTCGCAAATAGCCGATCTACCCGCACCCATGTGCCAGCGGGGATACCTCCCGAGAAGCCATATATTCCAGACGGTGAAGATGCGTTCGGATAATGGAAATACGCCGAAACAGATATGTCCGCATCGGTCGCATAGAACGTCAGGGCCCCGCCTGCCGGAGATGTCCCGCCGCTGAAAGAGCCTACGCTCTCGCTGCCCATATAGATGGGCTCCGAAAGCATGAACGTAGCGGAGCCCGACACGCCACCATCTGCGCGAGCCTCCCACACTCCGCCGCTAGTACCAGACCATGGCCCCGTATTGGGGCTGGACTGATCGACGTATAGATCAGCCCCGCCCACGGCTTGCCATTGGCCGCTAAGGCCCACCGTACAGGGCACCGTACCTGCTGGGCCCTGATCGGGCGTTGGCGTTTGGGCGTGGGCCGCCCCAGGCCACAGCATCAGGATGACCAGAGCCAGACAGATCGGGATGTACCTAAAAATCTTCATAGGGTTAGATATGGGCCGGGTTACCCCCGGCCCATCCAGAGAGACTGCTTAGGTTGTCTAGCGCCGCATGTGCAGGGCATCGCCCAGCATGTCGCCCACCCAGGAGAGCAGCGAGCCGCCGAAGCGGAAGCCAATCCCGATGGCCGCCACGGGGATCAGGGCGACGAAGATCATGGACGCATAGCTGAAGATCGTGCCCAGGGCGCCCGTGAAGTCCAGGTTGAGCGTCGGGGTGGAGCTGTCGGCAAAGCAGAACGCGCCGGGGGTGGCCACGGCGATGGTGATGATCATGGCGGTCAGCAGGCCGCGATGGTCCTTGGTGAACTTGACGATGTTTTTCATGGAAACCTCCAAAGAGAATAAAGGGTTGAAAGACGAATGAATGACGATTGAATGATGGCTTGCTCAGCGCGGCTGATCGGGCCGCGCAGTCGCCGATGCGAAGATCACAAAATCACCTCCTCCCGAGTCTGTCCTTGAGATATCGCGTCACGTCGTTGAACACATCTCCGAACGCTGACAACGTGACGGCGGCCACATAGATGGCCAGCAGAAGCAGCAGGATAGGATTGAACGCAATGAATAGCCCCTGCTGGAAATCAACGATGTTCACGCGGTGACCCTCCGGCCGCGGCGCAGCCATACGGCTATCAACCCGACGATGGAGGCCACGATGGAGAGCTGGCCCCAGGTAAACCGCCGCTGGATGGTCACTGAACCAATTCCGATGGGAACGATGGCGGCAACATGCCGCACGATGGCGCCCGGCCAATATCCGCCCCGGAGCTGATACCAGCCGGCGCTGACGGTGGCCGCGTCCGGCTGCCCCGCCGTGGCCCCGATCTGGTAGGCGCCGGCTGTCTCGTAGGCCCCGCCTGCGTCCACCGTCCACCAGCTGGCCGAGTCCAGAGCGGCGGCGCTGGCCGTGGTGGTCAGAAGCAATGCCAGGGCGAGGGCGGGGACGATGGCTTTCACGGTTCGCCAAAGACCTCGAGGTATGATCCTGCCAGCAGGTTTCCATTGCCAGCAAACACAGTGAGATAATTCACGGCCTGCGCCGATGCAATGAACATCTCGATATGGATTGACCGAAAATCTGCCGCTGCCGAAGACATCATTAGCCCAGTATCCATACCCGCAACCGTCTGATACGACGTCGCGTAATCCATGATGGCCATGTCCACCCGTGAGTACTGTCCGGCGAGAGCCGTTGCGCCTGAGATGTACGTTTGCCATGCGCCGGTGTTGGTGTCGGCTTCGGCCGCCGGTGTGGTGCTAAGGCCCTGCACTGTTTGCTCATAATAGCCGGTGGCCACGGCGTTGATACGGAAATATCCATAATCCCATGTTGCCGCTCGAGTTGATCGGATCTTGCCCACGATCACGAGATTGGTAAATTGCGTTGGCAAATTCCCGGAGCTTGGCAAACGGATAGAGGCCGCATCAGCTCCCAAAAGCACTTTCTGGATCAGGTATTGGCCTACCGGATAATTGGCGTAGCCGGTGATGGCCCCGCCCACCGTGAGTGCTGGTACCCCGCCGCTATCACTGCTCAGTGTGGCCCCGGTATATGGACTGACCAAGAACGTCGTCGAGGAGAACGTCCCCGAGTTCATGGCCTTCAACGACGCATAGGTATTAGACCCGCCGCTGGAGGTATAGCCGCCCTGGCCTCCGCTGGCAAACAGGCTGCCGCCGTTGGTAGTGGACACGCCTACTAAGATGCTGTTGTCGCTATGGACGCTGGCCGCATGTAGGGCGTAGGCGTCAGGCGCAGCGCCCACTCCGGTCGTGGTGCCGTTGTCCTGGATTGTGCTGGTAGTGAGTTGGCTAACCGTCAACCAGCGCGGCACATAGCCGCTGGTTCCAGTGCCCGTGATACCCGACGTGATGAATGCGGGGGCCCCGCTGACGTTGCCCCAATAGACACCCGTGGCTGTCAACGCCACGTTGGCCGTGATAGCTGTGGTGGCCGTTGGGGCCGACGTGACGGTGAGGGTGATGGTGCTACCGCTGATGGTGCCGGTCAGTCCAGTGCCGGCGATGACGTTGGCCGGAGAGCCAGCCGGGCCGGTGATACCCTGAGTGCCGGTAATACCAGCCGGGCCCTGAATGCCTTGGATACCTTGGATACCCTGAGGCCCGGTCGTGCCTGTTACGCCCTGTGTGCCGGTTATCCCTTGCGGACCTTGAGGACCCGTGAGTCCGATGGGGCCCTGAATGCCTTGGTCGCCCTGTGGGCCAGTAAGACCGGTCGGGCCAGTCGCTCCCGTATCTCCCTTGGGGCCCGTGGGCCCGGTGAGACCCGTTGCCCCAGTATCTCCCTTGAGACCTTGCGGCCCAGTCAGACCGATGGGGCCTTGTATGCCTTGGTCACCTTGTGGCCCGGTCGCACCCGTCAGGCCGATAGGCCCCTGGGG
>Ga0114951_10005783_pt1 | contig 11246 bp, 12 predicted proteins | sample AM7aDNAmetaG_FD_88677 | JGI IMG/M metagenome (GOLD analysis project Ga0114951, IMG submission 88677) | Freshwater microbial communities from Finland to study Microbial Dark Matter (Phase II) - AM7a DNA metaG | ecosystem: Environmental > Aquatic > Freshwater > Lake | place: Finland: Lake Alinen... | reverse complement strand
CTCCTTTTAAAAAAACTGTACCATAGCAGTATGATCGCTGTTATATGTTTTTTTGTTTTCTAATATTTTTTTGTCAAAGAACGCTTATATTGCCCCGGCTCACTGTAATTACGACACAGTCTCGCGGGGGCGAGGAAGAAATACGCTGCACTTAATTCACATGTATTGGGGTTCACCATCTCCCGAGGGCGGGCATAAAGCCCGCCCCTACATTAAAAATCTTGGATTTTTTCTTCTGCCTTCTGAGTCCTGCACCTTTCACTTGCTAAGCGGAACACCATACAGGCCATACAGCAGCAGGATGATATCCACAAACCAAATAATTTCAATGGCGGCAATCATGCAGTGAAAAACACGTATGTGCCCCCGGTTCCAGTAAATGAGGGCAATAAGATAGGCGGGCCAGACTGTGGCCATACCGAAGGTAACGGCAAATGCTATAAAGCTATTGGTGATGCCCATGCTCGCGGGGGAAGAGACAAAGCCCGCCAGGGGCATCATGCGCACAATCATATCGGCAAGCACGCCGCATGACATTATCATTACGGCTTTGAACGAACCGTTGTCCCGAAACGACAGCGCTGATCCGAATAAAAACAGGCCGAAGGCCATATAATAAATTATCTCGACGGTAAAATCAGGCATATGCGTTTACCTGGCGGCAGGAGCGCCTGCGGCATGCCTGCCGCGTTACGGGACAGGGCTTTACATGTCTCCGGAAATATACTTTTTCAGCTGGGCAATGGTGAACTCCTGGGCTGAAATAGTCTGCTTGACCACATCCCCGATACTTATCAGGCCGACCACAGCCCCGTTTTCCATCACCGGCACATGACGAACATGCTTATCGGTCATGATGGCCATGCAGGTTTCAATCGTATCTGTAGGCGCCACATAAAACATCTCCCGAGACATCAGCTCCCCGACTGTCGTGTCTTTTGATGACTTTGCTTTCAGTATAACCTTGCGGGCATAATCCCGCTCCGTAAAAATGCCAGAAAGCTTGCCGTCATCCATCACCAGCAGCGCTCCGATATCCTTATCGGCAAATATTTTCAGCGCCTCATACACCATATCACTCGATTTAACCGACCAGACAGTATTCCCTTTTTCCTGCAGTACATGCTTGATGGTAATCTGCATAATAAGTATTCCCCCTGTGTATAAATAACGTTTAATTGCTATGGCCGCCTGCAAGACACTGGCGGGCATATGGGTTGAATGACGGCCTTGCACTTCGCCTGATATATTCAAGTATAAAAAAGCCCCTTTTGCAAGGGGCTTTTTTATACGTCTGTCGATTAAGGACGCTACAATAAAAACAATCAGTCGTCGAAATTGCCCTGTGGGCCTTTGTTGCCGTGGAGAGTTTTGACCTTTGCCGCTATTTTTTCATTGGTCCACTCAGCCGGATTCTCGATGCGCCCCGACTTGGGGCCAAGATCATAGGAGTTTGCCTTCAGTATGGCTTCAATGGCAAAACCTGCCGTATCCTTGCCGTTGAAGACATTGACCATCATGCCATAGGCGAAATCCTCGACAGCCTTTGCCATGCGGTCGCGAATTTCCCGTGGCTGGCTGACAAGGCGGTTTTCAAACGGGAGATTCAGCTTCTTGTAGTCGCCGCTCTTCCATTCTTTGCCCTTTGCATAGTCGACCATCTGCGCCCACATTTCCTCTGTCACGCCGGCGCCGGCCATTTTCTTGAACTGCTTATCGGCATCGAGAATGGCATTGCCGTAATCATTGACCTCCAGGCCCCAGGAAATCATCTGCAGGGCCGTGGCCACATTTGCCTTGGTGGTATGGGTCTGCGCGGCAATGGCGCGAAGGCGGTCTGAGTTATTGCCCGAGGTTCCGTGCTGCGCGCCCGACATTTTATAGGGCTCCAGGGCTTTGTGAATCTGAGCGGTCAGCTCGACCTGAATGCCCGCGTCGCTTGCTTCGATGCCGTGCGTGGTGCCGTTATTCAGAGCGATCCAGTCGGGAAAAATATCGCGGGCATTGAGCCCCTGAATAAGAAACAGCGCCTCTTCTCTGGTTGAAAGGCCCTCCTTGCCCTTGATTTCGCCCACTTCTGTTTCAAGGCCTGCCCAGTCGGGGATAAAGGGATTAAGCTCGATATTGGCCAGCAGGTTCTGATCATCGGGCATATGGGAGGCATCGATTGCGATTGAGGTCATGCCCGCTTCGAACATGGAGGGAATTTCGACCTTGGCAGCCTTGATATCCTTGTCGTTCTTGATGCCGTAATGGTCGGCATGTATGGCCACGGGAATCGTGATGCCAAGCTCATTGCAGATGCCGTCCACATAGCTTGCCATATTCCAGTAGTTCACCGCGCAGTAGGGGCTCGCGCCGCCTTCGCTTTTGGCGATCTCGATAAGCAGGGGGGAATTGGCGCGCTGGGCAGCCATCAGCGCCCCGCGAATGACAAGGCTGTTGCGGCCGTTGGCGGCCATGGCAATGGCATTACCCTTGGCTATCATGGCCCGGTCAACCACTTTGCCGCTTACGATCAGCGCCTTTGAGTTCGGGAAAAGCTTCACGATATTGGGCGGCCTGCCGACTTCAACCGCTTTCAGAAAATCCTTTGAATAATTTGCCATAACACATCCTCCTGATAAGTTGTGTGGTTAAATATCGCTATCGGCCGGGGCCGATATCTTACTTCTAGCAGGCTGTTGAAAAACGCCCATCTGCTGCGTTGCACTCATCATACTTCACTGCGGCGTACAAAAAGTACGCCTCATTTCGCATGATTTCGCACGCCTTGCATCTGAGCATTTTTGAACAGCCTGTATACATTGACTTTTTCAACGCCCTGCTAGTACTGCTCTTCATCCGTTGCGTGCAGGATTTTATACAGGGCCGCAACCAGCTCATCAAGCCCCTGGCGCGCGGCTGCCGAAATCGGGAAAACACGGGCCGCAAGCTCAGGGCCAACCTCCTTCAGAAAACGGTCGAGAGCCTGCCGGTCGGCATCAATGTCGATCTTGTTTGCCGCTATCAGAAACTGCTTTTCCTCAAGCCCCTGACCAAAATCCTTAACTTCCTGCTGCAAAACGGCAAATGCCTGCTCTGGCGGCATGTCGGCAAACTGGGAAATATCAAGCACATACAACAGCAGGCGCGTGCGCTCAACATGCTTAAGGAACTTGAGCCCCAGGCCCTTGCCCTGCGAGGCGCCCTCAATGATGCCGGGGATATCGGCCATCACAAATGTTCGAAAGTCGGACAGCTCAATTACACCCACCACGGGATTGAGCGTGGTGAACGGATAGTCTGCAACCTTGGGATGGGCTTTTGAAACAGCCGTTATGAGCGATGACTTGCCCGCATTGGGAAGACCCACCAGCCCCACATCGGCCATAACTTTCAGCTCCAGCACGCCGTTGAACTCAATGCCCGGAAGTCCCGGCTGGCAGAAGCGCGGGGTCTGGTGCGTTGCAGTGGCGAAGTGCTGATTGCCCTTGCCGCCCCTGCCGCCAAGCGCTATCACCACGGGCTCGTCAGGCACGGTCACCTCATAGACGATTTCGCCGGTATCCTCATTGCGCAGTATGGTGCCGCAGGGCACGCGCGCCACAAAGTCTTTGCCCTGTTTGCCCGAGCGGTTATTGCCCGAGCCATGATGGCCCTTCTCAGCTACCAGTCGCGATTTATAGCGATATTCCACAAGGCTGTCTATGGTGGCATCGCCTATAAAGATAATGTTGCCGCCCCAGCCGCCATCGCCGCCATCGGGCCCGCCTTTTGGTATATATTTTTCGCGCCTGAAAGAAACGCAGCCGGGGCCGCCGTCACCGGATTTTACAAAAACTTTCGCAGAGTCAACAAACATGCCTACAATCTCCCAAGCTAAACCTTCTTAAATTTACTTAATTTCAATCAGTCTGACAAGTATTTTAACTTCATGCATTTCTTTGTTTTTTCTTGCTGTTTCAAGTATACTACATATTCAATGGATAGTATGCCTCTTTAATAGTTGCTTAAACAAATATGTTCTGCCGCAGGGCTGCTGATGGCCTTCGCCGCAGAAAACAGCTGCAGAAAGAGCCCCTATGATCGCAATTATCGGCTCAGGACTTACCGGCCTGAGCGCAGCATGGCATCTTGGCAAGGGCAGAGACTACACGGTCTTTGAACAGCAGGACGCTGTCGGTGGCCTGTGCCGCTCACCTGTTGTTGACGGGTTCACTTTTGACCAAACAGGCCATCTGCTTCACCTGCGCGACGCCTATACCCGCGATCTGGCCGGGCGGCTACTTCACGGCAACCTTCGCACAATAGAGCGCAATGCGGCAATCTACTGCATGCAGCGCTATCTCCCCTTTCCGTTTCAGGCCAATCTTCATGGCCTTCCTGCAGAAGCCCTGCTTGAGTGCCTCGAAGGCTTTATAGCCACTGCCCTGCAAAAGCCAACCGGCCCAAGGCCGGAAAATTTTCACAAATGGGTGACGAGCACTTTCGGCGCAGGTATTGCACGCCACTTTTTCATACCCTATAATGAAAAACTGTTCTGCCGCAGCCTTCGGAGCTTAACCTGCGACTGGGTTTCCTGGTCTGTGCCCAAGCCCTCGCTGCGGGAGGTTTTGCAGGGCGCCCTTGGCATGGTCAATACGGGCATGGGCTATAACGCCACGTTCCTGTATCCTGATCGGGGCGGCATACAGAGGCTGCCCGAGGCTCTCATCCGCAAGGTGAAAAATATCGAGCTTTCGCGGCGCCTTGTCTCGATACGGCTGAAAGAGCGAATTCTGCTGTTTCATGATGGCACGCAGCTGCACTATGAAACCCTCATCTCAACCATGCCCCTGCCGCAGCTTTTAAAAATGCTCGGCGCACTGCCCCCGCGTTTCACCGGCGCCGTCCGCCGCCTCACAAGCGCAACAGTGCACAATATCAATCTCGGCATCAACCGCCGCGCAGTGAGCCCCTATCACTGGATATATTTCCCCGAACCCGAATTCCCCTTTTACCGCGTCGGCTTTTACTCGAACTTCACGCCGAACATGGCGCCCAAAAATACAAGCTCTCTGTATATCGAGATAGCTGCCCGACCGGAGGCAACACCAGACTGCGCAGAGCTGCGCGATGCCGCCCTTGACGGCCTGCGGCGCTGCGGCATACTGCGAAAGGGCGACCGGGTTGTTGCCGAGCAGTACAACCGCATTGATCCCGGCTATGTGATAGGTGACCGCTTCAGGCAGCAGCACCTGCCGGGCCTTCTTGCCTGGCTCAAAAAACACGGTATCATCTCCGCAGGCCGCTACGGCGCCTGGACATACTGCTCTATGGAAGACAATATGCTTGAAGGCAGGCGCATTGCAGAGGCCCTTACGTGATACAGGCAAAGGTCGTCCATATCATTACAAAAATGGAGCTGGGAGGTGCGCAGCAGAACACCCTCTTTACCGTCGCACATCTAAACCCGGCCGGGTTTCAAGCTCACCTTCTGGCAGGCCCCGGAGGTGAACTTTTTGACGAGGCTCAAACGTGCGGGCATTTCCATCTTGTTCCCGATCTGATCCGCGAAGTGCGGCCGCTGCGGGATATGCGGGCTTTTCTCCAGATCAGGGCGCTGCTTAAAAAAATAAAGGCCGAACCACCTGCAGCCGCGCCGGTTATTGTACACACCCACAGCTCAAAAGCAGGCATTCTTGGCAGGTTTGCGGCCCGGGCCGCAGGCATACCGGTCGTCATTCACTCCATTCACGGCTACGGGTTTCACGACTACCAGGCAGCTCCGGTTAGATGGCTTTATATACTGCTTGAGCGCATCTGCTCGCGCCTTACGTCCTTTTTCATTGCAGTGTCACAGGCAAATATTGAAAAGGGCGTGGAGCTAAAATTGTTTCCCCGTGAAAAGGTGCGCCTTATCCGAAGCGGCATAGACATCGGCCAATTCAAAAACCCGGCTATCGCCCGGCCCGAGATGCGGAGGCTGCTCGGCATTGCGCAGGACTGCCCCGTTGTGATTATGGTCGCCTGCCTGAAGCCGCAAAAAGCGCCCCTTGATTATGTCAGCGTGTGCTCGCGCATTGCAGCGCGGCTGCCCCATGCTCATTTTCTGCTGGCAGGAGACGGTGAGCTGCGCAGCGCTTTGGAAGCCCAACTGCGCGAATCTGATTTTTCCGGCAGGTTTCATATGCTCGGCTGGCAGCGGGATATCCCAAGCCTGCTGCACGCAAGCGATGTGCTTGTGCTCACATCGCGATGGGAAGGGCTGCCGCGGGTAATTCCCCAGGCCATGAGCGCGGGCCTGCCCGTGGTCGTCACCAGAGCCGACGGTTCGCCCGAGGCTGTTCGCCAGGGCCAGACCGGTTTTGTGCTTGAACCGGGTGATAGTGCCGGTATTGCCGAAAAAACTGTCTATTTGCTCGAAAACACAGCACTGGCACACAGTATGGGCCAGGCCGCTCAGGCCCTGGTCTGCGAGTTTGATATTCACACAATGGTGGCTGATCAGCAAAATCTCTACCGCGAGCAGGCACAACATTTTTCCTGTCTTTGATTGACAATAGCCGTTTCAATGCTTATATATAATGATGACATAAAGCATTAATTCTGTTTCGGTTTTAAGATTATTATATAATACAAGAAAGGAACAAACCGTGCCGATTTATGAGTATGCATGCAAATCCTGCGGAAAAACATTTGAGGTATTCCTGCGCTCAAGCAACAGCTCTGTAATAAAATGCGAATACTGCAACAGCACAAAAATAAAAAAACTTGTCTCCAACTGCTCGTTTCAGCTGAAGGGTACAGGCTGGTACGCGACCGACTATGCGAACAAGGATAAAAAAACAGGGGGCAAAACAAAAAAGAAGGAAGCTGAATCGGCCCCAACGGAGACCAGCGCCAACGCTGAATCAAAAAAACCGGCTGCCGCTTCAGAAAGTACACCGGAAAAAAAACCCGCCAGCACAACAGAAAATAAAGCAGCATAATTTCTGTTCGTACATACTTACAAAAAATAAAAGGGGCCGTTCATGGCCCCCTTTTTCATTGAAGATGCCTGCTTTTTTTCTTGCGAAATATATAATATATTGATATTTTTAAGAAAATTTCGCAAAGTTTCAAAGGTATATGCCGCATGTCTGTAGCACAGGTATCAGATGTTGAACTCTTCGACGCATGCCGAACCATCTTCGGATCGCAGGTAAACATATCAACCGAGTTTCTCCACTATCTGCAGCCTATCGGCGTAAAATCCGCCTATAAAAAACGCGCCCTTGAAACCCATCCCGACCGGGCAAAGCAGATAGGCGATTCGTCGCGCAAGCTTCATGAGGAGTTTCGTACGGTCAAGCAGGCCTACGAACTTCTCCTGTCCTATATGGAAAGCAAAACACGCCGCATTGTTTCCGACCCCGTTTTCGCAGGCCGTCATGCCCATGGGCCCTATCAGCACAGCCGGCAATACAAGCAGCCCTACTGCGACCAAAGCCAGTACCAGTCGCAGCACCGCCACCGCCGCTCCGCAGTGGACCATTTCTACCGCGGCCCCATTCCCCGGCGAAATTTGATGCTGGGGCAGTATCTTTATTATGCCGGGCGCATATCGTGGCGCATGCTCATAGAGGCAATATCATGGCAGCGCACGCTGCGTCCCTGTATCGGCCAGATAGCCATGCAATCGGGCTTTCTCACGCAGCGCGATGTTGTAAAAATACTCACCGAACGCAGGATCGAAGAAAGGTTCGGCGAATGCGCCGTTCGCATCGGCTGTATTACCACCATCGAGCAGACAACGCTGGTGAGCAGGCAAAGCAGGCAGCAGCGCCGCATCGGTGAATATTTTGTCAGCCAGAAACTGTTGAGCGAAGATGAGCTGGCCGGCCTTGTTGACCGGCACCGCATGCACAACTGCGATGCCCGCACATGGCCGCACAGAATGCAGCAGTAATGAAAAAACTGCTCTCCTGTGCTTTGTTCTGCTGCATCTGCGGGGTACTCTTTTTTTATTATCATGCGCCCCTGCTGACCTCCTATGCCGAATTTTTTACCATGCACACTGAAGCCAAAGGGGCCGATGCGATTGTCGTGCTTTCCGGCATGGTTGAAACACGCCTGCCCCGGGCAATCACCTTGTACAAAGAGGGCTATGCGCCGCGCATTCTCTTGACGCAGGAACGGTCGGTTAATGCACTGGCGGCACAACTGCACTGCACAAACATGGATAAGGCGCAGGATCTTATTCACTTGCTGCATGCCGATTGCGAGCTAACCATTGTGCCGTCATTAAAAGGCGGCGCAACCTCAACCTTTGATGAAGCTTATGATCTGAAGGACTGGGCGCGCAAAAACAGCTATAAACGCATCATCATAGTAACCGATGATTTTCATACGCGCCGTGCACTATATGCTTTTACAAAAATTTTTACAGGCACGAACATTGCTGTGCAAGCGGCAGGCACGGCCAATGACTTTTTCAACGAACACGACTGGTGGAAAAGCGACATGGGGATCTCGGCCTATATCCTTGAAGGAATCAAGTTTAGTCTGTATCTTGTAACCAGCCAAAACATACAGATCATCAAAAATTTCTAAAGACAGGCTGGCATTTATCCGTATATACCACTTATAGGCACACATCATCAGATACGCATAATGAATTCAAAACGTCTTTATGATCTCATAAACATGGATTCAGCCGAAGGGCTCCTGCATGAAACCGAGACGATACTGCAGATGGTCTTCCCCGGCTATGATGCCAGCCCTGTTATAAAGGCTTTTCAGGACACAATGTGCCTCTATGCCGGAGAATATCCCGGATATCAGGCATGCAGCACCGGGTACCATGATTTTCAGCACTGCGGGGAAACACTGCTGGCCATGAGTCGGCTGGCCCATGGGGCGGCGGCAGAGGGGATACGCTTTCCGATTCCCGCCCTCGAGCTTGGCCTGATTGCGGCCCTGATGCATGATGCCGGCTATGTACAGGAAAAAGACGACAGCATCGGCGCCGGCGGCAAGCACACTGCCACCCATGTGCGGCGCAGCATGGATTTTGCCGCTCACTACGGCAGGCAGAACAGCTTTACCGCCGATGCTATCATAGCCTGCCAGGCCATGATCAGCTGCACGGATCTTGAAGCCGACTCTGACGCCATAGCGTGGCCGTCGCGCGACGTGGAGCTGCTGGGGAAAATGCTCGCCACCGCCGATCTGCTTGCACAACTGGCCGACAGAGCTCATCTTGAAAAACTTTTTTACCTGTATCAGGAATTTCAGGAAGGCATGGTTCGCGGTTATAACAGCGCCGAGGATCTGCTGCGCAAGACCATAGATTTCTATTCGCTTGCAGATAATCGCTTCAAAAACAAACTTGAAAGTATTGATCGGTTTATGGCAGCCCATTTCATGCAGCGCTGGGGCATACAGGACGATCTCTACCGAATTGCCATCGACAATGAAAAGGCGTATCTGCTCAATATCATGAGGCATGAAGATCAGGAAATGCGCCGCCGCCTGCGGCGCAAGGGTATAGTTGAAAAACTCAGCAACGGCAAAAACAACTGACCGCCCCTGTTCCCTCATAAAAAACCCTTAGGCCATACATCTTCCAGGGCTTTATCCCCCTGCAGACTTGACAACAGCGTTCTAATCCTTATCTTGTATTCTTAGTCAGACAGCTGATTGAAACCGAAATAAAATGGGAGAGCAATAAACCGTGTCTGCAAGCAAAAAACACATACATGCAAACGATCATCACCACCCAAAAAACCAAAAAATTTCCGAAGCTGCCGAAGATGAAATACCCGGCGATGCCGCAGAAGCCAATCCCGAAGATGCACACTATGAGGGACAGGACATAAGCCTTTCAGATCGGGAAGCCCTTGTTGAGCAAATCGACAAGCTTGAAAAAGAGAGTGGGGCACTTTCCGAACGGCTGCTGCGCACCCTGGCCGAGTTCGACAACTACCGCAAGCGCGTTGCACGTGAAAAAGACGACCTTTTAAAATACGGCGCTGAAAAAATGGCGCTGGATATGCTGCCCGTTGCCGACAATTTGGAACGGGCCCTCGATCAGGCAAAAAACGCGGCAGACGCCGCAGCAGTGGTCCAGGGCGTTGAAATGATTTTCAAACAGTTTCTTGCCACGCTCGAAAAATTCAATATAAAATCCTTTGATTCCATCGGGCAGACTTTTGACCCTGAAAAGCATGAAGCTATGGCACGGCAGGATAACCCGCAGTATGCTGAAAATACGGTTGTAGCGGAATTTCAAAAAGGCTATTTCCTTAACGACAAGCTTCTCAGGCCCGCCCGCGTAGTGGTTTCACAGGGATCCGGCGACGACGCGCAGGAAGAAAAATAAAAGAATTTTTCATTGCTCCAATGAAAAAAAAGAATCAACCCCTAAGCCGAAGTGCACTGTTTTGTGAAGGCATAATGAATCAGGAAAAATTCCACATACAGCTTGAGGACAGAATTATTAAAGGTGTGCTGCATCTGCTCCCAACCAGTGCTCCGGCTGTTGTCACCTGCCATGGCCTTTTCAGCAGCATGCAAAGCGAAAAATTTCTGCATGTCGCTGAAGTATTCTCAAGGGTTGGCTTTGCTGTGGTGCGATTTGATTTCGGTGGCTGCGGGGAAAGCACGGGTTCTATCGCCGACACCACGGTTTCGCGGCGCCTGCAGGAACTGGAGGCCGTCATGCAGCACATATCGGGTCATGCGAAGCTGACGGGCCATTACGGCATACTGGGGAGCTCCCTTGGCGGGTATGTGGGGCTCCTGTATGCGGCGCGGCATCCGGTGGACGCGCTATCGGTTTGGGCAACGCCCAAAGAGCTGTTGTCTTTGCAGCACAATATACCTGCTGACGATTTACAGAAGCTGAAAGCGGATTTTTTTTCTGATGCCGGCAGGTGGAATCTGCCCGCGGAAATTGCAGCCTTGCAGTTCGTACAGGTCATTCAGGGCACAGAGGATGAACTTGTGCCCTGGCAACATGCGGAGCTCATGAACCAGATTTTGCAGGAGCCAAAAGAATTGCTTCTGCTGCCGGGCGCCGATCATCGCATATCCCAGCCGCAGCATCGCAAGCTTGCAACCGCGCAAAGCCTTGCCTGGTTCAAGAAACATCTGCTCTAGCAGGGTGTTGAAAAAGCCAATAGGGGAAGGCTGTTCAAAAATGCTCAGATGCAAGGCGTGCGAAATCATGCGAAATGAGGCGTACTTTTTGTACGCCGCAGTGAAGCATGATGAGCGCAACGCAGCAGATGGGCGTTTTT
>Ga0114951_10005782_pt1 | contig 11247 bp, 14 predicted proteins | sample AM7aDNAmetaG_FD_88677 | JGI IMG/M metagenome (GOLD analysis project Ga0114951, IMG submission 88677) | Freshwater microbial communities from Finland to study Microbial Dark Matter (Phase II) - AM7a DNA metaG | ecosystem: Environmental > Aquatic > Freshwater > Lake | place: Finland: Lake Alinen... | reverse complement strand
GGTTCAGCTCTCGTTGAGGCCTGTCCAATCCTGTTTCATCGCTGATGGGGTTCCCTGAAAACTTTCTCAATTAAACTGCGCTCCTTCTTCACCCTCCCTGCTGTCAACTCGGGGGGTTTGTTAGTTCATTTTTTCCACCAAAAACTATCCTCTCCATACCATTGCAATACTGGCTTGAAACGGGCGATCCTTTTGTCGCTCCAACCCTTCATGAAATCTATCCTTTCAATTTGCTCTTCAGAGACAGGGAAAAACGCTGTGCTAATCATATCGTTATACTCGCAGTCGGTTCTCATATATAACTGGCCGCATCGCCTGCACTTATCCAGTTCAAGCGAAAAGAGAGTGGTATCCTGCATGAGTTTCACTCTTTCGAGATCCAGGTCATCTTGAGTTATCGTTTCCTTGGTCCATAAATGGCATGCAACTGGTTTCATATTCCCTCCTATTTATTTCCAGAATTTTGAACTATTGAGATACTGTTCACGTCTTTCCTTGGGCCATGTTTCCATCCTGGATATATTCGACAGCCTGTCTGCGAATTTGATCATTATGGCATCCCTGGTTTTAAGCCTGGGGAAGCAGTTGTTTGATTCCTTGGTTACTTCATTCACCAGATCAGCTATCCGGGGTCCGAATTCTTGTACCAAAGTGTCGTACGTTACCCCACAATAACTCTCGATGGTGTCGTGTAAATATGCGGCCGAGATAATATCGGCGTCCTTCGTGACCTGTTTTAGGATTTCGACCAACGGAACTATGTGAGCCGCGAAGTATGATTTCCCGGCGTCATCGACTTCTTTGCTATGACATACCTTAGCAAAACGCCGCGCTTTAGTTACTATTTCCGAATCCATCATTTCCTCCTTTTAATTTAAGGGTTTCGATTTTTGCCGACTAATTGCATATGCTGCAACAAGCTTTTCCTGAGGTGCGAATTCAACGGCACACTCGCAGTGCCTGTTTCTGACAGCCGATACAGCTTCAGCAGCGGCCATCCCTTCCAGTTCAACCAGTAAACAGGCTAGCAAAGTCCCGGTTCTTCCGTGTCCCATGATGCAGGCTATATCGATTACCATTCCTTTTGTTAACAGTGATTTGGTTTTTGAAACCAACTGCTTCAACTCCGGCAAACCGATTACGCCGGTATCGGGCCAATGAATAACAATCTTGGGGTATGATGTCGGGATACTTTCCCAGGATTCGTCAAGATAAATGCCAAACTGGGGTTCCAGAGAGGATTCTGCTTTCTTGAATTTGCTGTTTAGTGCTGTGTATGAGGAAACCAGTACTATATGGGGACCGATTTTGAATTCTTCTCTCCAGTGTAAACACATTTTCAATCAGACCTTTCCCCATTCTTTTTCTCCCACCTGCCAGCGTTATAAAAGCTTATGGCCGCCAGCGCCGCTGCCGCCAGAAGACACAGGCTGTACCAGGCGCTCAGTATGTCCGTATTGGTAGAAAGCATGTACACGTTGTAACCGCCGATCAGTATGCACACGCATCCGAGCATTTGTCCCTGTTTCACTCTTTTCATAAACTCTCCTCTCGCGTGGTCGGGGCATCCTTGCCGGTGGTAACGGGGAGCAAAATGGATTCCGCGATTATCTTCTTAAGGAATAAAAGGTTGTCCCGATTAAAAGTTCCATCCTTGTCACGTCCAATAGTACTCGCCAGTACCAGCTTTTCTTCGTCTTCCAGGACTGCCAGGCCAACAGTCGTGAATTCCAGCAACTCCTGTTTAAAGGGTGCGGTTTCATAGATATCGTCTTCAATGCGTGATGCATCGAGCCGGCGTACAACGGCTATCTTATGCATATAACCATCCTTTCAAGATCAATTTTTGAGTTTAGCTGTTTTGGACAGGAACCTGGGCCTGGCGGGTTCGTTTGCGCAACCGCAGGAATACAGGCCACAGGTGTTTTTTACCGCAACGATGAACATACAGTTCGGACAGTTGCGTGTCTGGTTACTTGCGATAAAATGCCATTTTGTTACGCTGCCGGTTTCGGTTATCTTTACAACCTTGGGTTTTTTCTTTGGCAGGTGGGTGTCAATCCGGATTTCATCAGGAATGGGGGACTGCAGTTCTTTTAAAAACTGGCTGATATCGTCGGCTAATGGTTTGAGTACCGGGGAGATATTATTGGTTCTTTCATTCATCATATAACCATTGTACCGCCCCGGTTTGACAGCTATGGTGTCACAAATGCAGTCAAATCAGCCCTTTTTCTCCTTCGCGGATGCTTCGTTCTGGCTAGCCTGGTTGCGCAGGTTTACTCCCTCCACATTCCCGACGTGATTGAAGCCGAATTGCTTGTTTTTGGTTACGTTTATCCTTGAAATGATGCGGTCCATGTCGCCCGTCTGGATTTCCACAATCCCGATATCCCTGCGGTACTCAATAGCCAAACCAAACACGACCTCCTGTATTTGAGCCGGCGTGAAACCGGCGGTATGCCGCGCGATGTATTCCTTTGTTATTTCATTTAGCTTGATTTTCTGGCACAGGCTATCAATCAGAATCCCCCTTTCAGCGGAGTTGGGAACGGTAAACTGGATTACCCTGTCAAACCTCGATGGCCTTTGGCTCAAAGCCTTGTCCAGAAGCGCAAAACAATTCGTAGTGGCGACCGTAACGACTTCCTTCCTCGGTTCGACTCCGTCCATGGCGTCCAGTAAAGAAACGAGCGCAGGATTCCGGTGTCCCCCGTAATCAGAATCAACCTGGCCTATCAGATCGACATCCTCTATCAGTACGATGCACGGGCTCAATTCCTGGGCAACGGTGTAGAGGAGACTGATATATTCCCGTTCGCCCAAAGCATATGCGCCGGTAGTAATACAGGTGATCCCTTCGGCTTCGCCCATGATCGCCCGGCAAACGATGGTCTTGCCTGTTCCGGGTTCACCGGCGAGCATCAACCCGCGCTTGGTTGGAACTCCAAGCTCTTCCCAGAGCTTTGCCTCACGAAGAAATTCTACTGTGTTCGCCCGGATTTCCTTCTTGTACTCATCACTCAGGATCACTGTATCCCAGGCGCGGGGTTTGATATCTAGGAACTCGATAGTCCCGCAGAAATTCAACTTTTGACCGCGGAAGAAGTTTTCCTCTTTAGCGATTTTTTCCACTGCGTTAACGAAGGTTTCTATACCCTTCTTTTGGCGTGCCAATCCTTCCACACCGATGGTAAGCGCATCCGCACGGTGACTTATGTCAACAGTTACAACAAGTTTGGATTTCTCCCTTGTCAAAAACAATTGGCCGTTTGTTACCAGTTTCTCCTTCTTGGAAAGACCGGTCTCTACTTCCGAAAAATGAGGATCTTCTTCACGGTAACCAAGCTTGCCGGACACCTCCCATCCACCTCGTTCAATACAGCGTTGAACAGCCCAGGCGAACACTCCTTCAAAATAAAAGGGGAATAGTATCGCCTGTTTATGCCTCGGTGCATCCCCTAAAAAATCTCCGATCAGGGATTTGTTGCGTTTTTGAAGCTTTTGGAATCTACGTTTTGCGGCACTCACATGTTCATGATATTCAGCTACCGGATCAATATAATCATCGCCGTCGGCATCCATCAAAATATCGTCACTCATATTGACCTCCTAGTATTTGTTATCAATACAAGTTTATAGCCTGTGAGTGACAGCTTGAGTGTCAATATTTCGGGGATTAGGGTCAAATTATTTATGCTATAATCCTGGCAAATTTACCACCTCTTTTATCTCCTGGAGGTGAACCAATGCCACAGCACGAAGGGAAGACGGACCGGCAGGCCCGCCTCGTCAAGATCGAGCATCTCATCTGCCAGAATCGAAAATCCGGCCTGACTCTAGACGAGATGGCCAGAATCACAGGTATGAGCGGCAGGACGGTCAGGCGCGACCTGGAGGCCCTCCAGAATGAGTTCAAGATGCCGGTCTCGGAGCACCGGAGCCCATCCGGCATCCGGTTCGGCGTGGAGGAAGGTTACGTTCTCCCCCCGGTGGATTTCACGCTGCCGGAGGCCATGGCGCTTTTCATGTCAGCGCGGTTGATGCTGAGCTACGCCTACAGATACGATCCCAATATCGCATCCGTTTTCATCAAGTTAAACTCAATCGTGAAACCTCCATTGAAAGACCAGATCGAAAAAACGCTGCTGTGGATGAGCAAGCTCCCTCCCAACGAGAAAATCCTCCGCACATTGGCCGTGCTGTCCGAAGGATGGGTTGCCAGAAGACAAGTCAAGATCATGTATCATTCCTTATCTTCGAAGGAAGCCAAGGAACGCATAATCGACCCCTATTTCATACAGCCCATGGCGCCCAGCCACTCGACCTATGCCATCGCCTACTGCCACAAAGAAAAGAAGGTGTTGACGTTCAAAGTCGAGCGCATCAAGGAAATCCAGCTCATGGGCGAAAGCTACTCTATCCCCGAGGATTTCGATGCCAATGAATACCTGTCATCGGGCTTTGGGATCGTAGCTGAAAAAGGTTCCGCGGCTATAAAGCTGAAGTTTGACAAGGAAATCGCCCGCCTCGCAGAGGAAACGGTCTGGCATCCGACCCAGACGGTAAAAAAACTTCAGGATGGATCCGCAGAAGTATCCCTGAAAGTCAGCGTGAGCGACGAACTTATATCATGGATCATGGGATGGGGCCAATACCTCGAAGTGCTTGAACCCAAGACTCTAAGAAATGAAGTTATTAAACGGACCAGGGAGATCCTTAACAAGTACAGGGACACGTGAGTTCCGGGTTTTGACAGGCTAGGTGTCATTCGGGTGTGCAAACATCAGGTACGTAACAAATCGAAAGGTAATCGCTTTGGGCTCATATAAATCACTCTCTAAATCCAAATACATCAGCGGCTTGCAGTGCCTGAAACTGTTATGGGTACAGATCAACGACCCATCCAGACTCCCGCCGACTCCCCCCGGTACGCAAAATGTCTTCGACCAGGGGCACGAGGTCGGTTTTCTTGCCCAGAAGTTATTCCCGGGAGGGATACTGCTGCAAAGCGAGGACTTTGGCAAAAATCTCAAAGAAACAAAGGCTTCGCTGAATCTTCGTAAACCTATTTTCGAAGCAGGTTTCTCGGCGAACAGGCTTTACTGCAGGGTGGATGTCCTTAATCCTTCAGCTAAAGATGCCTGGGACATCGTTGAAGTAAAAAGCACCAACTCCGTCAAAGAAGAACAACTCGAGGATGTGGCTTTCCAAAGGCATACTTGCCGGACAGCCGGACTGAAGATAAATCGCTGTTATGTCATGCATTTGAACGGAGATTATGTCAGGCACGGAGAAATCGACCTCGATCAATTATTCGTTATGGAAGATGTGACTGACCAGTTAGACGCGCACGCTATCGGGTTGGAAGAAAGAATCGCCGGCATGCTCGATGCGGTATCGCTTCCCGTTTGCCCGGAGATATCGATTGGGGGGCACTGCACTTCTCCGTTTGGATGCCCCCTCAAGGACGAGTGTTGGGCTTACCTGCCGGAGCATAACGTATTCACGATGAACCGCCTGGGTTCTAAGGCCGAAGACCTGCTTGCTAAGGGTATTCTCGATATAAAGGACATACCGGTTGATTTCCCCATGAATGTGAAACAGCAGATACAACAACAATGTGTCGTGTGCGGCAAGCCCCACATCAAACCCTCTGAGATAAAAGGCTTCCTTGATACCCTGGAATATCCACTTCACTTCATGGACTTCGAAACGTTTGAGACTGCCGTGCCCATGTTCGACAACCTAAGCCCTCACCAGCCGATCACTTTCCAATTTTCGGTGCATATCATCGAAAGCCTTGAATCAGTGCCGCTCCACATTTCCTATCTTGGGGAAGGGAAGGGGGATCCGCGGCCCGGGTTTCTGTCAGAGCTTAAAAAGGCAATTGGGGCGAAAGGTTCCATCGTTGTATATAACCAGACTTTTGAGAAGACCAGGCTTAAGGAATTAGCCAGCACATTCCCTGAGTATGAAGAATGGGTCGAAGGCATGCTGGAACGTATAACAGATCTGCTGGTGCCTTTCCGTAATTTTAGCTACTACCACCCGGCCCAAAAAGGCAGTGCCTCTTTGAAAAAGGTAATGCCGGCTGTCACGGGAGTTAGTTATGATGATCTTGAGATTGGGGAAGGCCAAATGGCCAGCCTCAAATACATGGAGGCAGAATTTGGCGATATCCCGGAAGAAGACCGGCAGGCAATCCGCACGGGGCTTGAAGTCTATTGCGGGCAGGATACCGGAGGGATGATATGGATAATCAAGAGACTAGCGTCCTTGGAATGATATTGGTATGATCCATTCTCTTCATTTTTTGAACAACCCTAAGGAGGTAAGGCATGTCTGAACATGAAATCGACCCAATTTGTAAAAATATATACTATAAGCACAAGGATGCGTTGGATGCTATTGAAAAACACAGCGAGCGAGAGCCTGATGGAGAAAACAAACTTGAAATCACAAATACTGAAAAATTAACTCTTCTAGAAAGTTTTTTACTACATAACGCTGATCTGGAAAAACTGGAAACAATGCTCTTAGAATTTAATATTTTTGAAATATTAAAAAGTACCGCAACAGAAATCAGGCATAGCAATGTATTGGCTTGGATATTGAATCCCGATGCCAATCACGGCTTACATGATCGCTTCCTAAGGTTGTTCTTGCAAAAATTGTTCGTAGCCAATAAAGACAAAATAAGAGGCGGTATTACATTATTTGATATCGCAGTTTTTGATTTCGATGATATTGAGATACGTACCGAATGGAGCCGCATAGATATACTAATCATTTCAGAGAAAAATAAATTTGTTGTTGCAATAGAAAACAAAACCAAAACCAGCAAAACTCAAACCAGCGAGCATAGTGACCAACTTAACCGATATCGTTCAATAGTTTCATCAGAATTTTCTAATTTAACTCCCATATTTGTCTTCTTAACTCCTGATAAATCCATCCCAAGCGATACTGATAATTGGATAATATCCGATTATAGCGTTATACATTCAATCCTAACCCAACTTCTGGACTCACGAAAAGATTTACTAACTACTGATGTTTATAATTTTCTTAATCAGTATCGCACAGCATTGGGGAGGTATGTCTTACCCGAGTCTGACATCAGGCGTCTTTGTAAGAAAATATATAAAATACATAAAGAGGCAATCGATTTAATCAACGAATACAAACCGGATATGGAACTTGAAGTAAGTGAAATCATCAAGAAAGCTCTATCCGAAGAAAATGACCAACTCACTTTGATCGCTTCAAGTAAAACTAAGCTTCACAACAGATTTTATTCAAATAAACTAGATAAAGTAATCCCAAAACTTGGGACTTGGCAACATAATATTCCCCAAATTCTCCTTTTTGAATTCGAAAATTGTGATAAGCAGTTAATTTTGAGACTGTATATTGGCCCAGGGGACGAACCAACAAGAATTAAATTGCATATGATTTCCAAAAAAACACCTAGATTATTCAACAGATCTCACCACGAACTTAGGCCTAATTGGTTATCAATTTATCAAAAGGAGTTCCTGAATGAGCTTGAATACGATAAAAACGATGTGACGGATTTGGAAATAATCATTTCAAATAGATTTACCCAGTTCATGAAAGATGACTTGCCACAGATTGAAGAAGCTTTCAGCCATGAATTTATGGTTGGAAGCAAATGAAATGGGAATTAGAGAAACCCTACTTACACTTAACTCCCTGAAAACGTCAGGGACAATCCAGGATTATGCCATTGCCGGTGGCTATGCCTGTATGTTTTATGACGTGCAAATGTCCACATACGATCTGGACGTCCTGGTCGTGCTACCTTCAGAAGATGATTTTCACCGGCTTTACCAGCACTTCAAACAAGCTGGAAATAAAATAGAAAATTTTTATATTTTCATCGGAGATATGCCAGTCCAGTTTTTCCCTAATTATATTGGGCCCTTGTACAACGCCGCCATTGCGAAAGCTAAAACGGTTCAGTTTGAGAGTATCAACTGCAAATTCGTGAATGTCGAATACCTCATCGCATTATTATTGACAGCTTACAGGGAGAAAGATAAAATCAGAATTAGTAGTTTACTGGTTAAAGCGGATAAGCTACTGTTGGCAGACGTTGTAAAAAGGTTCGACGATGGGAAAAATCAATTATTTAAAAGATACAAAGAGGTTCTGGCAAGAACGGGCTGATGCCAGAATTTCGCTTGAGAAAAAACGCGAGGGTGCGACTCTTGCGGCAAAGGAAAAGGAAGCCAAGCAATTGAAGTCAGATTCATTGTTCTTGAAGACTGGGCGCATTCTTTCAACGAAACACTAGCGAGAGCTCATGCCACACGCTTCGGAGCCCCTTACTCCAGATATTTCGCAACCAGCTCCGCCCACCTTTTCACTCCGTACTCCTCTCCTCCCTTGGGAGATTCCGGTGATTCGATCACTTCTTTCCCTGTATCGAACCGCAGATAGATATACAGCGGCGATTTGCTAAATTGGAGCATTTGGTCCGCATACGCCGAATTAGCGTGCAAGTCCAATAGTTGCTCACGAACGTTCGGTGATAGTTTGTCCCATTTGAGCCACGGCGTGGACATGAATTCTTCATGAGTTATGTCTTTAAGTGATGGCATCATGCTTAATCTGTGATGATAATTCAGTGAATTCCAACCATAGGCCGTTGTTTCAATCCATTGGTCCTTCAAGACCCATCCATGATAATCAACTCTTGTCTCTGGCATTGAACCCACCCTCTTATTTCCAAGCATGAAGGCAATATCGGCAATTGGAGTTCCTTCATTCTTGCTAGAGGGATTCTAACCCTCTGTTTTGACAGCTAGTCTGTCACTATTATTTTCTTTTTTTAAATTATTGCCTGAACGTATGTGATTCTCTGCATCGCAAACATCTTGCATGCATTGACATTGGCGTGATGGCCATCTAGGATGTTAGAGTAACAAGCCAATCGATCGTTAGAATATCGAAGGGGGAAAGCATGCCAAGATACGACCAGAAGTCCTCGGAATATAACGAAGGATACCATGTATTCGACAAGATAGATCAATATTTAAATTTTAATTATGACAAGTTGACGACCAGGGACATTTCCAATTTATATTATGGCGTCTTCGATGCACAAAAACATCTACGGGGGAGTTCTGGCGGATTTACTGGTTTTTCGGAGTTCTTAATTTTCAGATTGTTGGTCTATACATTAGAAAAGGACATTAAACTAAATTTTAAACCCGAGATAACTAAAGATTCGAGCCATACCTTGACCTTTACGTGCGATAATAAAAGTAAATTCAAGTTGACCCAGGGGATCGACCCACACAATGATAAAATCAAAATAAGACCAGATATCTTGATATTAAAGGACGAAATTCCCTATTCAGCCGCAGAGATCAAAGTTTGGCTGACTGAGAGGATGACGACAGCATTAACGGCTGTAGAGCGATTAAGATCGATTTATGAGCAAAATCCCAAGAAATGCCGCTGTGCCTTATTCATCTTTGCCACAGTTGATAATAATAAAAAATTACTTGAAGAACTTGAAACACTTCAAAATGATGCTAACAAAACCGATACCTAGCTAACGATAGTTCTTCTAAATAATATAGCCACTGAAAAATTCAGCACAATATTGAAAAAAGGCTTGGGATTAGAAAAACTCAAAAGTTGATACCCTCCAGTTATTAGCACCAAGCCACGAATAATAAAATTCGGTCTCTTATTGATGGAGTTGAAACCAAATCTCGATAACAAACAGAAGACTGCAGAGCGGCAGCAATCATGGACCAGTATTAGTGGCATCGAAATTTACTTAGCGATTGGCACTCGTCAATTTGCATAATAAATTGAGTAGTTTCATATCTTCCAGAGACTTTGCAGTTGTTCCCGCTATTCGAGGGTCAGCAACAACCACCGCCAGGCATTGGGCACGGGAAACAGCGACATTGACTCTGTTGCGGTCGAGAATGAACGCTAGCCCCCGGGAACCATATTCCCCATAACTGGAACATAGAGACAGGATGCAGACCGGGGCTTCCTGCCCTTGAAACTTATCTACACTCCCAACACGCGCGCCTGCAGGCAGAGCATCTTTGAGTGCGCGAACCTGAGCGTTATAGGGAGATATGAAAAGAAAGTCCCCCAGCTCCAGAGGCCTAGTGGTTCCATCTTTGGAGGTGTAGAGACGTCCGAGAAGCTCGTTGTAAATAGCCAGTACTCTCTCGACTTCCTCGTCGCTCCGTTGAACGTTCCCATAATGCTCGACGCCTCTGAATACTATTCCGTTCTCCACGTTGATTAACCCCTGCGCCCCGGAGGGAACAGTGATCTTTTGTTTGGCGCAGTCGATGTGAGAACCCAATCTTCCCTCGTAGATACTCTCAGAAATAAAGCTGCAGACTGACGGATGCATCCTCCGGGATTCACCGAGGAAAAGGCCGCACTTCGGTGGGACTACAGCATGAAAAACAGGTGCATCAGGTTGGCTGGCATCCATATCCATAAGCGCGTATTGCAGAACCGAAAGCCCAGCATCGCCAGGGTGCGAGCCTTGAACCGGTTGTTCAAGTTGCATCTGGTCCCCTAGCAGGACAATGTTTCTGGCACAGCGAGCCATCGCCACAGCGTTCGCTAGAGGAACCTGCCCCGCTTCATCAATGAAAAGGAAATCAAGCGCGTCTATCCATTCTGGTCTCGTAAAGAGCCATGCCGTTCCGCCAACCACACCCTCGGTGTATGCCCCAAACGCATCTCCGTTGCCTTGAATGTGTATCAAACAGGGGTTGCGGACAAACAAAGCTTCCTCCTCATCCCCACCAACTTTCACCCCGTGGAGCATGACACCGCGTTCCCGGGCGGCATCGCCGCAGGCAAATAAAAGGTTCACCACTGCCTTGTGGCTATTGGAGGAAATACCTACTTTCTTACCATCAGCCAGCAGCGCCATGATGACCTGCGAAGCAGTGTAAGTCTTTCCTGTGCCCGGAGGTCCTTGTATGACAAGGCATCCACCTGACATTGAACCTGTAATCCTGATGGCAGCATCTTTGGGAGACTCCCCGGCCAATTGCGGCAACCCGCCCGGGGGTATGCGATTCAACAGCGCGGTAACCGGGGAGACCAGTTTGTTTTGCAAATGCCCCGAGGCAACTTCAGCCAGAGCAGCCTGCAATGTTTCCGCCGGTATGTGTTCATAAGGTATAAGTGAACCAAACTGAGGGAATATACCCCCAAATTGTT
>Ga0114951_10005781_pt1 | contig 11248 bp, 8 predicted proteins | sample AM7aDNAmetaG_FD_88677 | JGI IMG/M metagenome (GOLD analysis project Ga0114951, IMG submission 88677) | Freshwater microbial communities from Finland to study Microbial Dark Matter (Phase II) - AM7a DNA metaG | ecosystem: Environmental > Aquatic > Freshwater > Lake | place: Finland: Lake Alinen... | reverse complement strand
GATTCTCGGGTTGTATTCGTTGCGGAAGCGGGCAAGCAGCGATTTGGGATCTTCATCCGCCTTGCAGGTGATCTTTTTGCAGAAGTCGTTTCCTTCGTTGAACTCTTCGCGGATAATGCGGATGATATCCTCGGCATGGCTGTCGGTTTTGGCGAAAACAAGCGTTTTTGGCACCTCGGTTCGTCCGGGGAAAAGCAACGGCAGTATCTCGCGAAAGGTGCGGATGATGTTACGAATCTGGCTTGGATTGACGACGTCGCGGTCGAGCTGGGTAGGCGTATAGGTGACATCCTCTTCAAGCTGCTCCCACCGTTTTCGGCGTGAGAGCTTTTCGCGCTTGTCAACAAACTCCCTCGCTTTGAGCTCTGCCCCGTTTTTTGTTATCTCGGTCTCGATAAGATAGACGGTATAGCCAACATTGACGCCGTCGGCCACGGCCTGTTCGTGGCTGTATTCGCTGACAATGTTTTCGTTGAAAAAGCCGAAGGTGCGTTTGTCGGGCGTTGCGGTCAGGCCGATGAGGAAAGCATCGAAGTAGTCGAGCACCTGCTGCCAGAGGTTGTAGATGGAGCGGTGGCACTCGTCAATGACGATGAAGTCGAAAAATTCTGGAGGAACTTTTGGATTGTAGGCCACCGGTACCGGCTCTTTTGGCAGCCAGCTTATTTCTGCCGGATTATCCTCCTCCAGCGAAGGGTCAAGCTCCTCACCTTTCAGGATGGAGTAGAGGCGCTGGATGGTGGTGATGCAGACCTGGCTGTCGCTGGCAATGCTGCTCGACTGGAGGCGCTGTACGTTGTAAAGCTCCGTAAACTTGCGGTTGTCGTCATTGGGCGTGTAGGCCCGGAACTCCTGTTCGGCCTGTTCGCCGAGGTTGCGGGTATCGACCAGAAAGAGCACCCGTTTGGCATCTGCATGTTTCAGCAGGCGGTAGATGGAGGTGATGGCCGTGAAGGTCTTGCCTGAACCGGTGGCCATCTGGACGAGCGCCCTCGGGCGTGCGTCACGGAACGATTGCTCCAGGTTGTTGATGGCAATGGTCTGGCACTCCCGTAAGCCCTGCGGATGCAGCTCCGCCATCTGCTGCATTCGTGCTCTCAGGCTCAGCTCCTTGCCGAGCCACTCGCGGAGTGTTTCCGGTCGGTGAACGGTAAACACCGGTCGTGAGCGTGGTTTGGGGTCGCGGTAGTCGGTAAAGTGGGTCAAGACGCCGGTGCTTTCGTAAACAAACGGCAACGGGTTGTTGTTCAGATGCTTCAGCTTGCTGCCAGCATATCCCGACGATTGATCTTCCACAGCAGAGAGATGATGCCCCTCCTCCTCTCGTTTTGCCTCAATGATTCCAACGGGTTTGCGATCGACAAACAACACATAGTCGGCCTCAGTCCCATCCTTCATCGGGTAGTGCGTCACCGCTATGCCTGCTGCAACATGCCAGTTGATTGCGCTCTTTTTCTGAACAGTCCATCCCGCCGCCGTAAGCTGCCGGTCGATAATGTCGCGAGCGTTCTGCTCGGGGGTCTGGTTCAGAGAGTCTTTTTCCGGCATAAAGGGAGTGTGGAGAGTCGGGGTACAACAAAAACCGCTTTGGTTTTAATGTACATAACTTCACAGAAGTACTGCAATCAGAATGCGGGGGTTGCTGTTTCCGTCTGATAATTTATTATCTTGCTTATCAGTTTTAGCCCCATAGATGGGCCCTTTTTCCGCTGGCCTGCTGTTGTGACAGCATGACTTCACAAAAGAGTTATTATTGACCCATTATAAAAAGAGTTAACGAATGAAGAAAAGTTCGACGAAACAGTTGCTGATGAACAAGACCGGCGACGAGATACAGGTTGCGCTGGTTGAGGAGGGCCGTCTTGCTGAGTTGATTATTGAGCGGCCTGAAAGTCGGAGAAGTATCGGTGATATTTACCTCGGCAGGGTGCACAAGGTTGTGGAGGGTTTGAAGGCGGCTTTTGTTGATATCGGGCAGAAGTCAGACGGTTTTCTCCACTTTTCTGATGTGGGGACAACCAATGAGGATTATCGTGCGCTGATTGAGGATGATGAAGATGATGACGAGAATGGTGGCGCAGAGGATGCTGATGGTGAAGATGGTTTGCAGGCAGCCCGCAACGGTGAAGCAAATGTCAAGCAGGCCGCCCGCAGTGGCAGCAAGAAGCCTTCGGCAGATGATCAGGAGCGGGCGGAAAAAAGGCAGTCTTATACACAGATGATTGCGGGCAAGCTCAAGCCGAATGACTCTATTCTGGTGCAGGTTATCAAGGAACCGATCAGCAGCAAGGGCTCCCGACTTACTTCTGATATTACAATTGCCGGGCGCTTTATGGTGCTGCTGCCATTTGGTGGCGGCCAGGTTGCGGTCTCCCGCCGGGTGATTGCCCGAAAGGAACGATCACGCCTGAAAAAGCTGGTGCGTTCGATGCTTCCCGAAGGGTTTGGCGCCATTATCCGCACCGTTGCTGAAGATCAGGAGGAGACGCTTTTGAAGCAGGATCTTGAAAAACTGCTTGCCAAGTGGACGCAGATTGAAGAACAGTTGCAGAATGCAGCTCCACCCCAATTGATTTTCAAGGAGGATACCATCATATCAAGTGTGCTGCGCGACTCTTTGACCTCTGATGTCGCTGAAATTGTTGCAAATTCTCCTGTTATCTACCAGGAGACGCTGAACTATATCCAGTGGGCGGCACCTGAAATGGTGAAAAATGTCACTTTTTACCAGGGCAAACTCCCCCTCTTTGAAGGGTATGGGATCGCCAAGGATGTTGAGTCGATCTTTTCGCGAAAGGTGTGGCTCAAATCGGGGGGCTATATCATTATCGAGCATACGGAAGCGATGGTAGTTGTTGATGTCAACAGCGGTCGCTATGCGGCAAAACGTGAGCAGGAAGAGAACTCCCTGAAAACCAACCTTGAGGCAGCGCGTGAAGTGGTTCGGCAGTTGCGGCTGCGTGATATCGGCGGCATTATTGTGGTTGATTTTATTGACATGCTTGATCAGAAGAACGCCAAGAAGGTCTATGACTCCATGAAGGCCGAGCTGCGCAATGATCGTGCCAAGTCGAACATTCTGCCGATGTCGGACTTTGGCATCATGCAGATTACCCGCGAAAGAATACGTCCCAGCCTCATGCAGCGTATGGGCGATCAGTGCCCTGCCTGCGGCGGTACCGGTGTGGTGCAGGCGAGGTTTACAACCATCAACCAGATAGAGCGTTGGTTGCGGAAGTATGCGCTTCAGCACCCTATGAAGTTTCAGCAGCTTGACCTCTATGTCAGCCCGACGGTTGTGGAGCCACTGCAGAACAGCGATTTGAAGACTGAGCTGAAATGGTTTCTTCAGCACATGCTTTTTGTTCAGGTGAAGCCGGATGAAAGCCTCAGAAGTGACGATTTCAGGTTTTACAATAGAAAAAATAACAAGGATATTACCGCCGAATATGGCGACATATAACAGAGAACGCACGTTATGGGACAGTATGATGTATTGAAAGAGGCTATACTTGGTTTTTCATCGCTTGGCGCCGCTGAGCTCCTCGAAATTCCAGAGGCTCGGAAGGCTTTTGATGAGTTCAAGCAGTTGCTGAATAACGGGCTGGTGAGGGCTGCGGAAAAATCTGGCAGTGATTGGGTCGTAAATTCTTGGGTCAAGCAAGGTATTCTGCTCGGCATGCGTCTTGGCCGGCTGCAGGAGAGCTTTTTGTCGCTTGATGAGCATGGCAACAGGTTTGCCTATATCGACAAGGATACGTATCCGCTCAAAAAGATCACTCTTGCCAACAATGTCCGTATTGTGCCAGGCGGTTCGTCGGTGCGTGACGGTTCATATCTTGCTCCAACAGTTGTCATGATGCCTCCGGCCTATGTCAACGTGGGCGCTTATGTTGATGCGGGAACCATGATTGATTCGCATGCTCTTGTGGGGAGCTGCGCGCAGGTAGGCAAAAAGGTACATCTTTCTGCAGGGGTTCAGGTTGGAGGCGTGCTGGAACCTATCGGAGCCTTGCCTGTCATTATTGAGGATGAGGTGATGGTTGGGGGGAACTGCGGTATTTATGAGGGTGCCATTGTTCGGGAACGGGCGGTTATCGGTACCGGTGTGATCCTGAACGGGTCCACGCCGGTGTATGATCTTGCCCGCAATGCCATTTACCGAAAAACGGCCGATGCTCCGCTTGTCATTCCTGCAGGCGCGGTTGTTGTTGCCGGATCACGCAGGATCAAGGGTGACTTTGCCGCAGAGCATGGGCTTTCTATCTATACGCCGGTGATTATTAAGTATCGTGACGAACGGACTGACAGCGCAACAGCTCTGGAAGAGGCTCTCAGGTAAAATATGCAAAGCAACATAGAGTGTAATGGACGTCGGTACCTTTCTCCCTGGGAGAGGGTGCCGGGCATCATGGCGGCTCTTCTTATTTTCTTTTGTCTCACATCATCCCCTCTTTCTGCGGTAGTATCCACACACGAAAAGGAATATTTTGACATCATTAAGGGTGTCGATCTTTTCGGTGAGGTCTATCGCGAGGTCTCAACCGGTTATGTTGATACGCTTGATGTCAGCGAGCTTATGTATGCAGGTATCGACGGCATGCTTCGTACCCTTGATCCCTATACGGTTTTTCTTGACGAAGAGGATTCCGGTGAGCTTGATGAGATGACCAGTGGACAGTATGTCGGTGTTGGTATTACCATTGCAACGCTTGATGGAGGCTATTTTGTTACCTCGGTGGTTGATGGCTATGCGGCGGCTAAAGCTGGCGTCAAGGCGGGCGATAGCATTCTTGCCATCAACAACAAAGAGGTAAAGAATAAGTCACTGACCGAGGTCAAATCGCTGATCAAGGGAGCAGCCGGGACTTCACTCACCATTCAGTTGAAGCGTCAAGGGGCCTCCCCCTTTACCGCATCTCTGGTGCGGGAGGAGATTCGGGTAAACTCGGTGAGTTATGCGACTCTTTTTCAGGGCATCGGCTATATCGAGATGAAGAATTTCAGCGCCCGTTCAGCCAACGAACTTCGCAGCGCCATTCTTGGCCTTCAGCAGGAAGCCAAAGAGCAGCGAACGCCGATGAAAGGTATTATTCTCGACCTGAGAAACAATCCCGGAGGCCTGCTGAATGCTGCTGTTGATGTTACCTCGCTCTTTGTCCGCAAAGGCAGTGAGGTGGTTTCCATTCGGGGACGCTCTGTGGAAATGGCAAAATCATATCTGACAGAGACTCCGCCGCTTGATGTTGTGCTTCCTCTTGTGGTTCTTGTCAACAAGGAGAGTGCTTCTGCTTCAGAAATTGTTGCCGGCGCAATCCAGGATCTTGATCGCGGGGTTATTATTGGTGAGCGTTCTTTTGGGAAAGGGCTTGTGCAGTCAGTTATCAGGATTTCCTACGATAATACCCTGAAGCTTACAACGGCGAAATACTATACTCCTTCAGGTCGTTTGATCCAGAAAGAGAAACAAGAGGCGCATGAGTCACGCAAAGTGCTTCCGAAGGCTCCCGTGGATAATGCGGCACAGGTTTTCTATACTAAAAACAAGAGAAAAGTGTACGGTAGTGGCGGTATAACGCCTGATATTGAGCTTTCGGAACAGGGACACTCTCCTTACCTTGCGGAACTTCGCAAGAAAGGGATGCTCTTTCTTTTTTCCTCTTTCTATACTTCCTCTTATCCTGTCATGCCTCCGCAACCCCTCGACCGTCAACAGCTTCTGGTCTCATTCGGCAACTTTCTGCGCGATAAAAAATTTGTCTATACCTCTGAATCAGAACGTCGTTTCAATGAGCTGAAAGAGAGCATGAATAAGGTTCAGCCAGAGCACAATAATATCGGCCAGACCAGTCTCAGCGAACTGCAGCAGGAGATTGAGCGGCTGAAGGAGCAGGAAATCAAGAAAGAGTCAACTGGAGTGGGGAAGGCACTTGAAGTGGAGATTCTTCGGCATTATAAAGAAGTTCTTGCTCGACGGGCGGAACTTGATGATGATCCTGAGGTCACAAAAGCGATAGAGGTGCTTTCCGATTCAGGGAAGTATTCATTGATTCTTCATCCCTGAGCGGGGTTCAACGCCGCTTGTTTATACGCTTTTATTTTACGGTGCGCTCCAAAGGCAATCATGAGATTGCTCACCGTCAGCAGGCTTTCAGCAAGCCCGTGCAGCAGGTCGTCGTGTGACAATGTCGAATATCCCCTCACCTGGGTGGCAAGGTACATGCAGAAGATGGTGACTGAGATGAAGACCAGCACAAACCAGAAGCCGGCAATGGTCAAGCCTGAAAAAATGGTTTTGTCACGTTTGTGGACTATCAGCAGCAGCACGAGAAAGGTGAGATAGACGACGCTTGAGAGTTGCAGAATGGCATCGAAGATATCAGCGCCCAGATAAGATTGCGGTTTTCCGGCAATCATGATGGCGGCAATGGCTGCCGTATATCCTCCGGCAGGCGCTTTTTTGGTTGATTTCAGCAGGTTGAGGGTTGCGAGCAGGAGCGCTGTGCTGCCAAAAAGATTGATCAGTTCAGACATATCAAGCAGAAGCGGAATGGAATCGCCGGAGATGTGGTAGCTCAGCACAAAAAAGCTGCCGCTCCAGTGCGGCAGCATGGCGAGGCCAAAAAGGCGGATCTCGCGCCGCCCCGTTATTTTCCCATAGTGAAAAAGCAGGGCGGCGGCGATTCCCCATTCAAGAGCAGAGGAGATATGAATGACCCAGTTGGGAAACGAAAGCAGCATTCAGGAGCCCTTTATGAGGTGATAGATATTTTTGGAAAAGATTTTCATCTGAACGGGCCAAGAGGCTGGGATCATTTTCTTGTAGAGATACGAGTCGAAGGTGATTCGCTGCACGTCATCGTCAGCGCAAATTGCCACAAAACTTTCCCGCAGCCGGTCATTGCGGTAATAGGCGGCCTGCAACACCTCAAGGCCGAAAAAGATTGGCGCGTAGAGCTTTCGAAACTCTTTTTCATAGTTCTTCAGGGGTGAGCCATGTTTCAGGTGTTCAATCATGGCGAGGGCACCAAGTTTGCCTGAGCGCATGGCGAAGAAAATCCCCTCTCCGTTAGCCGGAGTTACCAGACCGGCTGCGTCTCCAACAAGAATCGCCTTCTCCTGAGTAAACGATTTGCGGGGCTTCATGGGTATTTTCGCCGCCTCATCAAGATAGGGCTTGTCGGTAATTCCTATTTTTTCAATAAAGCGCTTTTGCAGCGCCTTGATATTGTGCTTGTGATCTTCTGTGCCAGTACCTATGGCCAGGTGGTCGGCCTTGGGGAAAATCCAGCCGTAAAAGTCGGGAGATACTTCGCCGTCAAACCAGATTTCAACGATATCGCTGAATTTCTGGATGGACGGCGTGTACTTGAAGCGCTGCTGCATGGCAATCACCTTCAGCTCATTGGGCGGAAAGTGCAGCTCATCGGCGGTTTTTGAGTTAGCGCCGTCAGCCCCGATAATTCTGCTGGCGCGGAGTGGAGGAACTTTATCGTTGAGTGTGTTGATGACAAATCCTTCGCCGGAGTGAGAGATGGATTTCACCAGCCCTTCAACCACAACAGCGCCAGCCTGCTCAGCTTCGACACGCAGATAGCGGTCAAATTTTTCACGACGAACCATACCGACGTAGCCGTTCGGCATGGTCATGTCGATGACCCGCCCTTTCGGTGATCGGGCCTTCATCCGGGAGAGCTTCTTCTCAATCAGTTCGGCTGGAATTTTGAACTCCTCAATAAGGCCAAGAGGAATGGCCCCGCCGCAAGGTTTGACATTGTCAAAGTTGCGTTCAATGAGTACGGTGGAGAGCCCGGCTTTTGCCAGTATGGCAGCGGCAACAGCTCCCGAGGGGCCTCCCCCTATAACGGCGACATCATAACGCATAGCTTACAGTCCGATAAGTTTAGTGGCGATAAATTCTCGAACTCTTGATAGATCAATTCGTTCCTGTGTTGCGGTGTCGCGATAGCGCACCGTCACGGTGTTCTCCTCCAGCGACTGGTGGTCAACCGTGATACAGAACGGCGTGCCGATCTCATCCTGCCGGCGGTAGCGTTTGCCGATAGAACCTGCGTCGTCGTACTGCACAAGAAAGTCTGTTGCCAGCTCTTCACACAAAGCGGCGGCTCGTTCGCCCATGCCTCCTTTTTTCATCAGCGGCAGCACCGCAGCTTTTACCGGGGCAACCTTTGGAGAAAGCTTCAGCACCACACGCTCGTCGCCGTCAACCGTGTCTTCGGTGTAGGCATCTGCGAGCAGCGCAAGGAAGAGGCGGTCGCAGCCAGCAGAGGTTTCCACCACATACGGGATATAGCGCTCATTGGTGAGCTGGTCGATATACTCCATATTTTTGCCGGAGTACTCCTGATGCTGTTTCAGGTCAAAATCAGTTCGTGAGTGAATGCCCTCGATCTCCTCAATGCCGAAGGGGAACTCGAACTTGATGTCGTAGGCAAGGTCGGCGTAGTGTGCCAGCTTGTCGTGCTTGTACCAGTGCAGCTTCTCCTTGTTGATGCCAAGAGCACTGCTGTACCAGGCAAAGCGCTCCTCGCGCCAGGCCTCGAATGCCTCAACCTGTGTGCCGGGCTTAACAAAGTACTGCATCTCCATCTGTTCAAACTCAACCATGCGGAAGATAAAGTTCCCTTTTACAATCTCATTGCGAAAGGCCTTGCCAATCTGCGCAATACCGAACGGGACCTTCATGCGTGAGGACTCACGGACGTTGTGGAAGTTCACGAAAATGCCCTGCGCGGTTTCTGGCCGGAGGTAAACGATGCTTGATTTGTCGGCAAGTGCTCCCATATTGCACTGGAACATCAGGTTGAACTGGCGAACTTCCGTCCAGTCTCCTGAGCCGGTATCAGCGGCCTTGATCCCTTCAGCAATGATGAGGTTATAGAGCGCACGGTTCAGATCATCCGATCCTGAGGCGGCTTCGTAGGTTGCCTGCACCCGCTGGAGCTCCTCTTCTTTGCCATCACGGCGCAGTTTTTCAATATGGTTCTCGATCAGGTGGTCCGCACGATAGCGCCTTTTGGTCGTTTTGTCGTCGATCATCGGGTCATTGAAGCTTGCCACATGCCCTGAAGCCTCCCAAACGCGGGGATTCATCATAATCGATGCGTCAAGTCCCACAATATTCTGGTGGCGACGGGTCATGGAGTTCCACCAGAGCTCCTTGATATTCCGCTTCATCTCGCTGCCCAGCGGCCCATAGTCGAAGCAGGAGGAGAGCCCTTCATAAATTTCCGAAGAGGGGAAAATAAAGCCCCGCCGTTTGGCCAGCGAAACCAGCTTGTGCATCACTTTATCAGGCGGCAGATTGACACTCTGTACCCGCTTTTGGTCGGAATTGCTCATCATTCGTTCAGACATGTTGTGAAAAAATCGTCGGGGACTCCCGCTCAACAGCAATAAAAAATTGAATATAACAAAGCAAGCAGGATAATCAGCAGTGATAAGGATGGCTTCGGCATTCCTTTCGCTATAGACAAAGATGCTTTACTACTCCTGCCGATCCCGACAGGTGCGGAGAGTATGCTGAAGTTTGCTCTCCATAGGGTATCCTAACCTGCTGTTATCCAATAACCAGTTGTACGCTTAAACCATTTCAGTTATCTTTTTTTTACTTGTTTCGATGAGTCTCAGAGAGCTTAAACTGATCTGAGGAGAAAGAACGTGGCAGTCGAAAATGATTTCAGGAATATAATTATTGTGTTCCATGAGCTCCGCACCATTTCCATTGTTTCTGGTGATTTTCAGCGGCATCTGCTGGACGGTTGTTTATCTTGACAGCATCCGGCTGGGGTTTAAAGAAGCCACCTATGCTATGCCATTCTGGGCGCTGGCGTTAAATTTTGCCTGGGAGTTGTTACAGACGGTGCTTGAATATCAACAGGCCGGCTTTGTTCTTCAGGTTGGAATCACTGCGGTTTGGTTCTTGCTGGACTGTATCATTCTTTACACCTATTTCCGGTTCGGGAAAAAATATTTCCCTCGTAATCTACCCTCGCATTGGTTTATTATATGGTCTCTTCTTGGTCTCTTTACGGCCTTTTTCCTGCAATACGTTTTCATTATTGAGTTTGGCCTTTATGTTGGTCGTGCTTATGCGGCCTTTCTTCAAAATCTGCTCATGTCTGTTCTCTTCATCGGAATGCTTGTCAATCGAGGGAGCAGTGAAGGCCAGAGTCTCAGGTAGTCTGGATTTCGGTTTTAAGGGCGATCTCTTCAAGAACTGAGCTTACCTTCAGGCACAAGAACATTGATCCGGCATAAACGATGCTTCGGCCACGGGTATGGACTTCCCAGGTGTGTTTTTCTGCTTTCTGGCGACTGCAGCGAATGGCTTTTATAATCTGGTTAATCACTTCGTCGAAGGTATGTTCTTCATCGTTGAAGAGAACGACGCGGTATGAGTCGAGCAGTTCTGTCCCGGAGAGTTGTTCATTTTCTTTTGTTTCAGGCGCAGAATAGGATGCTGTCCACTGTTGTACAAGAGGGGAATTCATGGTTATCGTGCGCTATACGTTAAAAGATGTAAAATAGTCTCTGTAGCCCGGAGAAGCAACAGGGAGAACTCTTCATGCAATAACCGGTTCAACTGCTCCGAGAAAAAAGTCTCCAACCGGAGAGAGCTGCATGGTAAACCGGGCTCCAATGGGGATGGTCATCAGGTTCTTGATATGACCGTAAGAGAGTCCTCTCATGACGGGGCATTCGTTATGGGCGTGTTTGCTGTAATAGGTAAAAATATTCTGCAAGCGCAGCTTTTCCTCTTTTGTCACCTCTGAGACATTGCTGAACTGACCAAGAAGCACTCCATTGCATGGCGCAAGCAGACCGGCATTGTCGAGATGCGAGAGCATTCTGTCGATACGGTAAGCCGGTTCGTTGATCTCTTCGAGAAAGAGGAGTGAGTCATTGAGCGGAGGCATGTAGGGTGTCCCGATCATTGAAGAGAGGACGGAAAGGTTGCCGCCGATGAGTCTGCCTTCTGCTGACCCGGCTCTGATGCAGGTTATGGCATGGTCAGGATGGTTCTGCAGCGAAAGCGCATAAGAAGGAGAGGTCAGCATTCCCCAGAAATGCTCTTCGGTGTAGGGGGTTGGTTCGTACAGTTCAGTGGCAAGCATAGGGCCTGAAAAGCTGATCAGGCCGGTTTTCGCAAACAGGGCAAGCGACAGGGCGGTAATATCTGAATAACCGACAACTATTTTTGGATTGGCCGCTATGATGTCGTAGT
>Ga0114951_10005780_pt1 | contig 11248 bp, 5 predicted proteins | sample AM7aDNAmetaG_FD_88677 | JGI IMG/M metagenome (GOLD analysis project Ga0114951, IMG submission 88677) | Freshwater microbial communities from Finland to study Microbial Dark Matter (Phase II) - AM7a DNA metaG | ecosystem: Environmental > Aquatic > Freshwater > Lake | place: Finland: Lake Alinen... | reverse complement strand
TTCCCAAGATCCAGGACAATCGCTGCGAACCCACCGGCTTGCAGCAGCAAGTCAGTCGCGCGTAGCGCCTGGTCAAGCCGCGTCCACGGTTTGGCCCGCGCCAGTCCACATTCGTTTCGGCAGCGAACCCAGAGCAGCTGCTTTAAATCCACGCCACTGGCTGCCGCCGATTCTGGATCAAAGGCATCGTCCGCATCCACCCAGGCGCACACCTGCCCTGCCTCTGTTCTTCCGGCCAGAAACGCCAGCGTTAGGCTGGTTCGCCCTGAGGACTCCGGCCCGGTTACTTCGCAGATCGCTCCCACCGGCAATCCACCCTCAAGCACCGCATCCACAGAGGCGACACCCGTTGGCGCCACCTCGTAAATGCTTCTAGTCATTGACGTAAGGGCTGCCGGAAAACGGTTTTCAAGCGTGCGTTCAATTTCAAGCCGTAATGTCTGAGCGGTGGGCATGGCAGGTCTTTATTTCGCCTTTTCTTCGCTTCTAGCATCTCTCCAATCAGGCCGGTTGTCAAAGACATTCTGGGATTAAGGCCGACAGTTGGGCATTCTGAGGGGTTCTGGCACTCTGGCTTGGCCCTGCGATGGCAGTTAAGTTCAGGCCCATGGCCACATTTACCTAACTGTATTTGGCATTTTCTCTAGCGTCAGAAGAGTGGCAGGCTCTGGCGGCATGTGAAAAAGCTGGTGAAGCAGCGAAATTTGGCGCCGGATGCCGGTGAAGTAGTGTTGGATCTGTTGACGATTGAGCACGTCAATCGAGCAGACTACTTTTGCATTGGGCGGCTCAGCAGGATCCGGGTCGGCACAGCCTCGGCATCTCAGCCGGTGGCTCACCTTGCTCCGCTAGTTGCTTCGTAAGATGATCGCACCTTCGCCCAGGCACATCGGGTATTTGGAATCGAAGACTGGGCATGGCGTAAGGGCATCCGTATGGCACGATTCTCAGTGAGCTTGTGCGTTGCAAGATCACTGATCTGTTGTCGGACCGCAGTCCGAGAGCACTGCGTATGCCGAGACCTGCGGAATTCTTCTACTGGACTGTGACCGGAATATTGATCTGGTGCGTGACAGAGCCAACGGTCGCGGTTGCTGTAACGCCGTAGGTGCCTTGAGGCACTGTTTGGAAGCGAAGGGATACTACACCGCAGGAACTCAGGCCGACGGCAAAGGCCAGCGAAGAGAGTACGCAAACGTAGGTCCGCCAAGCGCGGCGACGCCTGCCAAGGCCCCAAGGCAGCAGAAGAGCAAATGCAATGCTGCCGGCTGCCATAAGCCACTGAGGGTATCCTATTTGCTTGTTGGGTTCCATCCTGGCCATGACTCCGGCAATGGATATTGTTACGGTGCTGCTTGCCTTTGTCACTCCTGTGGCCACACTCACTGAAGCGGGAACCTTACACGACATCGGTATTGCCTTTGACCCAACAGCACAACTCAGGCTGATTTGGCTCGCGCTGGATAGCGCTTGATTGAGCACAAAGGAGAGGGTTGAAGCCTCCGAAGGGTTGCCTGCCCCCTTGGGTATGGTGACCGGAGTGGCGCTGAGGTTGAAGACGAACGCCGGAGGAGGGACAGAGGCGATGGTGACCGTGATCGATGCGGTGGAAGACAAGAACTGGGTATTGCCTTTGTAGTTGGCCGTGAGGGTATGTACGCCCGCAGTGAGTCCGGATGTTGAGAAAGTGGCTATGCCATTGCCGTATGCGTCGGGCGTAATCGATACGGTACCAAGCGGACTAGTTCCATCGAGGAAGTCGACGCTGCCCGCTGGAAAGCCTGGAATGCTCAGGAGATTGGACCAGCCTACCCGGGCGGTGATTACAGCGGACTGTCCTGCGGTCGGCGCGTTTGGCGCGATGGACAGAAATACGTTTGTCGAGACCTGCGCATCGTAGATTTGTGCAGCCGTCTGCTGGGTCGCAGGCAGATAGTTAGTATCTCCGGAATAGGTTGCAGTAACCGAGTTATTTCCGGTTTGGGATACTGTCTGGGGACCCGCTACCAGCGCGCTCGCCGGAATCGTGATGGCCGCCACCGCATTGCGTCCGGACGTGGAGGTGATAGCGACGGCTGGCAAAGCCACCGTCCCTGCGGAAGATGTGACGGAAAATGTGACGGTTCCCGTCGGGGCAGCCGTGCCCATGGTCGCTATGTACGCCGTGACAGAGCCAGTACCTCCTGGAAGTACTTCCTGATAGAACGGATCGAGTTTAAGCGTAGTGTTGGTCGCTCCGACGGTGAAGTTCATGGGCGTTCGCACAGGGGAGACGGTGTCGCTGGGTTTATAGCTTGAGTCACCCGCGTAATGGGCAACCAGCGAGTGGTTGCCAACCGCGAAGGTGGAGGACGAGAAGACGGCCTGCCCCGCGCTATTCAGAGGCAAAGGCGCCCCGACGGCCACTCCGGCGTCGGTTACAACAATGTTCCCTGTGGCCGGCGTTGAGGCTATATCACTTGCATTGAGAGGCAAGGAATAGTTTTCCGGTACTGGTATGGCCGTGATGATCACCCGTGTGCCATACAGTAGGGTTTGACCGTTGAGATTGCTTACCTGTCCTGTAGAAGTCTGGCCAACTACGTAGTAGATGGCAACCTCGCTGTTCTCGGGCGTGATGGTGACAGGAACGGCGGCGGAGGTGCTGGGGGCATATTTGCTGCTTCCGGAATATCGGGCTGAGACGCTGTAGTTGCCTCCGGGAAGCGCGGCATAGCCGAACGTGCAGGGAAAGGCGGCGCACGCGCCTGTGTAAAGGCCGGTTGGACTGCCCGAGGCCTGGGTCGTCAGCAAAGTAATGTCACCGCTGGTGGGCCCGCCGGTGACGTTGACTGTAAAGCTCAGGGGTGTGCCGTGGATGGCGGTAGTGGGCGCAATGGTGAGCGAAGTCGCCGTGGGATTGAAGCTGATACTCGACCAGCTGTTCACCAGCACTGCTGCATCAACGCTGCCAAGGCCGGTGGCCAAGTCGTATCCAGTGGTGGCGTTGTAGCCGGTAAGGAACCCATCGGCGCCGCAGTCGGGGCTTCCGGCTTTGCAACCAATTCTTATGGTGCCGACGGCGATGTCGTGGAAGGCTTGCGGCTGCTGTTGAGAAAGAGGATAGAGCACGGTATTGGCCTGCCCCTGGCGCGATTGAGTCTTATCCACGACCAACGCCATCATGCCGGCCATCGCTGGAGCTGAAGCCGAAGTTCCTCCCAGAGCGAAGACCTTCAACGGAGCGGTGCTGCTATTGGGGCCGCCGTTGGGAACCGCGCAGTCGCTGGTACTCACGCAGACGGCAACGAAACTGTAATTCGAACCATCGGAGGCGAAGAGCGAGACGTCCGGCAAGTCGCGCACCGTGTCGATGCCGAAGCCGCTCTGCCACTCCGGCTTGGCGTAAGCGCCCTGGCACATCGCTTTATCCGCAGTGGAACCGGAGTCAACGCGGCCGAAGTAATCAAGACAACTGCTGGCTCCGCCGCCGCCTGCGCCGCTGCCCACGCCCGACATGTTCACCTGGTTCAGCGCAGGGTCGCTCATATTCCACGGCTTCTCGGGAATATATGCTTTGGCCGAACTCCAGTCTGCATTGTTGTTGGGATTGGCGGCCGTAGATGTGTTCCAGTACGTGCTCAGTGTGGCCTGCGTTGCATTGGCCGGATAGTAAAAGTCCGTGCCACCCACGGCAACGTTGTACGGCGTGGATGCCAGACCACTCACAAAAAGGCCGGAAACTGCCTGCATTGGCCCAGAGACAGAGCTGTTGTAAGGTGGGTCGCAGCCGGCCGAGCCCGAGTCACCGGAAGAGACCAGAACGGTGATGCCCTGTCCTGCGGCCTGCTCATAGACATTGTTAAAGAACTGGTTTTTCGCCGCACCTAGAAAGGCCTCGCATTGGCCGAAACTGACCGACAGGACTGCCGCCTGATTCTCGTCAACTGCCCGCGCCAGCGCCAAAGTGACGCCACCGCTTACATAGGTGTTGGCTGCGATGTACAGGTTGACAGTGGCATTGGGAGCCATAGCGCCGGCCATCTCCACGTCGAGATAGGCCTCTGTCGTGCTGTCTGTGCCCGTGCCTGGATCTGGCCCATCCACGATGACATTGGGCAGATTCGTTGCGCTGTAGGCTGGCAAAAAGACCTGGCGAAAACGGCCCACCACAGAAAGATCGATGTTCGACGTGCCGACGACTCCGATTGTGACGCCGGCGCCATCGATTCCCGAGGCAAGCAGAGGCTTGGTGTTGTAGATGGCTGCCAGATCGCCGGGTACAACGGCAAAGCAGTAGCCGCTCAGGCAACCGAAGGTATTCGAGATGGGGTCATTGAAGTGCGGCGTCGGGCGGTGGGTAAGAGGATCAAGTGCGGCTTCGCCGAGGCTTTGACTCAAAGGGCGCGGAGCGAAATTGCTGAGCGTTATACCGGCGATGATCGGTGCCAGCGCCGCTGGAATCTCGGGATCGCTCGCGTTGGCATAGTGCAGCTCGCCGTTCACAAGATAGCTGTGGATGCTGGTGTGAAATGCGGATTGAACCTGCGCTGCATCGCCGGAGAATTCCAGCGCCATCCGGCCACTCAGAACCCGGTCAACGACAAAGCCTTGCGAGCGTAGCCACCCAGTGACTGTTGCCAGATCGGCTGCGGAAACGCCGTAACGCCGCCCAAACTGGTCAGGGGTGAGGTACTGGTGGTATTCGGGTGCATTGGGGTTCTGCAGTCTCTGCATGAACTGCTGAAGCTCGGTTTGCTGTCTGGCCGTGCGCCCCAACACAAGAATCATGCGTTCAGCTGGAAAGCCGTTAGAAACTTCTCACTGGTCGAAACTTGCCTGCGCGAGTGGATGAGTATTGCCTTGAAGCCTGACCAGTTTGGTACTGTCAATCACGCCAATAACTTGCGACTGCGACCAGGACTGGACCGAAAACAACAGGGTTGCCAGAAGAACGATGACGAACGCCGTTTGCGGTTGATAAGTGCTGAGCTTGTTCACCTGACAACCTCTCGCAGGTTCTATTCTACCGAAGCCTCGTCAATGCCTTGTACGCAGACATCGTGTTTCGCGATACAAGAGTCATCTGGAAATATGTGGCTTAGACAAGTAGACTCCACAAATCCTCAAGTTGTCCCGCATCCCGGCAAAGGTGCGCCGGATCCCACATAAACCTCAACGCGTGTCCAACGGTGAGAGTGCTGTAGAGTCGTCTTGTAGGTAGACAGGTTTTCCTAGAACGGCCAACGAACTCTCAACTGGCCGTGTTAGCCGGGATCACAAGCGCATTTCCGACTTGTGAATACTCTGCGTACTGCGGACGTCTAACCACCGTGGAGATTCAAGAGTGAAAAAACTGGCGAGTACGACCGATCCCCTCTGGTACAAGGACGCGATCATCTACGAACTCCACGTTCGTGCATTTGCCGACTCGAACGGCGACGGCATCGGAGACTTCCCCGGACTGCTCTCGCGCCTTGACTATCTCCAGGACCTCGGTGTCACCTGCATCTGGCTCCTGCCCTTCTTCCCATCGCCCTTGCGCGATGACGGCTATGACATTGCCAACTACGTTGACGTGAATCCGTCCTACGGAACCCTGGACGATTTCAAGTCGTTTCTTGATGCAGCCCACCAGCGCAATATGCAGGTCATGATCGAACTGGTCATCAATCACACCAGCGATCAACACCCATGGTTCAAGGCCTCGCGTCTGGCGCCGCCCGGCTCGGTCGCTCGCGAGATGTACGTCTGGTCCAGTACGGATCAGCTTTACAAGGACGCAGACATCATCTTCACCGACACGGAAAAGTCCAACTGGACCTGGGATGAAGCGGCCAAGGCCTATTACTGGCATCGCTTCTTTGCACACCAGCCCGATCTCAACTTTGATAGCCCGGTTGTGATGGAAGAGGTTCTCAAGGCAATGTGCTTCTGGCTCGACATGGGCGTTGATGCACTGCGCATGGATGCCGTTGCATACCTGGTGGAACGCGATGGCACATCGTGCGAGAACCTGCCGGAAACCCATCGCATCGTCAAGAGAATCCGCGCGGCCATCGACGCCGAATACGCCAACCGTTTCATCCTTGCTGAAGCCAATGAGGCGCCTGCCGATGTCCGGCCCTACTTCGGCGATGGCGACGAGTGCCACATGGCTTTCCACTTTCCCTTGATGCCGCGCATCTATATGGCCTTGCGGCAGGAGGATAGCCGCCCGATTACGGACATCATGGCGGAGACGCCCGCCATTCCCGACAACTGCCAATGGGGCCTGTTTCTTCGCAATCACGACGAACTCACGCTTGCGCTGGTCTCTGAGGACGAGCGCGACTACATGCACATCGCGTACTCCAACGACCCGCGGATGCGCATCAATGGCGGCATACGCCGCAGGCTTGCGCCCTTGGTGGATAACAACCGCCGGCGCATTGAGTTGTTGAATTCACTCCTTCTCAGCTTTCCGGGTACACCCATCCTTTACTATGGCGACGAAATCGGCATGGGCGACAACATCTACCTTGGCGACCGCAATGGCGTGCGGACACCGATGCAGTGGAACTCTGACCGCAACGCCGGCTTTTCAAAGTGCGATCCCGCGCGGCTCTACCTTCCTGTTGTCATGGACCCGATTTACGGATACCAGGTTATCAACGTGGAAGCACAGCTCAGCGATCAGTCCAGCCTGCTGCACTGGACCCGCAACCTCATCGCCCTGCGCAAGCTCTTCCAGGTCTTCGGCCGTGGGACGCTTGAGTTTCTGAGTCCGTCAAACCGCAAAGTCCTCGCCTATCTTCGCGACTTCAGGCACAACGACGGATCGCATGAGACGGTTCTCTGTGTAGCCAATCTCAGCCGCTTTTCTCAGCCCGTCTCCCTTGACCTGTCGAGCCACGAAGGCGCCGAACCTGTCGAAATGCTGGGGTACGTGCCATTCCCCACCATCACCGCCGCCCCATACGTCCTTACTCTCGCGCCTTACTCCTTCTTCTGGCTTGAACTTCAACCTCCCAGTCCGAAGATGGAAGCCTAAGACGATACATCGGAATAACATACGCGGCGGCCGCCTCTCCCAGCGGTTGGTCATGCCCCGTCGTCCACCTTGCGCAAGTTCCGCATCCCGCTAAACGGCATCTAAACCACTGAGGAGCGCAAGGCGTCTCAGAAGATGGTCATTTCGGAACAACCGAAGACCTGCAACACGTTTAGCATGAGTCTCCAGAATCAGCATGGCGACAGCAGATTCAATTTCCGGAGTCACTGCCCCATCCGCGCGCCGCAGCGCCGGACTCCTCGTCCTGCTCTCGAGTATGCCGCCGGAACAACTCGTCGAAATCATCGCCAAGCTGACTGTTTCCTTCGCGCCTGAAGACCTGATCATTGCTGGTTCGGACGCATTCGAGGCGGATAACTACCCGGCTCTCCGAATCGTGCCCACTGCGGCTATAAACACCTCCTGGATGCTGACCGCGGCCGACTTCGTCAATGCTTACCAGCTCGCAATCAAGACCGGGGCGCAATCCATCCTCATGCTGGGTCCGGAGGCAAACACGCTCGGAGCGTCCGGCCTCTGTGACCTTGCGAAAGCCGTTCTCACCGGTTCAACCGACCTCGCGGTCCCACGCTACGATCTGCCTCCACACGCCCGCCTGATCACCTCCGCGATTCTGTATCCTCTTGTCCGAGCGCTCTTCGCCTCACGCGTGCGATTTCCCATGGCCCTCGACGTGGGCCTTTCGCTGCGCATGGCTGAGTGCCTGGCCGGTGCCGGGCATCGTTTCAATACCCTCAACCAGGGCGATGCATTCCTATGGCCGGTCAGCGAGGCTACAGTAGCAGGGCTCACCATCAACCAGTTCGGTGTGGGCCCGCGTACCCTACCCCATGCCACCGGGAGTGATTTCAACACAATCTTCCCCAAGATTACCGGGTCACTGTTCGCCGATATAGATGCCAAGGCGGCATTCTGGCAGAGATTCCGCCAGTTGCAGCCAGCGCATAGTTTCGCGCCTATGCAGCCTGCAATCTCAACAAATTCAATCGCAGAGATTGCCCCGCTGCTCCAGGCGTTTCAACTTGCGTACAAAAACCTCCAGGAAATTTGGCAACTCATTTTGCCGCCAAGCTCTTTGCTCGGGCTCAAGCGGCTCTCCGCGACCGATGGCGCGGCCTTCCGTATGCCGGAGAGGCTGTGGGCCCGTATCGTATTCGACTTTCTACTTGCCCACCGGCTGCGCACCATCAACCGTGGCCATCTGCTGGGCGCGCTGATCCCGCTCTACCTCGCATGGGTCGCAAGCCACTTCAACATCATCGCGTCCGGCATCGACTCAGAATCTCATATCGAGACGGTGGCCGCCGCCTTTGAGGCCGACAAAACCTACCTCGTCTCGCGCTGGCGATGGCCTGACCGGTTCAATCCATGAGTGCCAGCGAATGGAATCCATCTTCGGCGCGAAGATAGAACGTCGATTCAGGGAGTGAGTCCTATGCAACACGTTTTTGCTATGATGCTTCAGCCAGATCCCTACCAGAGTGTGCCGCCCTTGTATGCAGACAACGCGACCATCTGGCACCACATGTCCGGCGCTCTCCATCAGTCCCTCTACCGTGTAGTTACGCTGCTGATCGCCTTCCTGCCTGGAATTATCGCCTTCATTGTTGCCCTGGCTCTCTCTACCCTGATTGGCATGGCTTTTTCCGCTTTGTTGCGGCGAGGACTCGTCGCAGCCCGGTTTGATGATCGTTTTGCCCGCAATCACGGCAGCGTCGATTGGGCGCCGTCGGGTTCTCTCAGCGAGCTAATTGCCAGAACGGCGTTCTGGGCCTGCATCCTGGTCGGACTCATCATCGGCGTTTCCGCCTGCGACGCTGCCTACGCAACGGCTGCGACGCAATCAAGTTCGTTCCTGCCTTACTTTACGCACATCATCGGCGCGGTTCTGCTGCTTGTCGCCGGCACTCTCATCGCGCGTTTTCTGGCACGCTCAGTCCTGATTGGGGCCGTAAATGAGCAACTGCAATATGCGAGGTTCCTGTCGCTCGGCGTCAAATGGCTGGTGCTGGTTCTCACAGCTGCCATGGTCCTGGACCACCTCCACATCGGTGGCAACGTCGTCGAACTGGCCTTTGGCATCCTCTTCGGTGGGATTGTCCTTACGCTTGCTCTAGCCATAGGCCTTGGCTCTCGTGACCTTGTCAGTCGCTCGCTCGAAAGCCACGCCGAGCGCACCAGTGAGCGCAGCGTTACGGTCCAGGCTAACCAGGCGACAACTTCCGCCGATCCCATTCTGCATATCTGACATCTTGAACGCAGAAAGCATTCACACTGCGGCGCGTGCAATTAGGGAGACAAGCTGTTCCCAATTGCACAGGGAAATCAACTTCAGTTTGTTATGAACAGAACAAGGAGGGGGTGACATGCATTTCTTTCGCGTGCGGTTGATCCTTGCGCTGATCGCGGGCGTGACGCTGGTTTCGGTTGCGTCTACCTATTTTGAGGTCATGGCTCACAAGCACATGTCGCGCCAGGACCTCGAGCGCAGGACAGCACAAAAGGCCACCAGCCTGCTGCCGGAGGCGGAGCAGGCTCTTGCTGGAGGGCAAAGCGCCCAGCTCGCCGCGGAGATGGCGCGGTTGCGCACCAGGGAGGCCGCGCTCGGCCTTGGGGTCTACGACATGCAGGGCAGGTTGGTGGCTTCTGCGGGTCCTGCATTTGTATTCAATGCACTGGCCCACGGGCCAATCGACAAAGCTGTTCAGCGGGGCGTCAGTTCGTCGGCATTTGGGCACTATGCGGATGAGCAGTGGCTGCAGCAGGCAATACCGCTCAACACCAACGGCCGGGTGTCGGGTGCGCTCGTGCTGGTTGAGGATGCTGAGTACATTCGGGCCGAAGGCGTGGGGGTGTGGGGCAGAAGCTTCCTGCGAATCGCCGCATTCGTCGTGCTGATTGTCGGGGTTACGGTGTTGATGGTCCGCTGGTTCCTTTTGAAGCCCATGACCCGAGTGGCTGAAAGAATGCGACAACTGCGGATGGGCAACGTCGACGATGTTGGCAAGGACCGCTCCGAGGAACACGGCTTGTTCTCACCTCTGGCCCGCGAAGTGGAATCCATGGCCGAAAGCCTCATCGAAGCACGCGCCGCCGCAACTGCGGAGGCGCGCTTGCGCGATGAGGGAGCGCACCTTTGGACCGCGGAGCGGCTTGCCGTGAACATGCGAGAGCGCTCCGGCTCAAGCCGGATCTTTGTTGTCTCGAATCGTGAACCATATATCCATGTGCGTAAAGGCCGGGAGACGATTTGCACTGTTCCCCCCAGTGGGCTGGTCACGGCAATCGAACCGGTTCTGCGCGCCTGCGACGGCGTGTGGGTGGCGCACGGCAGTGGCGGCGAGGACGTGGCGAATGTGGATGAGTTCGATCGCCTGCGCGTGCCGCCTGACGATCCACACTACAGCCTGCGCCGGGTTTGGCTGTCGAGCGAGGAGGAGGCAGGGTACTACGACGGCTTCTCCAATGAGGGGCTCTGGCCGCTCTGCCACATCGCGCATACGCGGCCGATTTTTCGCGCTTCGGACTGGGAGTACTACCAGCGCGTCAACGAGAAGTTCGCCGCCGCTGTGCTTGAGGAAATGGAATCGAGTCCAAACCCCACGGTTTTTATACAGGACTACCACCTGGCTCTATTGCCGCAACTTGTCAAGGCTGCGCGGCCCGAGGCGCGGGTAGCTATCTTCTGGCATATTCCCTGGCCCAATCCTGAGGCCTTCGGCATCTGTCCCTGGCAGGCTGAGTTGCTGAATGGCTTGCTGGGCGCGGACTTGATCGGCTTCCATATTCCGCTGCATTGCAACAACTTCCTTTCTACTGTAGACCGAGTGCTGGAGTCGCGTACCGATCGTGAGCATATGACTGCCAGCCGGAACGGGCATGTGAGCACTGTGCGTCCTTACCCTGTGAGCGTGGCTTTTGACGGTGTCGCGCCGGATAAATCGGCCAAAGGACTCTCGCGGGATACGCTTCTCGCAGAGTTCGGCTTGCGCGCCGAGTGCATGGTTATCGGCGTAGATCGGCTGGACTACACAAAGGGAATTGTGGAACGGCTGGTGGCCATCGAGCATCTGCTGGAAGCGCATCCCTGGCATCTGGAACGGCTCACCATGGTGCAAATTGCAGCACCGAGCCGCACGCGGATCCCCTGCTACCTGGAATTGCAGCGGCGAGTCGCGGAGACCGTTAAACGCATCAACGAGCGCTATCAGACAC
>Ga0114951_10005778_pt1 | contig 11254 bp, 11 predicted proteins | sample AM7aDNAmetaG_FD_88677 | JGI IMG/M metagenome (GOLD analysis project Ga0114951, IMG submission 88677) | Freshwater microbial communities from Finland to study Microbial Dark Matter (Phase II) - AM7a DNA metaG | ecosystem: Environmental > Aquatic > Freshwater > Lake | place: Finland: Lake Alinen... | reverse complement strand
CTGGTCGACTCGGAGTTGAGCTATCGTCGACTCTTCGAAGCGGCGCAAGACGGCATCTTGATCCTCAATGCCGAGACCGGGATGGTGATGGATGTGAATCCGTTCCTGATCAAGTTGTTGGGAGTCTCGCGCGAGGTGTTTCTTGAGAGGCACGTATGGGAACTGGGATTCTTCAAGGACGTTATCGCCAACGAGGACAACTTTGCGAAGTTGCAGAAGACAGGATACGTCCGCTACGAAGACATGGCGCTGGAAGGCCACGACGGCAAGCGGCACGAGGTGGAGTTTATCAGCAACAGCTATCTGGCGAACGACGTTAAGGTGATTCAGTGCAATATCCGCGAAATTTCCGAGCGGGTGCGGGCGCAGGAACAATTGCAGCAACAGACCGAGAAATTGCAGGTGCGCAACGAGGAACTCTCGCAGCTCAACCGCCTCATGACGGGCCGCGAACTGCGCATGATCGAGCTGAAACAACAAGTCAACGATCTGGCCGCTCAGCTCGGTCAGCCGCAGCCGTATTTGCTGGCTTTCATGAATGCGGCCGCGGCGGAGATCCTCCGCACCACGCCCAAACACGACGAACCCGAGTCCGGGACAGCGCCAATCGGACCATTGACCGTTGAACGAACGAAAGGATAACCGCGATGAAGAAACAAATCAGAAAACAGACTCCGGTCCTTCCCAAAGCGCCCACCGGCATCCAGGGCCTGGACCAACTCACCGGCGGCGGCTTGCCCCAGGGGCGGCCCACGCTGTTGTGCGGCAGCGCTGGCTGCGGCAAAACCCTCATCGCGATGGAATTCCTCGTTCGCGGCGCCACGCAGTTCGGCGAGCCGGGTGTCTTCATGGCGTTCGAGGAACGCATCGAGGAACTGGCGCAAAATTTTGCCTCGCTCGGCCACGATCTCAACGCCCTGGTCGCGCAGAAGAAACTGGCGCTGGATTTTGTCCGCGTCGAGCGCAGCGAAATCGAAGAGGCCGGCGACTATGACCTCGAAGGCTTGTTCATCCGGCTGGGGCACTCGATCGACCGGATCGGCGCCAAGCGCGTGGTGCTCGATACCATCGAGACGCTCTTCTCCGGGCTGACCAACGCCGCCATCCTGCGCGCCGAACTGCGCCGCCTGTTTCGCTGGCTCAAGGACAAAGGCGTCACCGCCATCATCACGGGCGAGCGCGGCGAAGCCACGCTGACCCGCTACGGGCTGGAGGAATACGTGGCCGACTGCGTGATCATGCTCGACCACCGCGTGAGCGAGAACATGTCCACGCGGCGCTTGCGCATCGTCAAGTATCGCGGCTCCAGCCACGGCACAGGGGAGTATCCGTTCCTGATTGATGAGGCCGGTATCTCCCTGCTGCCGATCACCTCGCTGGGGCTGAAACACCCGGCCAGCACGGAGCGGGTGTCCTCCGGCCTGCCGGACCTGGATGCGATGATGGGCGGTCGGGGCTACTATCGCGGCAGCAGTGTGTTGGTGTCGGGAACGGCGGGTTCGGGCAAGACGAGTCTTTCGGCGCATTTTGCCGCCGCCGCTGCCGCGCGCGGCGAGCGCTGCCTGTGGTTCGCCTTCGAGGAATCGGCCAACCAGATTGCCCGCAACATGCGCTCCATCGGCCTTGACCTGGAGCGGCCGGTCCGGCAGGGGCGGCTGCGGTTTCACGCGGAACGGCCAACGATGTCCGGTCTGGAAATGCACCTGGTGACCATTCACAAGCAGGTGCAGGAGGTTCAACCGCAAGTCGTGATCATCGATCCGATCACGAACTTCAATGCGCTCGGGAGCGACCTGGAGATCAAAGCGATGCTGACGCGGCTGATTGACTATTTCAAGCAGCAGCAAATCACCGCGCTGTTCACCAGCCTGAACTCGGGTGGCCGAGCAGAGGAAGCGCCCGAGGTCGGCGTCTCCTCCTTGATGGACACCTGGCTGCTGCTGCGGGATGTCGAAAGCGGTGCGGAGCGGAACCGTGTGTTGCACCTGCTGAAGTCGCGCGGCATGGCCCACTCCAACCAGGTGCGCGAGTTCCTACTGACCGACCGCGGGGTGGAGTTGCGAAACGTCTATCTCGGACCGTCCGGGATCCTTCTCACCGGCAGCGCGCGCGGGGCGCTGGAGGCGCAGGAGCAGGCCCAGGCCCTCGTGCGCGAACAGGAAGCGTCTGGCCGGACGCGGGCGCTGGAGCGCAAGCGGGCTGCCCTGGAGGCGCAGATCGCTGCGCTGCGGGCCGAGTATGGCGTCGAGGAGGCGGAACTCCAGCGAGGGATTGCGCAGGGCGATGCGCGCACCGCGATGCTGGCCGGTGACCGCATCGAGATGGGCCGGCAACGGCAAGCCAATGTAACGGCCACGCGGAAAACGCGGAAACCCAACTGAGGACATCCATCATGAAACCAAAAACCGATTCATCGCAAGACCTCGAGTTTTGGAAGTTGCGGCTCTACGTGGCGGGGCAGACGCCCAAATCCCTGACGGCGTTTAGCAACCTCAAGCGCCTCTGTGAGGAACGCCTGCAGGGACGCTATGTGCTCGAGGTGATTGACCTGATTAAAACACCCCAACTGGCTGCGGACGACCAGATTCTGGCGATCCCCACACTGGTGCGGAAACTCCCTGTCCCCATTCGCAAGATCATCGGCGACCTTTCCAACACCGAGCGCGTGCTGGTCGGCCTTGACCTCCAGCCTGCGAGCGATCGGAGGACCTCATGAAAACGAACCCCGCCGGCCCGGACTCCATGGCGGCTTTCGAGCAAACGCTGGCGCAGATCGACGAAGGCCACTATGTCCTGCGCCTTTACCTGACCGGCCACACGAGCCGATCGCTCAAGGCAGTCCAAGTCGTCAAAACCCTGTGCGAGCAATACCTGAAGGGTCGCTATGATTTGGAGGTCGTGGACCTGTGTGAGGAGCCCGAACGTGCACAAGTCGCCCAGATCATCGCCGCGCCCACGCTGGTCAAGGAACTCCCCCTGCCGTTGCGGCGGTTGATCGGCGACCTCACCAACACCGACCGGGTGCTGATCGCGTTGGACCTTAAACCCCGGAAGGATTAACCATGCCGAACGCTCCGGACATCACCAGCCAACTGCGCCACGAACTCGACGACACGCGGTTGCGTCTGGCCGAAGCGGAAGATACGCTCAACGCCATCCGCAACGGCGAAGTGGATGGCTTGGTGGTTGCCGGGTCGGAGGGGCAGCAGGTCTTCACGCTGCAAGGCGCGCAAGAACCTTACCGCCTGTTGATCGAGCAGATGACCGAAGGCGCGCTGACGCTCTCGCGGGACGGAGTCATCCTCTATGCCAATCAACCTTTCGCCACGATGCTCCAGATGCCGCCCGGCCGCGTCATCGGCGCGGTGCTGCGGGACTTTATCGCCCCGGCAGACCACCCGGCCCTTGCGGATTTGCTCGAAGCGGCTTTGAACGGACGCGTATCGGGAGATGTGTCCGTCCGCACCGCCGACGGCACCGTGGTCCTGTTGCGCCTGGGGTTGAGCCGACTGCAGTTGGGCGCGGAATCTTTGCTTTGCGCGGTGGCGACCGACATCACCGTGGAGCGCAAAAGAGAAGTCGACCTGCTCCATCTGTCCGACGATCTGGAGAAGCGGATTGCGGCGCGCACCAATGACCTCGCGGCCTCGCGGCTCGCGATCATGAACATGATGGAGGAAGAGGTCAAGGCACGCCAGAACATGGAAACGGCCCATCGCAACCTGACACAGGAAATCACCGTACGCCAGCAGGCGGAGACGTCGGCCCGGCAAAGTGCGCTGGATTTGGAGAAAAGGAATGCCGAGTTGGAGCGCTTCCTCTACACAGCCTCCCATGACTTAAAGACTCCGGTTGTGACGATCAGGACATTTTTGGCCTACCTGGAGCAGGACATGGCAGGAGCCGATGCCGAGTCGATTGAGAAGGATGTGCGCTTCTTGAACGCCGCCACGGACAAAATGGCGCGGTTGCTCGACGATTTGCTGGAGTATTCGCGCATCGGTCGCGTCATCAGCCAGCCGGTGCGCGCCACGCTCGGAGAATTGGCGGACGAAACACTCAGTGCGGTTGCCGGGCGCATTGCCGAGCGTGGTGTGTCGGTGAAGGTGAGCGGCAACGACGCGGCTTTGCACGGCGACCGGCTCCGGTTGGCGGAGATCTGGCAGAACCTGGTGGAGAACGCCTGCAAGTTCATGGGCAACCAGAAAGAACCGCGCATCGAGATCGGCGTGGAGGAGCGCGGGGCAGAGCGGGTGTTTTTCGTGCGCGACAATGGCATCGGCATAGATCCGCGCTACTGCACAAAGATATTCGATCTGTTTGAAAAATTCGATCCGAAAGCCGAAGGGACGGGCCTTGGCCTGGCCCTCGTCAAACGGATCGTGGAGCTGTATGCGGGGCGAATCTGGGTGGAGTCAACCGGAGAGGGGCAGGGCGCGTGTTTCTATTTCACCCTGCCCGGTGCGGTCAATAATCAAAAAGAAGGAGAGATAGTATGAAAGGCGAATCGATTGTGATTCTGCTGGTGGAGGATGAGGAGGCCCATGCCGAGATCGTGCGGCGGAGCTTCAAGGCCAACCGTATAGCCAATCGACTCATGCACGTGGCTGACGGGGAGGCAGCGCTTAACTACCTGTACCAGCGCAATGAATTCAGCGACCCTGCCACGTCACCTCGACCGGGCATCGTCCTGCTCGACCTGCGCCTGCCCAAGATCGACGGGCTGGATGTGCTGAAGGCCATCAAGACAGACCCCAAACTTGCCGCCATTCCGGTGGTGATCCTGACCACCTCGCAAGCCGAGGCGGACATAGCCAAAGCATGCAACAACCACGTCAACTCTTATCTGGTCAAGCCGGTGAATTTCGCGCAGTTCAATCAACTGATGGAAATCTTCGGTTTTTACTGGCTGGCGTGGAACCATAGCCCATACTAACACCGCAGGGAATATCCAAAACCTTGCAGGGGGCAGAGTGTCAGGACTACACACTAAGAAATTTATTGTTTGGCCGTGCCCGAATCGGCTTTGAGCGCAATCTCACGGGCCGCAGCCAGCGTATCAACACAGATAATAAGCCGGTCGAGTTTCGTAATCCGCAGCATCTGCTGCACAGTTCTGGTTGGGCTGCACAGAATACAGACACTGCCGGCGCTGGCCAGGGCGCGGTGCAATTTTAAAAAAAGCGCTATGCCGGAGCTGTCGCAAAAGTCAAGCCCTTCAAGGTTTACAATAGTGTGCCGTGAGCCTGCAGCTTGAATAATATCCTCAAGACAAACTCTGCCCGCCTGATAAGCGTCAAGATTGCCTGAAAATTTTACCACAGCACATGCTGCATCCGTCGTGGCGGACCAGGAAAAAACCTCCTTTTCCCGCGAGCCCAGCTTAAGCTGCAGCTCCTGCATGTCTTTGCAGACCCGTGGTTTAATCAGATCCCAGGTCTTGGTAACTTCAAACACATGCCTGGCCGCAGGTGTCATACAAATAAAAAACATCTTTTTACCTGCCTCATCAGCCCCGCGCATGAGGTTCAGCAGAAAGCCCAGGCCTGATGAATCGATAAATCCGACTCCCGACAGATCAAGAGCGATAAGCGGCTGATGCAACATACGTTCGCGCTGGGCAGCCCCCTGGGCCGAAACAAATGCCGCATCAACAACCTCGGGCATCCGAACAGGAGTACATGCCGCTGCTGAACCGGTGTCGACGGCAGCCCCTGACTGCGCCGGTGCTGCTGGCGGGGCATGACGGCGGCGGATCCAGGCGCGGGCGAACAGAATATACACGATGGACGGCAGCGCCAGAAAACTGAATTTAAAAAGTCCCACAAAATAACGCTTTAAAAGTCTGCGGGGTTCCTGAAGCATGCGGTATATCCATTCAAGGCCCGTCTTCTGCATCCAGACGGGCGCCCGCGATACGCGTCCGGTAATAAATTCGAAGGTCCCTCCGATGCCGATGCTGACCCCTGCCCGGATGCGGCTGCGGTGCCGGTCAAACCATATTTCCTGTTTGGGATTGCCGAAGCCTATCAGCAGAATGTCGGGATTGGCCGCATTGATTTTCTCTAGCACCGGCTGATCCTGGGCCTCAAAATCGGCAAGCTCCGTGCCCTGCGTATGGACGAACGGCGCATCGATGCCCACTATCCTGACGCCGGGAAACTTCGCTGCCAGCACCTCTGCAGCCCGCTCAGCCACATCGCCGCGGCCCCCGAGGAAATAAAGAGACAGCCCGCGCTCAGCCGATGCCTTTGCCAAAAGCGGCACCAGGTCGGCGCCGGCAACACGCTGCCGCAGCGGGCTCCCGAGCAGCCTGCTCAGCCAGACAAGTGGCATGCCGTCGGCGGTTACCATATCGGCCTGACGCAGAATATGCAGCAGCTCCGGGTGCCGCACCCCGGTGGGGCTCCACGAAAGCGTGTTGACCATAAAGTCGACATTGACCGTTGCCACATGCCGCGGCTTACCGTCGCGGCGATACAGCATCGCAAGATGGGCAATCTTCTCAACCGCTTCCTCGATGGTCAGATTGTCGATGGGAATTCCCATCAGCACTATCGTATCGCGCCACTGCATGGCTCGCCTCCTTAAGCGGGTTAGTCCTCGCTACCTGCTGTTTTTGCAAGATATGCTTCAAGCTTTTTATGCCCGTCAAATACGGCGCCGGTGTGGCCATTGGCGATAGTGGAGAAGTGCGCTTTCAGAAGCGTTGCCAGAATTTTTTTACTCTGCTGCGGGTCGTCGCTGGCAAACGAAGGCGGCGGCATGACGCCCTCTGCTGTACCCATGAGAGCATCGCCGGAAAATAGAATATCGCCCAGCAGATACGCCACGCTGCCCGCGGAATGGCCGGGCAGGCGGATGATGCCAAAGGTAAGCCCGTCAACGGTTATGGAATCACCCTCCGGCAGCGCTTCAATTTTTTTCGGCGGCGTCTTGCGTGGAGACATTTTGCTGAAGATACCCGGAATAATGCCCTCCCGTTTCTTTAGGCCCAGGATGAGGGGAATATCGTTTTTATCTGCCAGCACGCGTGCATTCGGAAACGCTATAGCGCCGCCGAAATGATCGCCGTGGCCATGCGTAATAAGGATGGCCCGCACCGCTTCGGGCTGCAAGCCCTTATTCTTAAGCGCGGCAATGATATCCGGGGCCTTTTCATCAAGGCCCGCGTCGATAAGAACCGCCCCGCCCTGACACGGTATAATCCAGCTATAGGAAAACCGGCACAGAACGCCCAGAACCCCGCCGGGAAGCTCGACCAGAGCGGGTCCGGCCTTTGGCATTTTTAAAAACAAAAGCCCTATGCCCAGTGCCAGCAGCAGCAGAAAACCGGCAATCCCTGCCAATATTTTTTTCATATAATCCCCCTTTCAATGGTTGGAAAAAGCCTGTACGGCAGACAGATAAAGCCCGGGGATAAGCCCGAACTAGGCGCCACAAAAAACACCCCGTCTCAGCACAGGAGAAAGGGCGTTTGCATGCATCATATCATACTGCGCTGCTTTAGTATTTTCCAAACTCACAGCCGCCCAGACTGCCTTCCAGCTTATCAATGAGCAAATAATTCAAGCCGTGTTTTTTATAAAATCTGACGGTGCCTGAAGCATAACCGCCGTTCCACAGCTCGGTATAATTCTTCTGGCCAAGAGGATTTTCATAGTTAAACAGCTGCATATGGCTTTTGGGACAGGTAAAGCTTATCTCTATTGCCGCCTCAGGGTTCCAGGCAGCGATATTCCAGAAGACCTCATTCTCGCGCACTCCGCAGTTGACCTGCTCGTGCGTGTTGGTCCAGAATTTTGAAAAGTTGAACTCATAGAGATCACCCTCATAATAAAAAGCTATGATCACTCTTTCTCCCAGAGACATACCGAACACAAGCGGCTTGCCACCGCCGACATCAAGGCTGGTGTTGTCGAGCTGTGCGCCTGTAACATCGCTTTTAAAATTATTGCAGTTAAGCCAAACCCAGGGGTTGGTGAAGTCGCTGCCCCAGTTCTTATCCTGATACCCGAAAGAAGATTCCGGCCGCACAATATACTCTTCGCCGTTATAGATTATCGTGCCGCTGTAGCGCGTCAGCATGCCCTGCACATGCCAGAACATCTGAAAGGCATTCAGCTTAACAAACAGCTCGGATGTGCCATAGCCCACGCTGTATGAAAGCTGCTTATCCACCGAAAGATTCCAGCTCATTTCACCGGCATCGGACATATATTCCGGGTGCGCCGCTGCCTCTTCGGGCGTGACCTTCACCGAGCCGACCAGCGAGGTCTCAGTTGCCGTATTATTATCAATGATCACGTTCATGGTATCTTTTGCCGCACTAAAATCGGCTATGCCGTAAAAGTTATGAATCTGGACCGAGCTATTGTCTCCCCAGGTGCCCGCTTTAATCATGGCATACGAAGGCCGTTTCCCCTGCTGCTTATTGGCCGGCAATTGCCCAAGCACAGGCTCGGCGCCGCCAAGCGCCGGATTGACAACATAATATTCGATAAAGAAAGGCCGCAGCTCAGAGGTTTTCTTGTTTTCAGCAACAAGGGAATGCCACCACCAGTCATATCCTTTTTTGGCTAAACGGCCATCAAGCATATAGCCGTTGCGGTTATAGTCCGGGGAATCAGCCGCCGCAACAGGCGAGCACAGAGTCCAGAGCAAAAGAACTGCAGCTGTAAAAATAATATTTCGTTTCATCCGTTCAATCTCCTTACAGTCTAGGAATGCAGGGTTTAGCGGTTATGAATAAAAAAAGTGTGCCGCAAGCAAAACGCTGCGGCTGCATCAATGCCGACAACATGCGCCCTGTTTATTATTTTATATACAATCTAAAGCTTCTTTTGTCAATTTGACGTAAATCAGCAGCGCCGCTTGCGGGCAGCTTAAAACATCAGCTTCACAACTGCGGCGGCGATGAGCATACCAAGTCCGTCGGCAATGAGGCAGACGGGGACGAGGTATTTTGTGCGGCGGATGCCCACGGAGCCCAGGTACACTGCAAGCACGTAGAACGTGGTCTCGACGCTGCCGACGATGACGCCTGAAAGCCTGGCGGCAAGACTGTCGGGGCCGCAGGTCTGGACGATGTCGGTAAACATGCCGGTTGCGGCGCTGCCGGAAAGGGGTTTTATGAGCGCAACGGAAAGCACTTCGGGCGGTATGCCGAAAAGCCCAAGCGGGCCGGCAAGGTATGATTTAATAATATCGAAAAGGCCCGAAGCCTGAAAAGCCTTCACGGCCACGAATATAGCAAGCAGGTAGGGGAAAATATTGCAAATGACCTGCAGCCCTCCCTTGGCTCCCGCAACAAAGGAATCATACACACGCACCTTGCGGCAGGCGCCGTACACAATCGCAAACAGGATAAAGGCGGGAATGATAAGCTGCGAAATGAAGGAGATCGTCTTCATTTCTTAAACCTCCTGAAAAGCTGCAGCACGGTTACGGCGCACGCCGCCATCAGCACCGTGGTGCAGATTGTCGGGAGCACGATGCCGGCGGGGTTTGTCGAGCCATAGGCCGACAAAATGCCCACTACAGTGAACGGCACCAGCTGGATGCTTGCCGTATTGAGCACAATGAAGAGCATCATCTCGTACGAGACGGTGTCCTTGTCGGCGTTGAGCGACTGGAGGTCCTGCATGGCCTTGATGCCCAGGGGCGTGGCGGCATTTCCCAGGCCGAAGAAGTTCGCGAGCAGGTTGAGCGTGATTGAGGTGATGGCCGGATGGTCGGGCGGGACCGCCTTGAAAAACCGCGTGATCACGGGCTTGAAAAAACGGGCGATGCGGGTGATGATCCCCGCATCTTCAAGTATTTTAGTAATACCAAGCCACAGCGAGACGATCCCGAGCAAAAACAGCGATATCTCGACAGCCGCTTTGGCGCCGTCGAACATGGCACGGGTGAGGGCGTCGAGCCTGCCTGTGCAGGCTGCAACGACGATGCTGACTGAAACTAGGATGATCCAGACGATGTTCATTGAAGTCTATGATTTAAACTCATGTGAAGCTGAGCCGCCAACCGATGATACATGGTTATGCTCCCCGCCTGCAAGGCGGAGTCAAGCGCGGCGCATTCCGGTCATCGGGTTTGCGCCAGTGACTCAGCCGGCCTGAAAAGGCGCTACCACCCCCCTTGTTTACATTGCCAGTTGCGCTGGTAATTTTCCGATCTCGATGAGCAGGTCGTCGACCGTCGTAACGATAGCGTCGCAGGCACAGTCGATCATGAGATTGACGCGGGCATTGTCAGTGTCGCCCGCTTTTCTGAAGTCGGTGCGAATGCCGATGATGGGCTTGCCGGGCTTACGGCGGGCATAAAAATAGCCAATTTCCCAAGCCGTACCGTCGTCGACCTGCGTGCCGTCAAGCAGCGCCACCACCGCGTCAGCCCTGTCGAGATGCTCACGGCAGCGGTCAAAGATCTCATGCTTGGCCCTGTCGGCCCAGTTTGCGATTTCCTGAGCCGAAAACAGATCATGGGGCCAGCAAACCTCGACCGGAGCGGCCGGGGCGCGTGCCAGGATCTGGGCTTTGAGCCTTCGGAGCCAGTCCTGCTCTGCCTGGGTGAACAGCGGCCCGGCAAGATATATCCTCATGGCTTACTGTTTTTGAAAAGAGTTTTTAAATCATCGACTGCAGTTTCGAGGCCTTTTATCCGCTTCTCAACAAGACGAATGCGCTCAAGAATCTGATTATGGTAATGCATGTAACTCTCGGTCTGGGAAAGCAGCAATTCCTTGATTTCCTTGACGTCGCTGAGCTCCTGGCTGCTTTTTTCATGGCCTTCATATTCCAGGTAGGCCTTGCGGTTGACGCGCTGGTCCCTGCGATAGGTGTCCAGATATTTTATTTCACCGCTTTCAAAATACTCCCGTGCTATGCCTTCCTTTTTGCCGTCTCGAAAGCTCCACTCGCCCTTAATCACGCCGCTCTCATAATATTCCCGGTACAGGCCTTCGCGCTGGCCGCTGATGCAGTTTCCGACGGCGCGGATCTGGCCATTTTCAAAATACTCCTTTGTCTGGCCTTCGGGCTTGCCGTCGACATTTTCCCATTCTTCTCTCAGTGCGCCATTTTCAAAATATTCGCGGGAATTGCCTTCGAGCTTGCCACCAAGAGCATTCCATTCAACCTTGAGCGGGCCGCTTTCATAAAACTCGCAGCTTCTTCCATCGAGCTTGCCGTTTCTAAAGCTGGTGGCCTTAAACAGTTTGCCGTCAGGATAAAACTCCTTGCTGATACCTTCT
>Ga0114951_10005777_pt1 | contig 11255 bp, 15 predicted proteins | sample AM7aDNAmetaG_FD_88677 | JGI IMG/M metagenome (GOLD analysis project Ga0114951, IMG submission 88677) | Freshwater microbial communities from Finland to study Microbial Dark Matter (Phase II) - AM7a DNA metaG | ecosystem: Environmental > Aquatic > Freshwater > Lake | place: Finland: Lake Alinen... | reverse complement strand
TCACCGTCATAAACCTTATTGCTGGTGAGTTGCTCTCCAGCAGAGCTCACTTCCTCTTCAGATTTACCACACAAAGTTAAAAAATAAATAGCCAGCCTATTGTTTTACAACATAGAAGGGGAGATGCTCAACGGCACATCTGAAACACTCTTTAATTCGGGGTTAACTTATGATGAAGTGGTGGACCTTGTCCCGGTGAAACCACTTGGAGAAGTGGAGTCAATGATCAGCAGGTATTATGATCAGTACCTGACAGCACTTTTTCAGAAAATCAAGGCATAAAGCAGGAATCTGAGACATTAATAGTCCGTAAATTCAGAAACATTACCTGTGGCGGTAACCATATCCACCTCTGCAAAAACATTCCTGTGCACGTCCATGACGATACTGATGGCCCCTGCCACAATAACTAAATTTTCCTCTTCCATGGCCGGCAGTCGCAAAATTATCACATATGCCATCCCCGTTTTTATCAACGAAATTTCCCCATGACCGTTTTTCATTCTTGTCTGGAAATTATCGCAAACCCCATCATGATTATTATCCACAAATTTCCCAGGTACGACTTTTTCAATGTGGATTGCTGGTTCTGAATATTCTTTTGTGTTTTTGAGTTTGAAGGGTTTTGGAGAACCCTTAATAGCTTATAAATGAAATAATTGCCAGGATTCCCGTAATTCTTTTTATAGTTTTCATGGCCTTCTTTAGTTAATTAAACATTTGTTTTTATCATATAGACCAAAAGGTAGGTGAAAACTTGCGCATATAACTTTTTTAATTATCAGGGGGTTTAAGAACCTTTAGGGGAAATAACTTAGAGATATTTTTACAACTTCACTGCACAGGTCGCCTGGATGGAATACATTGTATCTTCAGTATTACCGAAATGAAACAATTTAACCTCTCCTCCCAGAAGCCAATGTTTACTCAATGGATAGATATAAGCACCAGAGAGTTCAAAATTGGAAAGAGAGATTGTTTCCGTTACAACTTTTTGTTGTCCCCCTGCGGTTTTGTTTGTAATTAAAGCTATGCCTGTCCCAACTCCAAGATGCACATTATCAATGATACGCATCCTTATCAAAAAGAGTAAAGGGATGACGGAGCGATCAACCTGGCCGGTAGTATTGTCTGTCAGCTGCCCTTTCGCCGTGAAAAGTTTATAATACCCGGATTCCAGTCCAAGGCTCAGCCGGTGTTCCGGTTCCCAGAATAATTTCAGGGAAACTCCTGCATAATCTTTTTGAATATTCTGACCACCCATCTCCAGGTTATTAATATAATGGGTCCAGCCTGTTCCAATTGTAAAGGTATAATGGTTAAGGTGTGCCTTCACACTGTCATTTTTCTGCGAATAAACCACCACGGAAAGGAAAACCAGCACCATGGTTATAACTGCTCTTATATGCCCCATATTACTACTCCTGTATATAATGATGATAAGCGACAACATATGGGAAATTGGTAACCAGCCCGTCAAAAATTCCCTGATCCAGATAATTTCTGATCCAGTTCGGACTGTCGATGGTCCAGGATACCGCTAATCGTCCTTCATTATGCATCTGCTGAACACGGTCGTTTTGCGTGCCTAAGGTCCATCTGGGTGCCCATACTTTGGAGTTCACCATCCTGACATCATCCACCGTAAGTTCACATAGGGAAGGAACATTCCTGTAATCCGGATAGGCCATTAATGCATTCAGGACATCAGTATCTGGAATCCCCATCAGGATGATAATATCTCTGCCTTTATCCTTGGCACGCTGGATTGCACGCTGTTGTAATGGTATGACCACAGGCACCGCATCGGCACTTTTCATATCCATATAGACAAAGCGTAATTCAGTACTGTCAATGGCAAATGTCAGTACCTCCTCCAATGAAGGAATCCTCTCTCCATGGATAAGGTTTACAAAAGAGGACAACTGGAGCCATGTATATGCGCTTACATCACCGGCAAGTAGTCCTTTTTTCGTGAGCCGTGTATTAATATCCGGATCATGATATATGAAAGCAACTCCATCGCTGCTGATTCTGGGGTCTACTTCAATCCCTGTAGTACCGAGTCTTTCAGTAAATTTGACCATCGCAATGCTGTTCTCCGACACAGGAAGCCGATCAGAATTCCGTCCCCCTGCCCGATGCCCAAGAATATAAAAATTACTTTCTTTAACTTTTTTTGAAAACGGCCGCAAATACTGCAGTGTGATTGATTGGTTTGGGGCTTCATTATTTGTTCCGTAGAAACCCCTGAGGATAATGTTCGGTGAAGGCTTTCCCGCCAGAAGATCATTGCCCCCCTCTGGTCCTGAAATAGACATGTTGCATAAACCAGTTGCATCACTGTATCCATCCCTCCAGTATCCCTGGATTAGTATAACCGAATCAAGGTAACCGGCATCCATTATAAAATGTTTCCCATTCTTGCATGTGAAAAGGATACCGTAATGGTTCCATTTTACAACCATGGTATCACCAAATATCGTCGTGTTGGTAGTTGCCAGATAAATCCCTTCCATCAGCGGTTTTGATAAAGGAGGCACAGGTAGTGTTCCCTCAGGAAATGAGTTGATACCGGAAGAGGGGACAAGCATCAGGGATTCTTTGTTGCAGCCAATGATGAGCATCAGCAAAGCAATCATATAAAAATTTCTGACTTTCATAATATCCAGCTGATATAAAGTTCGGGGATGTGATAAAACCGGTTAAATGTGGAAAACAACATCCAGGTCGGCCAATAAAATTTCACATAATTGTCTTTCAGGCCAACGATTAAAACCTTATTCCTGTGAATTCTTTGTTCCAGGTAAAAAGTAAGGGTTCCACCATTCAGAAAAGTTTTGGAACGGCTGACTTCAATTTCACCGGATTTAGTTGATACGTTGGCCACAATGGCTAATTCTCCATTGAGTGTAAACGCCATTTTTTTAAGCTTATACCCAAACGAAATATTCGGATAATGCATCCATGCCTGGGTGCTGTTATTAAATCCCGATTGCTTTAACTGGCCATAAACATAGGCTATGTCCCATCCTCCCTTTATTCCGAAATTTCTGACTAAAAAGCTGATCCTGGGTCCCACCCTCAGTTGGTTGGAAACAATAATCGTTGTGAGGTCCGATTCAAGTGAGAGTTTCCATGGTAGTCCAAATGTCAGGTGAACATTAGCCAATGGCGCCTGAATTGCACTCTCCAGCAGATCTTCCGGAGGTTTGACCATAGAAAGTCCGGCAGACACCTGAAAGCCCCACTTTTTATAATGATGCGGGAATTGCATGGCATGAGAGGTGATATCAAATGTGTCTTTTGGAACCGGTTCCTGGGCAGAGGCTAGGATGCTTAGGATGAGCAGATGAAAAATTGCAAGTCTGATTTTCATGAATAATTTCCCGGGAATGTTAACTATAAAGCAATAAAAGGCGGAGGTCATTCCTTCCGCCTTTGTTATCATTGTAAAAAACTAAATAATTTGCAATTATTTCTTTTCCTGGGTATTAATCCCAAAAGGAAGATATAACGGGCAGAATTTCAATAAACTTGTGAGGATAAATACCCCGGCCAAGATTAGTAAAATCACTGCAATGGTTCCTGAAATTACATGTGTGAAATACAGGATAATTACTAAGGCTGCAATCACTAACCTGATTGCGATGTCGATGGTTCCCATGTTCTTTTTCATAAGGCTCAAGTTTTAGGTTAAGAAATTAAACTATAAAAATATAATGCTGCAAGCGCGAAAAAAAATATCATTGTAGCTACTTTTTTGATTTGAAAAACGCTCATTTTATTCGACTTTAAGAATCATTAATTTGTCCGTAAATACTCAATGGCGCTCAATGCGGCAATTGTACCATCTGCAACCGCAGTTGTAACCTGGCGGTAACGTTTGGCAATGCAATCGCCTGCTGCAAAAACTCCCGGAACATTGGTTTGCATTTCCGTTCCTACGATAATTTCACCCCGGTCATTCAGGATGACACATTTTTCAAATCCCTGGGTCTTCGCTATATATCCAATGAAAATAAAAATTCCGTCAACAGAAAGCATAGTTTTACCCCCTGTTGGAAGATGTTCAATTTCAACCTGTTTTACAGAATCGTCACCAAGGATATTCCGGACTTGCGATTCCATGTAAAACTTTATTTTGGGATTGGCCTTTGCCTCTTCCACAGCGTAAGGAAAAGCCTGGAACTGATCGAACTGGTGGACCACGGCAACATTGCTGGCATATTTTGTTAAGGAAACAGCCTCTTCAAGAGCCGAATTACCACCGCCAACCACTACGATATCTTTGCCGGTGAAAAAATCCCCATCACAGGTTGCGCAATAGGATACACCACGGCCTTTGAATTCAGTTTCACCTGGCACATGAATCATCCTGGGTTCTCCTCCAGGTGACAGAATGACAGTTCTGCCAAAGAATCGCTCGCTGCCATTGATCTCAACTATCTTTGGGTTTGCTGAATAGTCAAACCCAGTGACCTGAACATTTGACCTGATTTTACAGCCAAAGGTCAGCGCCTGCTTTTTCATGATGTTCCCCAACTGAAAGCCACTTATTGATTCTACTCCAGGGTAATTTGCAATCTCATGGGTGAGCACAAGTTGCCCTCCCACTGTTCCTTCATTCAGAATCAGGGTTTTCATCCGGGCACGTGAAGCATATATACCTGCAGTCAAGCCGGCTGGTCCACCACCAATAATGATGATATCAAATATCTCTGGCATCATTTTTTATTTTATATGGCCGCATCAGATCCCCGCAGTAAAGAGTCAATAACCAAACCCGGAAATTTTTTCTCCTTACCGGCAGAGGATCTGGCGAACCCTGTTTTTACTGTTTTTTATTATCAAACTGCGCCTCGAGGATTGATCTTACCTGTGGCATCGACTGGATGCTGGAAGTTGCCTTCACAAGTTTTCCGTTTTTGTAGTAAACAGTAAAGGGAATTCCCATAAAACCTTTGCACTCCGGGGCATTGCGAATCGGGTGTGATTCCGGGTTGTCAAATTCCATATCGGCGAATTTAACATGGGAGTATTCTGGTTCCAGTTCTTCCATGATTCCATACACGGGGATGCACATCGGGCCCATTCTCCCACAGCATATCATTACGTTTTCATTCTCCTGGATGAGTTTCTGATGCGCTGAAGCCGTCAGAACGTGTGTTAAATTTGTTTGCAGCATAAGGTTTCGTTTTTATATGTCATGTTCTGCATGAGTCAAACATCATGCCAGAATAAAGCGCATAAATATCACCAATTCAATTTTTATTCGTTATTTTGCAAATGAATCTGGTTTTGGGAATATTTATTATCCTTTCACCGAATCAAACAAGTAAGTAAAATATTGATTTAAAAGCAAATTATCATGTCAGATACATGCAAGACAAACACAGAGCCATTGCCAATTAAGGAAAGACTTAAGACCTGGGCTTTTTGGAATCCGGTATTTTTTACCGTAATAGGCGGTATAGGAGGCTTTATATATTATCATTTTGTCGGATGTGCTTCTGGAACTTGTGTCATTACAAGTAATCCATATGCCAGTATTGCATTCGGGGGATTTTTAGGGTACTTCATGTTTAACCGGCCTTGCGCTTGTTAGTAGTCGCTTTCATTATTTAAAAGAACTGTGCCGGAGTGATCATTCCTCCCCGGCACAATAGTATTCTTAGCATTACGAGTTAGTTACAATGGCAATTTCCAGTGCCGGTTTCATGTTGTGAATTCACAATGGCATCAAATTCTTCTTGTGTAAGATATTGCGGCGTATACGTTCCTCCTGTGAATTTAATGTTGGCATAAAAGGAACGCAGATGATTTCGTGAGCCACGCATAAGGTTGTTGAAGACGCATGCGATATCCTGGTTGTCAATGGTCAGCAAATGATCCTTCAGGTCTTTTATGTCCAGATCTTCAATCGTGGCCCCTACTGTAAGTGCATTAAGCAAAGAACTTGATCCAAAGGCTACCAGTGAATTGTATAAAACCTGGAGATCCTGGTTCGTAAATGTGCCTGTTACATGGTTTGCCGCCGGATCGACCAATGAGTACTTATTGATCAATGCCCTGATTGCATCAGTATGCCGCTGCTCACTTCGGGTGATGTTCCTGAAGATTGGCTTGGTGTAGAATTGGCTGAGGGTAAGGTATACATCATGAGCAAGGAACTCCTCTTCGCGCATAATGACAATGGCTTCCGTTTCAGATGGACTTAAAGACTCAAATGGCAATGAATCGACACAGGAAAAGCATCCTGTCAGGGAGGTGTCGGCATTCGTATAGTTAAGGGTGCCATCCTTGTACTGCACGTCGGCTGATGTTTCCACAACAGCGTTTTCTTTAGTGCATCCGTTTAGGGATAATAGCATAAATGATACACCCATCATCAGGAACATCCCGATGGCTACATTTTTTCTTGTTTTCATAATAGTTAGTTTTAGTAGGGTTAGATGAGAATGCATTCTTCGAAAACAAAAGTATATACATGTACGTATGTAACTATTATGATATTTTAGTTTGCTTGTATAAGATTTTAAGGTGGTTGAAAATGGGAGCTGTGATTGCTTGATTTTCCGTAAATAAAATTAAATGTGCTGCAGGATGATGCTGCGCAATTGGTCTTTACTTACCACGCCCGATTGCCTCCAAACCAATTGACCATTCTTGAAAATTATCACGGTTGGAACGCCTTGAATATGGTATTTACTTGCCAGACCAGTATTTTGGTCCACATCAATCTTGATCACCCTCAGACGGTCCCCGAATTCGGATGCTATTTCTGATAAAATAGGTGACTGTACCTTGCACGGACCGCACCACAGGGCATGAAAGTCAACAATTACAGGCCGGGTGTCGTTAATAATAGAATCAAAATTACCTTTCATTGTTCTTAAATTTTATACGTTAAACTGCCATTTGGACAGGCTGCCACACATTCCAGGCATTTCGAGCAGGTGTAACTCATGCCAGGTTTTTCCATAGCTGGTTTGTAGAGACTGAATTTATTGGGTTCCATGGCAACGATATAGCATTTTTTATCGCAAATTCCGCAATTCATGCAACTTTCAGTGTTAATGTTGATTTTAAAGAAGGAGAAGCGGTTTAACCAGCCGGAAATCCAGGCAATGGGACATCCAACTTTATGATACTGGTACATCTGGCGGATCTTGCCGTCGGGACTCATACTCATCATGAGTTCCATGATGAGCCCCATCGGGCATACCCACCGGCAAAAAACTTTCCCGAACACCACACCAAGCAACGTTCCCGCCAGGAGTACAAACCAAAGCGAAATATGAAAGTAGGAAATCGCAAGGTAAAGTCCGATGCCCAGCGCTGCCAGGATCATAACCCTTTTATCAACAAGTAATTTTAAAGTTTTCCGCATGATGGTCGTATTATTATGTGCGCTTACAATCCTGGCAATCTTGGGAACTGGCCTGTTTTCGACAGCCGGGAATAAACACTCCAGCCTTTTTTCATCCAATGTCCGACAATGGGCATGGGAATCATAAATGCTTTGGTGCCGTTCCGGAACACAAAAGCAGCTCCGTTACCGGTATCCATCACACAAAGGATATTCAGGTGCTCCTGGTAACCTTTGCGCTTCCTACTCCCTTTTTCTATTTCGATAATATTATAGGCAGCGTTACGGCCCATCAGTTCAGCAATATGCCCTTGTTTGGCGATCCATTCGGGCCCTTCGAGGGCGGCAATGTCACCGATGGCAAAAACATTTTTACATCCCTGAACCTGACCGGTATTATCAATTTTGATAAAACCGGCCTCAGACAGAGGCAAATCGGAATTCTTAAGAACTGACGGGCCTGTTCCTGCAGCAATAAACATAGTAAAATCGGAATCCAGTTTTGAATCATCTTCAAAGATTACCCCGTCGCTCACAAACTCTGTAATCTTCTTGCCAAATCGTTTCCTGATATTGAATTGAGTAAACATTTTATCCATCATGGCCAATGCACTTTTCCCCATCCTGGCTCCGGGCTCATCCATGGGAGCAAAGAAGGTCAGTTCGAAATTCTCCCTGAGTTTTCTGGCCTTCAAATAATTGTGAATATTAAACATCAGTTCGAAGGCAGGTCCGCCACGAACTGCCGATTTGTCCTTTGGATTACCTCCAAAGCCTATGGCTATTTTACCGCTGCCCTTTTTAACCAGTTCATCAATCTTATTACGAATTTCAAGAGCCATTTCAGGTTTGGCACAGATTGACATGGTGTGTTCCATCCCTTTGTGCTGCATTTTTGCAGCACCAAAAGCAACAACCAGGTAATCAAATTCCAGAACATGGTTTTCACAAACCACCCGGTATTCTGTCGCATGAATTTCGGTAACCCTATCGATAATAACCTGAAAAGGATATTTTTTTTGAATATCTGATAGCGGAACTTTGACGTCATTGAACTCCTTCATATGAACAGGAATCCAGATGGATATGGGGTACAGGTATAAATAGTCGCGATCAGAAACCAGGGTGATCTCAAAGCCACCTTTTTTCTGCAGTGCAATTGCAGTTTGTAAACCGGCAAAACCACCGCCAAGAATAAGAACTTTCTTCATCTTCAGAAAGCACCGATCACTGACTCAACGATCCCTGATGCTTCATCATAAGCCGCATGGATGGCTTCAGCAGCAACAGGAGATAACCCGGCTGTCATGACCGACATGTTCAGCAAGGCAACGTAGGTTTTTCCATCCGATTCTTCATAGACCGAAATCCGGTACGGCATCAGGATTGAAACAATCCGTCCATCGTCCTGAGCAAGCATCCGTCCAGAATATTCCGGTTTGCAGATCTCGATTACCTCAACGGGTAATACCTTTTTACCTGATTTGGCAAGCGATTGCTGAAGATTGTGAATTGCAGGATTCTGCCATCCTTTTTGATTTGCTGCTTCGATAAGCTTTTCAACTGTAACAGGGACATTGAAAGGGCTTACTTTCTCGATGATTAACTGGTTTGAGTTCATGGCGATATTGTTTGGTCAGGTTAATTCAGTTCTTTTGCAATGGCAATGGCAGCAATGGTTCCGTCGGCTACGGCTGTGGTAATCTGCCTGTATTTTTTACTGATCACATCACCCACAGCATAGATGCCGGGCATACTTGTTTGCATGTCTTCGTTCGTCTTAATATAACCCCATTGATCCAGTTCCAGTTTGTTCCTGAAAAGATCGATGTTTGGTTTCATTCCAATGAAAACAAACACCCCGTCGCTGGCCAGTTTGGAAATGGTGTTGGTTTTTAAATCTTCGACCTCCGTGATCATTTTATCTCCTTCACGGACAAATGACCTGGGCTCATGCGAAAACAGGATGCTGGTTTTGGGATTTGCGAACAGTTTCTCCTGTGCCTGTTTGTTGGCAGTCAAGGCATCAAACTGGTGCACCATGGTGATTTTACTGGCAAACCTACTGATGAAGTCCGCCTCTTCCACGGCCGAGTTTCCTCCTCCGATCACCACAACCTCTTTATCACCATAATACTTGGCATCGCACGTGGCACAATAGGAGATCCCTTTACCCTTCAACTCTTTTTCGCCCGGGACTCCCATCAGGTTTGGAGAGGTGCCGGTAGCAATGATGATCATCTTTGCCCGTACTGTCTCGAATTCATCAATAACGACCTCCTTCTTTTCAAGGTCAATTTTTGTTACATCGACGGCAACCTTATATATAGTACCGCATTGTTTGGTCTGCTCCGACATGTTGTGTGAGAGCATATAACCCGGCTGGGGATCAATGAAGCCGGGATAATTTGAAACCTCATGCGTTGTAGACACCTGTCCGCCGGGAAGTGCAATATCGATCAGCACTGTATTCACCTTTGCCTGGCAGAGGTATAACCCGGCAGTAAGCCCACCGGGACCTGCTCCAAGAATAAGCACATCAAATTCAGAAACGGTTGGTTTTATTTCCTGCTTGATTTCCTGAACCCTTTCCTTCGACAACATGCTGTCGAGTTGGTGGATAATATCGCTTCGCTTAATGCCACCGGTAAGGGTTACCGGCAATTGCACCCCGTTGTCAAAAAACAACAGCGTAGGGGAGGACCTCACGCCAAGGCGCTCAGCCAATGGTTTGTTCTGCTGGCGGAACATTTTGATAAACTTGATGTCCTTGCCATAAAGTGCTGCCAATCCTTCAAATTTGGGAGCCACAGCCTCGCATGGAGGGCATTCGGTTGAATAAAAATCGAGAACAACTTTGCCCCCGCCAAGCACCTCCAGTTCGAATTCGGATGATGTAATCTCTTTCATATTATTGATATTAAGCGATTTGGTAAATTTTGTTGTAGGTGGTTTCGCGCAGATTAGCGTGAACCACCTAACCTGAGAAGTAGGCCGAAAACCCAAGTTCAAGCAATTCCTTCACCGGACGGCAATCGGTTGAAAAAACATTTCCTGTCCGGTTTTTGGCAACTGAACCACACCCGCCGCCGCAAGCCAATTGCATGCTGCAGGTGAAGCATTCTGCAATTGCAGTGACGTCCCGATTTTCCCAGGCAGCGATTATATCATCTTTGCGGGATACCTCCGGGAAGAAGCTCCCCAGCGATTCATCCGTTTTCCCAACGGTAGCCGTACACGAATAGATTTGCCCGGTGTAATCAAAAGCCCATTCGGTTTTACAAGCGGGGCAGGCATCGAACAATGGATCGGGCAGGCTGCCGTTTTCGGCCAGGAATTTTGAAATGGAATATGCAGGTTTGTAAAATTCCAGGATATGCGGATACTGCTTTACCTGCTGATAGATGGTTTCATAAAGAGAGATCCGGCTAAACAACTTTTCAGACGTTGCCTGGCAATGATGCAGTTCGTAATTCCGCCCAAGTTGAGTTTTGAAGAATTCATTTTTGGTCCAGCCTTTATCTATCGCGAATTGAGCCATCTCAGGAAGACCATGGATATTCTCCTTATCAATCACCATCCGCAGGTTAACCGGCAACCGGCCCTGCAGGCAGGCGTCGATACCCTGCACAATTTTTTCAAAGGTAGCTCCGCCACCCTTCAGGAAGCGACGGGTGTCATGCACACTGCCAATCCCGTCAAGGGTGACCTGGATTTCGCGGATATTCGCCAATTTCAGGATATCCACATACTCAGCCAGCGAATAACCGTTTGTCACAAAGCAAACTTCAAGGTTTGATTCATTCGCCAGTTTAAGCAGGTAAACAACCAACCCTTTTTGTTTCGGTGAATTCAACAGCGGTTCTCCCCCGAAAACGGTCAG
>Ga0114951_10005774_pt1 | contig 11262 bp, 11 predicted proteins | sample AM7aDNAmetaG_FD_88677 | JGI IMG/M metagenome (GOLD analysis project Ga0114951, IMG submission 88677) | Freshwater microbial communities from Finland to study Microbial Dark Matter (Phase II) - AM7a DNA metaG | ecosystem: Environmental > Aquatic > Freshwater > Lake | place: Finland: Lake Alinen... | reverse complement strand
ACCACGCGCTCGATGTCAGATTGTTCAGTACGTTCGCCTCGCTCAGTATTTTCAATCATAGTGTTGTTCGTCATATGCTTGTTTAAAAAGTTTTTTAGCGCGATGGATGCGCGTCTTCACTGCAGGAATAGAAAGCTTCTCTAATTCTGCAATCTCTTCTTGGCTCTTCCCTTCAATAAACTGAAGTCGCAATATCTTTGCCGCGGTCTCAGGAATCTTCGCGAGTGCCGCGAGAACTTCATTTCTTATCGAGAGATCCTCAATAAATTCTGACCTCTCATCTGGCAGTGACTCGTAATGCTCTGGGAGAAGCTCTGCACGCTTCCCTTTCTCAACGCTCTTCATTTTATATTTCGTGTACGCGACTCGATTTAAAATGGTGTACGCCCATGATGAAAAGCTGGCGCCTTCTTGTGGATGATATTTGTCAGCGTATAGATACATCTTAGTAAAAGCATCTTGCACCACCTCTTCTGCGTCCTCTGGACTCTTTAATATAGTTCTTGCCCTGCGTAGAAGAGGCGCCTCATAACGGCGAACTAGTAGGGCGAATAGGTTTGGTTCTTTTTGTGAGCGTGCGAGAATCTCAGCGTCCGGCAGAACGCTGGTATCCTCCGCAAAACTTGAAAAACTCATGGTCTCTGCTAGCATACACGAATCCGCCTCATGCGGCACTTTTTATAACAAGCTTTATTCAACTTTAGTTTCAGCATTATGGCCGTATTGTCTTACAACGAAATCGTCTCTAAAGTCATCATTAATTACAATGGTGAGCCGTACGAAGTTCTCTCTTCGCACGTTTTCCGTATGCAACAGCGCAAGCCGGTTAACCAAACCAAGTTGCGCCACTTAATTTCAGGCAAAGTTACGGAGGTGTCTTTCCATCAAAACGAATCAGTCACGGAAGCTGATATTGGAAAGATGCGAGCTCAATATCTCTACACGAATCGTGGCGAGAGCTGGTTCGCTGAAGAAGGAAATGCTAAAAATCGTTTTTCATTTCCGGAAGAAAATGTGCACGATAAGGTTCAGTGGCTCACACAGAATTCTGTTGTTGATGTTCTTACATACGAAGATAAGCCGATGACAATTACCATTCCAGTAAAAGTTGAGCTGGAGGTTAAAGAAGCTCCACCAAGCGTGAAGGGCAACACCGCAACTGGTGGCAACAAGCTTGTGACGCTCGTAACAGGCGCGAAGGTAGACGTTCCCCTATTTATCAATGCTGGCGATATTATTCGCATCAACACCGATTCAGGCGACTACGCAGAACGCGTCGAGAAAGCTTAATTTCTATTTACAATTCCCAGCGTAAAGATACGTTGCTTTGTCGCTATTGAAGGTGTCGTTACTTGTGTATGTTTTTGCTGCAGGCATAACTTGGGCGCAGGCCATTCCATCTGGACATGTTGGCATAGGTGGCTGGGCGCAGAAAGGAAGTGTGTGCACTGAATCCGCAATGGTTACGTTAAATATCTTAAAAACATTCTTCCAATCGGACTTGTCTCCTGTTTGTATATTCACGTTTATCGTATATGTTCCTGCTGTTGTCGGAGTGCCTCCAATTACTGCTGGCAACTGATTTATGCACGGAGCGAATGATGCCCCATAAGAACCCGCGGCACACGCAATAGATGGAACAATAAGCCCAAGTCCAGCCGGTAGACCAGTCGCCGACCAAGAATATGATCCGATGCCTCCACTGCCCGCGATTGATGCGCTATAAGACGCTCCCACGGTCCCGTTCGGAAGAGAAATCGTTGTAATCAAAGGCGCAGTGGTCGTCGCGACAGGAGCAGCTACTTGGCATGCGGATTGTGAATCAAATGTCTGGAGTCCGTAATACATATACGCTCCGCAGAACTGCTGAAGCGAACATGTTGAGTGAGTAGAATCAATCCACCATCTGTTCTGACATGTGTTAATTGAGCACGTAGGAGGATTTGTGGCACCATTGTTACAAGCAACATTTGGTGTTACAGAAGAAGGCGCAACAACTAGTGTGAATGACTTGTTTATTGTTTGGGTCCCAGAAGTTAGCGTCGCAACTATTGTAGATGTCCCGACTGCTGTAGGAGTGCCGGAGATTTGGATTTGAGCTGAAGCTGAACAAGCTTGATTTGAACTACCGGCAAATGCACACATCGCGCTAACTGCATTCAGCCCAGATGGAAGACCAGCAACTGACCACGTGTACGAACCATTGCCACCACTACCAGTTATAGAAGCCGCATATTGATTACCAGAAACTCCGTTCTGTAGTGAGTCCGTGATGATTGAGAGAGCCGTGGATTTAGCCACAATAACTAAAGTGAGTTTTTTAGAAACAGTTTTTGTCCCTGACTTTAATACAATTGACAACGTATAAGTTCCGACTTTTGTTGGCGTGCCTGAAATTGTTACTGGCGTCTGATTTACGCATGGAGCACGGAAACATTGTATCTGTGCCGTTATGGTGCTTATGCCTGCTGGTTTGCCAGTAACGGACCAGCTGTATGAACTAACTCCCCCACTTCCTTCAATAGACGCAGAGTACGGAGTACCTACTGTGCCACTTGGCAATGAGGTGGTGGTAATAGTAAGAGCTGTCGCGGTTTGTGTTGGCGTACCGCCGTTCAGCGCGACTTGTACGTTATTGATAACTGATTGATCTGCGCCGAAGGCCTGCAAGAGCCCTAGAATCGCACTCATCTGGCTAGAAGTAAGTCCTGTCTGCGCCTGTACGAGCACTGGAGAAACACAAACCGCTAGTAATAATGCGGCACCAAAAATGTATTTTTTCATATTGGGTAATCTTAATACAGAGCATTCAATTTCGCACGTGTTATAGATCCAACAAATCCTGTAGATTCAATACCGTACTTCTGCTGGAACGCTTGAACAGCTGCGAATGTCTGACTGTAGAAACCTCCGGTTATTTCTCCGTAGTACACACCATCTTTCGTAAGAGCTTCCTGTAGTGCGGTCACGTCAGCGGAATATGGCGAGCCGATTTGCAGATCATTATTCCAGACATAACTGAAACTCGGAACAGATGAATTTGTGGCCGATCCTGTAGCACTATTGAGTGCGTCTAGTGCACTGGCTGTCTGGTTCGTGCCATTTCCAAGGAGAAGTGCTCCTGGCAAGATAACCAAACTAAACTGTTTTGAAGTACCTCCAAGAGTAACGGTTACTGTATATGTGCCCGCAGTTGTAGGCGTGCCTACAATAGAAGTTGATGTTGGGCATGATACTGGAGGAGAGGTTGGTGTAGGACCTGAACAGGTGGACATTGAAGATATGCCGCTCATACCCAACCCTGCTGGCAGACCAGTCGCTGACCAAGTTCCTCCGCCAAGTCCTGCTAGAGGAGCGTTGTACGAAGCGCCGATTATACCGTTCGGTAGAGATGTGGTTGTAATGGTTGGCGCGGAAGTTGTAGAAGGTAAAGCTGTTTGGCAGGCAGATTGTGAATCAAATGTTTGAAGACCTAGATACAGGCAACCATTAATCGTACAGGCTGGAGGATTGGTTAAACCATTCACACACGGAGCGAAGATGTTGCATGTTGGAGCATTGGTCGCACCATTCGAACAGGCAACAGTTGGTGATGCACAAGCGCCGGCATAGAGATAAGTCGCCTTATCGCTGTTGAAGGCATCGTTGCTTGTGTACGTCTTCGGCGAAGGCATCACCTGTGCGCAGGCCATCCCATCTGAACACGTCGGCATTGGCGGCTGTGCGCAGAAAGGAAGCGGATATGCTTGGTTCGAAATAACCAAACTAAACTGTTTTGACACTACCTGTTTTCCAGCTGTTAAAGTAACGGTCACTGTATATGTTCCCGATGTTGTCGGTGTCCCAGCAATCGTGACTGGCAACTGATTTACACAAGGAGCTGCAAAACAAGCGATGGATGGAGAGATTGAATTCAACCCAGCTGGTAGACCAGAAACTGACCACGTATAATCGCCAGTTCCACCACTTCCTGCGATCGAGGCGCTGTAAGAAGTACCGACGGTACCATTCGATAGAGAGGCGGTAGTTATTGTCGGCGCGACAGTAGATTTACAAGCATAAATTGAACAACCCTTAGAATCAGTTCCGGTCACAGTAATATCAGCTGTACCCCCAGGACAAAAACTAGGCGGTGGAAAGTTTTGACAACTAATGGTGACTGATGGATTGATAATCAGACTAAACTGCTTTGAGACTGTTTGTGTGCCTGCAGTCAAAGTAACTGTAACTGTGTACGAGCCCGCGGTTGTTGGAGTACCAACAATTGAAACAGGTGAAGGTGGAGTTGAGCATGTTTGGCCAAGAACGCATATAACATTCATTGCCGACATCATCGTTACAGACTTAAGCCCGTCAGGAAGACCGGTAACAGTCCAGTTACCGCCGACGTTCCCTGCTACAGAAGCGCTGTACGAAATGCCAACTGTGCCGCCCGGGAGAGATGCAGTAGTGATGATTGGTGCTGTCGAAGATGCAGGAGTAACTGTAAGTGTCACTGGTATTGTGATCGGAGAATTAGCAAAATTGCCGGTCACAATTAAGTTGGCAGTATAGGTGCCAGGACTGACTTTCGTAGCGTCAACTGATATGCCGACACCAGTTACTCCACCCGGACTCAACGTCATTGTTTGGGTATTGTATCCAGTGTTATACCAGCTCGGCTGATTTGGAACGTTCAATGTAAAGTTGACCGCTGCTGATGAGCCGTTCGTAAGATGCAAACCGTACGGTGATGGATTGCTAGATCCTTGAACTACATTAAAGTTCACAAAAGTATCGGATGGAATAAGTGTACCAGTGGTAGTTGGCGGTTGATTTGGACATCCATAAAGCGCATTCAATTTCGCACGAGTGATTGGGCCGACATAGCCGGTCTGACGAATTCCGTATCTCGCTTGGAATGAAACAACATCGCCGGCATTATCTTCAGTAAAGATTGATGTGTTACCGGTAGTGTCAATACCAGAAGATGAAAGAGCTTGATTGAGGGCGGACACGACAGAGCCACGACTCCCGACTGTAATGTCATTGTCAAAGTTGTAGCAGAATGAAGAACCTGTTGTTGGCGTGCCCAAGAGAGCTGCATTAACATTCGATATCGTTGCGCTATCCGCGCCAAATGAGGCGAGAAGCGACAGAATCGACTGGATCTGTGTGCTTGTCAGGCCTGTTTGTGCCTGTACGAGCACTGGGGAAACAAAAACAGCGAGTAAAAGGAAAGAACCGAAAATGTATTTTTTCATATACTGACTATTGTACATTAAAAACACCCCGCTTTAGGACGGGGTGTTTTTAATGTCTAATGAGGGTTAAGCAGAAACGTACGGCATAAGCGCCATAAAACGTGCGCGCTTGATTGCCTGCGCGATATCGCGCTGCTTATTCGCAGGAATTCCCGTGCGCTTCTTAGAGAGCATCTTCGCGTGCGGATTCGTGAACTGCTTCAAATATGCGACATCCTTGTAGTCGATATATTTCTTAATCTCTATTTCTTCTCTTTCAGCTTGGTATGCCATATACAATAATTAAAAAGGAATGTCCTCTGGGTTAATCTCTTCGTCCGGATATTTAATCTCATCCGAATCCTTCGGTGCCGGCTGTTCGTCATGAGTGCTGTGTGTAGCACCAGACCCTCCCTTACCTCCATCACCAAACTGAAAGTTGTCTACAACAATCTCGGTGCGATAGTTCTTCTTACCGCCCTCTTTATCCTCCCAAGAACGAGTTTGGATACGGCCTTCTACAAAAAGCGGTCGGCCCTTCTTCATATACTGTGCGATAAGTTCTGCCGGACGGCCGAAAGCAACAATATTATGAAATTCTGTTGCTTCCTGCTTCTGTCCGTTCTTATCCTTATAAGTGCGGTTCGTAGCGAGACCAAAAGATGCTAGCTGTTGGCCAGAAGGCAGCGCCTTAAGTTCCGGATCGCGGGTAAGATTGCCGTAGAGAAATACTTTGTTTAGGTACATATTTATATATTACACCGAAGCGCGCTCAAGTGCGGCATCTAGGTCTGAATCGCTTGCCTCCTCTGGTTCGCTAGTACGCTCTGGAGTTTTAAGAGAAAGTTCGCGCACTTCGACAGAGTGGCGCGCAGAGTCCTTTGTAGTAATGAGATCAATGAATCGAATTATACGCTTATTAGCTCCAGCGGCAGAAATAATTTCAGAATGATTGTCCGCAGATGTTTCATATACTATCCATGAGAAATATGCCGAATCAAAATCGCGTCGACCGCTCGTCTCCTGACGAGAGATTGTATAAGCGAGTGGAATCTTTTCTGGTTCGCCTTCAGCAACAATCCCGCCCATCTTAGCTATTAGCGCGCGCACTGCTTGATACTCCTTCTTTACCTCTTCAGTAGGCAGTTCTGGGTCGAGATGGAAGCCGAGTTCATAGACGCGCGACTCCGAACCCGTCTCTTCGAGTTCGTCTACAATCATGTCCGCATCCTTATTTTTCGCCATAATTCCCGCATCCTAGCACGGTATTATGCCCCCTGCAAGGCGAATAAATTGACCGTATTAGAGAGGAGCGCGGTGCGAACTTCTTCGATGTCTTCGCCACGGATTTGTGCGATTTGGTTGACGACTTCTATTACAGCAAGCGGATCATTGCGCTGTCCGCGGCGAGAAGCAGGCGCGACAAACGGGGCGTCAGTCTCGGCGAGAATGTTTGTGATAGGTGCTGCGCGAATAATTGAATCGTAATCGCGCGCGAACGTGATAACTGCAGTAAAAGAAATTGTGAATCCTAGAGCGATAAATTGTTCTGCTCGAGCGAGGTCGCTAGCGAAGAAGTGCGCGTCGCCGCGCAGATTCGGATATTTCTTTTTTGCTTCTCGTATTATTGTGAGCGAATCATCATACGCGTCTTGCGTACCCTTAGTAGCGCGAGCGTGAATGATAATTGGCTTGTCTAGTTCTGCGGCGAGCTCAATTTGTTTTTGGAAATTTTCTTTTTGTACGCCTTTTCCTTCATCATTTAATTCAGAATGAAAATATTCCAAACCGCACTCCCCTATCGCCACGACCTTCGGGTGCTGTGCTAGTTCGCGATAGCGAGCTGTATCAAAAATCTTTTCATCGCCGTGATCCGGATGCAGTCCTACTGCTGCATAAATATGCTCATGTTTCTCTGCTAGTGCGACTGCTTGTTTAGAACTCTCAAAGTCACAACCTACAACGATAGCCACTACACTTTCTTCGCGCATTCGCGCGATAATTTCTTCCCTATCATGCTCATACTGCTCAAACTGCAGGTGGCAGTGCGCATCTACATATTTCACATTCATAACCTTGGAAAAAGGTTTTCTGGTTTTTTATTTGCTTTAATTGCTTCGACAATCTTTTGCGAGGTCTCGGGCATAAATGGCGCGAGCATATTCGCAATTGCAAAAAGTTGTTTTACACATGACGAGATCATCTCTTTACCACCCTGAGGATCATTCTTCACTACTGAAAATGGTTTCTCGTTCGTGATGTATTCATCGAGTCCAGCAATATGTTCCCAAATAAAGTCCATCGCTTTATTAAATTGAAAATCATTAACTGAATCAGCGCGAACTACTGGCGTTTCTATAACGGTTTCTTTTAAATGTTCTTCTGAGAGCTTCATCACCCGCGCGACGAGGTTGCCAAGACCGTTGGTGAGGTGATCTGTGTAGAGATTGTGAATTGTTTCTAGTGTGAGATCAGAATCCTCAAACGGGCTCGCGTGACGGAGGAGGATATAGCGCAGAGCATCTACGCCGTATTTCTCTATAATGACCATTGGGTCGATGATATTACCCAGCGTTTTGCTCATCTTTTGGCCGCCTGAGGTTATGAACCCATGGATGAATATCTGTTGTGAGAATGGGAGTCCGGCGGAGCGGAGCATCGCCTGCCACATCGCTGACTGCTGGCGAAGGTTATCCTTCCCTGCTAGCTGTGTTACTGGCCACCACTTCTTAAATCGCTCTTCGTCTTCTGGCCAGCCAATCGCTGAAATATAGTTCACGAGCGCATCAAACCACACATACATCACATGCTCTTCATCTCCTGGTACTGGAATGCCCCACGAGAGTTTGTCGCACTTGCGCGAGATGCTGAAATCCTTAAGGCCTGACTTCGCGAGTGAAGTAATTTCTCCAAGGCGTTCGCTCGGTACGACAAAATCTGGGTTCGAAGCGTAGTGGTCGAGAAGTTCTTTCTGATATTTTGAAAATTTGAAATAATAATTTTCTTCTTTTCGTATTTCTATAGGGAGATTCGGATGAAGAGGACAGTGTCCATCAACTAATTCTGAGTCTGTTTTTTCTAGCTCACAGCCAACACAATATTTAATTTCATACTCCGCCTTATAAATATCCCCTGCTTCAGCACAGCGCTTCCAGAATTCTTGTGCTGCGCGTATGTGTACGAGGTCGGTAGTACGGATGAATGAATCATAAGAAATATTGAGTTTGTCAGCGAATGATTTAAAGCGTCCTGAATAATCATCAACATATTCTTTCGGGTCTCTTCCTTCGTTCTCTGCATTCTTGGCGACCTTCGCACCATGTTCGTCAGTACCGATATTAAAAAATACTTCGTCTCCAGCGAGACGCGCGGTACGAGCCAAACAATCCGCTTCAACGAATTCGAGCGCGTGCCCCAAGTGTGGATTAGCGTTTACATACGGCAGTGTGGTGGTAATGTAGCGCGCACTCATAATAAATTATGATCGAGCGCGTTCAATACGGCGCTTCCTCTTGTCAAAGTCAGAGATGAATTCAAGCGCGACCGCCGCGAGCGGTACCGAGAGAAGTGCGCCGAGGAATCCGGCGAGAGTATATCCAGCGATAAGCGCCACTATGACTAGAAGCGGCGGAATACCTACGATTTTCTTCACAATTAGCGGGTAAATTAGATTGGCTTCGAACTGGTTCACGACGACATAGAGACCGGCGACAATGGCCGATAGGGCGATGCCTCCAGTCGAGAATGCGACAACAGCTGCTGCCGCGCCAGCGATAAGAGAGCCGAATATCGGAATAATTTCTGCTATTGCGGTAAAGACAGCGAGAAGAAGCGCATATGGGATGCCGATTATTAGAAGACCTAGATATACGAGAATGCCGACTATAACAGAAAGAAGTATTTGCCCTTGCATCCAGAGACCTATCTTCTTCTGCGAACGCTTCCATAGATCAACAGAATATTCTTCATACTTGACCGGCATTACCATACGAAGGAAGTCATCAACTCCAGTATCTTGGAGAGCAAAATAGAACGATAGGACGATCACAAGAATGAGTGAGAAAATCCCACCAAAGAAAGTTATAAGAAGTTGTACCGTACCTCCAGAACTTGCAGAGGATATGGAACGCAGAGACAGAAGCGTCTGAACTAATGATTGGGTGCCATTCTCGCCGATGAAATTTGTTGCGTTGGCGATATTTGAAAGTGGAGTGGAGACAGTGAGAGCGCTTAAATATTGTGGGGCAGCAGAAAGGAAATCGGCAGCATCAGCGATAATAGGCGGGAAGAAGAAATAAATGAGAGAAAATATGGAACCGAAAACGAGAACATATACGAGAATAGCGCTCACAAAACGCGGAATACGATAGCGAATGAAAAATATAATCCCCGGCTCAATAGCCGAAGCAATAATGATTGCAGTTAGTACAAGAAGAAGAAGGTTGTGTAGAAGCCACAACACATAAGCCCCAGCAATCACAAGAATTGCGGTGGCGACGCTCCCAGAGTTGATGGAAATCCGTGTTTCCTTATCCATACGGGCATCCTAACATATCGGACGCCTGACGTGCAGATACTTCTTCCTATTGGATTGACTCACTAATTCGGGCTGCGACTTCGGAGATAGAGAGACGTTCTTGTTTACCAGTGTCACGATGGCGAAGAGTTACAGTGTCTTTTAATTCTGGATTCTCGCCAAGTGTATCGAAGTCGATGGTGACGCAGAATGGCGTACCAATCTCGTCCTGTCGGCGGTAGCGCTTGCCGATATTACCATTGTCGTCCCACGCGATTGCCGGATGAACTTTTTGCAGTTCCTTACGAACTTCTTTCGCCTTTTCAACTAGCTCCGGTTTATTTTTCAAGAGCGGCGACACCATAGCTTTCACTGGCGCTATCTTTGGTGCGAGAGCGAGATAGGTGCGCACTTCCCCGCCGAGCTCATCTTCGCGATATGCGCTAGTTAGAATCGCGAGAATAGTTCTATCTACGCCTAGTGATGGTTCAATCACGTGCGGAACAATTTTTTCTTTTGTTTCTTCGTCTAGATACGAGAGTTCAGCGCTAGACGCTTTCGCATGAGCAGAGAGATCGAAGTCGGTGCGATACGCGAGACCCCAGAGTTCTTTGCGCCCGAACGGATAATCAAATTCGAAATCGATTGTGCGCTTAGAGTAATGTGCGCGGTCTTCTGCAGGAACTTCGAGTTCGTGTACGAGATTGTTAGGCAGACCAACCGCATCGGCGAATGAATGCATCCCTTTTCTCCATTCTTCAAATGCCTGTTCCCAATCGGATGGCTTTACGAAATATTCGATTTCCATCTGCGATAGTTCACGCAGACGGAAGATGAAATCGCGTGGAGCGATCTCATTTCTAAATGCTTTCCCTATCTGCGCGATGCCGAACGGAAGTTTCGGATGAACCGAATCCATCACATTCTTATAATTCATAAAAATACCTCCCGCGGTCTCTGGGCGAAGATACACGGTCTGAACTTCTTCTCCAGCGCCAACTGATGTCTTGAACATTGTGTTGAACATCTTTCCATCCGCCATAGGGTCGGCGAAGGTTTGCACGTGCCCACTCGCCTCCCACACTTTCGGATTCATCAAAATCGCAGCGTCCACTCCGTACATATCGTCGCGCTCATCGCGGAACATCTTAAGCCATAGGCGCTCTATATTTTCCTTCAAAACGACTCCGAAAGGTCCGTAATCGAATGTTCCTGCGAGACCGCCATATATCTCCGAGCCGGGGAAAATAAACCCCCTGCGCTTCGCGAGCGAGACAATCTTTTCCATTAAATTCTGATCATTCATAAAGCTACTCTAACTCAAAACGGCTTTCATTGCACAGTTCCATTCGAACTTACATACCCAGTATCTTTTGGTGTGTCGGTGTTAACTTGTCCGTTCGTTGCAGAATTTTGGGTTCCGGCGAAACATTATTATCAGAGAACGTGGCCGGCCCAGTGAGCACTGGAGCTGTATTGGCCTGCGAAGTTGATGGCGTGATAGAAACTTGGAAAGAGCCCCTT
>Ga0114951_10005773_pt1 | contig 11262 bp, 14 predicted proteins | sample AM7aDNAmetaG_FD_88677 | JGI IMG/M metagenome (GOLD analysis project Ga0114951, IMG submission 88677) | Freshwater microbial communities from Finland to study Microbial Dark Matter (Phase II) - AM7a DNA metaG | ecosystem: Environmental > Aquatic > Freshwater > Lake | place: Finland: Lake Alinen... | reverse complement strand
CCATTCATCAATAAATACATGATCTCATCAAATGCTGAAAGATCGTTAATAGCCCTAAAGCTACAATTGTATCCAGCAATCTGATCTGAATCAAGTGCCTTACCTGCCGTCATCATACAACGCATTGACGGCATCACTTCAAGATTCAAGATTCCCTCACGAAGCTCGCTCTTCACTTCGTCTGAAATCTTACCCGCACACTGCTTATCGCACATGTAATTGATATAACGATCAACCGTTTCCTCCCAAGTCTCCCGCCTGCCCTGCGTCTCCACCCATCTTGCATAGTGTCCCAAGTGAATAAATTGCGAATAACTGCTCATAAGTTTCGTGTTCATGCTGCCCTCACTCGATTCTTTGTTTTACCATTCAAAGCACGAAAAACTACCATCGTGCTAACTCCAAGTTGTCTTCCAATGTCCCTGTAAGACTTTCTTTGCCCTCGAAGTCCTATTGCTATTTCAATATCAATATCATCCCAACTCATTTTACATAATTTCAATCCTATAGGACGATTGTATTTTGGAATCCTGCTTCTAATCTCTCTTTGTTCTATAAATAAAGCCTGACTATTTTCTAATCCCTTGTCGATTATTCTAACCCAATCACATGGAAGAAAACCTAAACTCATTAAACGCTTCAATCGCTCCATATGCACCCTAGATCGATTACCGTATTTTGATTCAGCATATCCTCCGGTACACGCCCAAGCCCTCTGTCCCGATCCTCTCCCTACATATAAAGTTTCATTAGTCTCTGGATCGAAATGCTCATACACATAATACTGATGGTCCTTTTTCAAAATCTTCTTCCATTCCTGATACTGTGTCGGAAGTTTGTGCATTGACATCTGTTTCCCCTTTGAGATTTTTCCTGATTTCTTCCTGATTCTCTACAATAAAATTGACATCATCCAGCGTCAATCCAACTAATTGACAAGTTCTGAGTGATCCATCCTTAATAATCCAAGTGTGCCTCTTTTCCAACATCCTTTCTTTGCTCTTCTCCCACTTGACGACTCTAAGGTCCAAGTGATTATACCCATCCTCCCTATCCGTCCTTCGAAAAAGTTTTATCACATCGCAATTCAACGGCGTGAATACCTTCTTTTTTCGTTTTGGTTTCATATGCTGACCGACCTTTTCTTGGCGGCTTCCTTCGCCTTATACTCAGACCTGATCTTTGCCCTCTCTGGAGTCCTCTGAAGGGCTTTCTTGGTCCACTCCTTATTCTTTACCCTCTTCTCTGCCGCACGCTGTTCTGCCTGTGACGCCATGCTTTCCTTGATATACGAGGATTGAGCCTTGGCATCATCGTAAATCTGCTTCATGGTTGAACCACGAAGAGGGGCAATCTTCTCAATGCCCATGTCACGACGCATCTCTTCCTTCATGTCAAGATTGCGTTTGACTTGATCATGGGCTTGATCCATTCGGTTAGATCGCCCAGTGTGAACGATAAGCCCTGGCAAGGATGGAACCTTGTGCGTGTCTCTGGACTTACAAAGAGGACAAACGACGATTGGCATCTCCTTGAACGAGTGCCTAATCTCAAATGTCTCATCACAATTTTTGCACAAATAGTCATAACTCGGCATACTAAAACCCCTTGCAACTGTTTAACCCACTATCATGCCTCAATCATGGCACGAATAACACCACCAAGCACCCAAGCCGCCATCCTCCTGCGAAACTCCACATGCGCCAAAGCATCAACAGAACTGAGATGCAGAATCTTCTTTATCTGTGGAGCCATTTTTTGTCCCAACTCCTTAGTCAAGAAATTGAACGCTTCACGAGCAACATTGTCCTTCCACTGCTCCATCATTGCATTGTAAGTACCAGCAAAACCTTTGTCTGCAAGAACTGGATAAACATCCCTCTTCATGTCCACGGAAGGCCCCTTCTCTTGAACCAAATCAAACCAAATATCAAACATGGCTACAAACTTCGGATTCCTCAACCTCCTATGCATATATTCAGACAAATCCCCAATCACCTGCTCAACATCATCTTCATTGATATTGGCATGACCAGGTACACTCTCCAGTGGATTCAACTCTTCTACTCCCTCATCATCTTTATTAAGTTGAACCGTCCGCTCCTGTTCCTTCCTTTGAATCTGCCTAAGATGGTATTTTACCCGTTTGTCTATCGCACTCATCCATATCTTTTTCAAAGCATATGGACCCTCTTCTTCATTTAAACGCCTAAGAGTATCCCGCAACTCATCCTCTCCTCCAGGAAGTGGTTTGAAAAAATCCATCGCCAATTGCTGAGACATGTCCTCCATTAGATCTCGATCTTCCTGCCCAAACTGACGCACTACAGACTTGATAACAGTCACGGCAAGACTGTTAAATTCCTTCGACTCTTGAGACCGTGGATCAACACACTTCCCATACGCCACAATTAGATTTTCCAAACGCTCCTTCTGATTGTCAGTTGAAGCCATATCCAGCTTCTTCTGCAACTTTGGAATAATCTCATCCTGGATAAATTGCCTAGCGACTGATCCTAAATCCATTCGATCCAAATCCATCGACAACATCGACCGAAGCCCTGCAAAAAACAAGTTCATAATGATCTCCTTACACTCTCTACAGTTAGGTTCAAATATAAAGGATTTATCACGCTACCGCCTCGTCCAATAATGAGCCAAAACATTGAATTTTGACCCTATCAGACTCCTCAACTGCTCCAAATCATTGACCTGAACCTCGTCAACCAAGACCACTCCAGGTGTCACTCCCCTCAACTGATTTATCGCCTGCCTCCATCCCATCGCCCTCACTCCATCCTCCAATCCATACCTTTCCATGACCTTCTTAGCCGTTAGCTCGTTCTCGGTGATGTAATACACCAAGAACCCAGCCTCGTCCAATTGATTCGCCATCGATACCAATTTCGTCGTCTTCCCCGATCTCCTTGGCATCTCCTTACTCTCAAACTCATTCGTTTCCAAAACATGAAGAATCGTAAACTGACAATAATCCGGAATCGTCCTCACCGAAGACTCACAATGATGACATTTATTCTGAGCACAAACAAGTATCTTCCGCTTGGCACTCATTGCTTCAGCCGACCTCTCAAGGTCTGAAATTTGAATGGTCGGTTCGATCACCAACTCAAAAATTGGAATTGGCAACTCCACAAAGCACTGACTTCCAGATTTTTGCGATGTTTCTGATGTCAAGTTCTCCTCTGATTCTCTTGCGTGCATTTTCAACCATCCCCACCCTTGAAAAACTGTTATCCAAACAAGTCTGAATGGCATCAATCCACTCTTCCGTCGTCTCACACTTGAACCCCTCAACACCACCATCAAAGTTGTAAACACCGACATCCGATGATACTGTCGGCATCCCAATCATCGAGTTCTCCATCCACTTGATATTAGACTTCGCATGATTGAAATTATTGTAAGCTAACGGAGCCAAACCAACTTCAGCCCGAATATGCTTGATGATCCTGAAATAAGCCTCCGGATCTAACGACTCAAGATGCTCAATCCTCCCCCTAAAATGCGCCTCATTCATCTTGTCCCGCACACAAACTGGTAAGAAACCCATCAAAACCAACCTAACATCAATTCTTTGCTTCATTATGTGCTCAACTGCCTCAAAACACTCCTTCCAATCTTCCTCGTGCGTACTGCTTCCCTGCCAAAAAATACGCTTCAAACCATCATGATTTCCAGTCAATGGAGTTGGAATCCACCCTTCTATTTCAATGGCATTCGGTATGACAATAGGAACAACCCCATCCAATACCCCCGCCAAACGCTTTTGTAAAACTTCCGTCGTAGTTGTCACCACATCAGCTAACTTCATGCATTCAACCACGGCCATCTGCTCATTCCTACCAATCATCTTATGAGCAGGATTGCTTTCTGGAATAGAAAATAAGTCGTCATCAATATCGTAAATGATCCTCTTCCCGACCTTCTTCAAACGCTCCAAAAGATAGAAAGAATCCCAATCATGAAGTCTTTGAACAAAGATCGTGTCATACTCCATCAAACTTTCGAATTTAACACTAGAATCGGTAATGTCAATATAGATGCCTTTTCGGTCCATATATCGAGCAGGAAGGACCATTCGCCAATACCCACACCCACCCTTGTCCTTGAGCATCATAATGCCCTTCTTGCCTGCCCTGGCGTCCGTCCTAGCCTCCAGAATAGACTGTACCCTCTCCCGCACATCCAGCACATCATAAGCCGACACCACCGGCTTCCAACCCATTTCACCATCCATCTGATCTGCAATCTCTTTGGCAATCTCGAAATCTGAGGCACTTAAAAGTGTCTCACCAGACATATCTCTAACCGATGCGACTCCTTGATTTCCATGCCAAGGATGAATAGACTCCGAACCCATCACCATTCTCGTGATGATTGCTGGTAGTAATCTTTTCCGTTGATCAATTGATAAAACCGCTACCCCGTTACCCTCAGTCACCGGACCATATTCCATGCCTGCCTCCACTTACAATAAAGACCCCAAAGAATCTGAACCGTCCTCCTCTTCCATCCACCCTATCGTCAAAATCCTTCCAGTATCCTTTTCCACCGTGACCGCCTTGTCATCATAAATTACATCAATATCATGAGACTTAACACAAGTGACTTCCAAAATCTCTCCGATTGTATCCAAACACCACTTATTGATTGCCTCACGGGCTATTTCAGCCTGCTTTGGATCATATACCCTAGCCGTAAAAATAACTACCTCATGCCCCTGTTTTAACCACTCCTTAACTCGATTTGCCATGATTTCGACAGTCTCTCCAACTGCCGACGGATCAAACTTCAAATCCGGATTGAAAACAGACGGCATCTCCATCGGCCATTTTACCAAGGTACCATCAAAATCTACTGCTATCTTCATCCTACTTCTCCTTATTCGTGTCCTGGAACTTTAACACAGCACGCTTCAAAATCAAATAACCAATCAAGTCCCACTCTGCATCCTCACCAGCCGCAGACCCCCTTGCGATCCTGGACAACTTATCATCCATCCGCACATTGATCTGCTCCACCGAATTCACCTTCGAGAAAATACGCAATGGATCAGCCGTACTATTCCCATACGCCTTGTTCTTAGCCAACAACATATCACGAATCTCATCCGTGACCTGCTTGATTGCGTCTTCCATCTCCAAAAGATTCGGCATTACTATCTCCTGACTTGCGGAGTGACTTGCGGGGTAAACTCCACCAACTCTATTGGTGTTTCCACTAATAATCTTGGTTGTTTTCCACAATCATTACTTCACTGTGGACATCTTGTTGACTCGAAGATACCCAAGAATGTGATCCGTCTCAGTCCGAATCTCCCCGGTGTGAGTCATGAGTATTGGCATAAACGCATTCAATAATCCAAATTTAGCCATCATCTCAATAGAGGCTTCATTGGAAAGTGATGAAAAAACAAAAAACTTCTGACCCGAAGGCCCCCTAAACTCGTCCCTCGTTACAGCCTCCATGTCCAATTCAGCACGAATGACGCCGCAATGTGGACAATCCTTCTCAAGAAACAACCTGTCAATTTTATCAGCCATTTTCATACTCCCAAGTTCTTACCCGCCTGCTAAACTTCCCGACTTTCCAAAGGTGCGCTTTTTTCCTCCCTGTGTGTAATTCCATCCATCACATAAGTTACCACAGCCTTTCCGTTTTCAACTCTAACCTTCGGTCGTGGAAAAACTTCCTTAAACAATGACTCATCTTCAATTCTGCGAGGTGGATCGCCCTCAACCCGTACTGGCTTGAATATCCGATCAACACAAGTAGAATTACAATTAACAGAAAAGGCTTTAACTATACCCTTTTTCTGACAACTAATGCAAGCCACCTTCGACACTCTTCCACCACAACAAACACGATCCTCCAGATGATCAACTCCACCCCAAAATGCACACTGCTCGTCCCCAATGAATACCCCATTATGCCTCATTAAACCCCCCCCTACACCTCTTGGGCCGTTTGAGATAATACCCTCGCAATGACCGGATTAAAAGGGTGAATCTCCCTCGAAACGGCCATCAACTCGCTTGAAGCCTTAAAGTCCAGAATGTCCTTATTCAATGTGGCATCCCCAATGATGCCCTCACTCACAGCCGGTCCAATAATCTGACCAGGCGTACAATTGCAACTTGGACAATCACACCCACAAGATGCCTTCTTCACAACACCCCAAGCCGTCTTGAAGCATTGCTCCTCTGGCCGTCCCTTCTCATAGCAAGAATTCCACACTGATATCCACTGCTTCTGCTTTGCCGGCGAAAGCTTCTTAATTGCATCTGGTGGATTTGACTTGCTATATGGCATGACCTTCTCCTAATTACATATGATACCCATTAGGCCATCAACGACCATTATACCAATTCAGACTTGAACTCATCACCGCTTTTTACTACAGATTCAGTCTCCAGGAACATGTCTTGCCATGCTTCTCCGTAAAGAAATAAAGCAAAGCACCCGGAGCCGTACTCTGATGCATCAAATACCTTGAAAATTGCGATGCTCCAATCAACGGAGGACACATCACACACTCACCATGCAGCATACTATCGTCGTGCCAATGACCGACAAATGCATAATCGAAATCCTTGCCCTTCCGACGCTGACGATGTTGCATGTCCACCATACGAGAAATGGCAAACAATGGCTCAGCATGACTGCGCTTAACACAGTTTCCGTGTGTCAACATGCAACCCCATCCCATGACTGGAGCCACATCCATAATCGACTGAGGTATATTCCACTCCACATTCGTCTGTGCTCGTGAAAACTCCCGTGCAATTAGATAAAGAGCCATATCCCAATTTCGGTCTGCCGTCATCTTTGTGACAGGCTTAATCGTGTTGCCAGAAATAACAACTCGTCCATTTCTTCGCACTACCACCCAACCAGATGAAACACTAGGACACCAAATGGTGCCAGAATATAACACCTTGGACGATTTTGCCATTGAGCGAGTGTGCCTCTTGACAATCTGCAATTTTCTTGCAGTTCCAACATACTTTGTTCCCTTGTATACCGACGTATACCGCTCTGATGCCTTTGTCGCATATCCCAACTTGAAACATACTTCCTGCATATCATCAATCAGACGATCAGACGTGCTGGTGTATGATCCAGACTTCGACTCAGAATACCTCTTGTCTCCCCAGTGCCCATCTCCCAGCATTGCAGTTTCAAGAAAACTCTCCAGCAATTCTTTTGGCCACTTCTTCAGCCAATCAGGCAGTTTCTTTTCACAAGAAACCGACCCAAACTCCTTGCTGAGAAAATTACACAATGGGACCGATCCGAATCGCAACATATTATTTCTGATTTTTGGATCGAATCCGATTGATTTTATAATATTCGCAATCATCTCATGTTTCTCTGGATTCACATCCAAAGATTGACTGATTGTCACCCGACGATCTCCTTTTCCACAACATCCTTCAGAAACGTACCATCCAAAGAACTTAGCCCACTCTTCCGATGGAATGATTTCAAAACCATCTTTCTTGCTTGATGGTTCAACCACTAATACTTCAGCAGTTCCATTCCACCCAGTAATAGCACATTGGGCCATCCAATTATCACCCCACATCCTTTCACCGGCTAATCTTTTCCCAAAGTTGTATTCATACTTCTTACCACCTACAACTGAAGGCAATAGTTTGGCCCACAACTTATGCTCAGGTGTAACCAACAAGTCAACACCCTTACTCTTAATCCTGACCATCTCGCCAATGTAATCCTGAACAGTCCAAGATTTTGGAACCTCAAATTGCATCGTGTCCTGATCGGGAAGATAAACTGCAACCGCATCCTTCTCCCGATCTACTCGGTCAATAGTCTTCCAGCCACCTTCGGTTAGAATCTCCGTTTCAGAGTCGTAACAATCTCTCCCGTGATTGCCACACATGCCCCATACATGCACCTGGTCAAAGTGTGCCGCCAACTTCATCACCTGGTCGGCCACAATCCTTGAAGCTGCCGGTAAAGCCAATGGAAGCGTCGTAGATGTACCAAAGGCATGCTCCGCCGGATGAATCTGCCCAAGAAACCAATCACCAAGATAAAACACATGAGCATGCGTAACGGGCACGGATTGACGCATCATCGTGGTAATTTCAACCACCTTATCTACAGAAGTGTTCATGCGGTCAGTGAAGGTCTGCCAATCATACTTAGATGACCCCTCCATCTCAACCGAACTCACATACTCCTCACTATGTGCATCTGCCAAAATGAAAACAGCATGATGCTCGGCATGATTGCTTTTGACGGTGGGCGTCTTGATTCGAACATAAGGCGGCAAAGCCTTGATCTCTCCTTTGAGATATTCAAATAGAGCAAGATCATCTCCCACGCTCAAAGCCATCTTCTTGTTCTCAGTCAACGCATTTTGAAGTTGTGCCTTCAAAGCCGCACTGACCGGAGATGCCTCTTCCAACACTTCGCCTTCAGTTACAATCTTGCCGTTCATGCTGTCCTCCATGATGGTGATTTTGCCTTGCCACGACCAATTAATGCCTTGATGCTTGCCGGATTGCCCCAATAAATTACCGGATCAGATGTCCTTCCAACCATCATTGCATATGGCCAGAACTCTTCCTGCTCCCGAATGTCCCGCCACAACATCAAATCCGATGCCCGACATTCCTTCCTCATATCATGATCCTTCATGTACTGACCAGGACCAAGCCTGCCCGTCTCCTCACGAAGTGCAACTGTAATACGAGTCTCGGCATCCGTGCTTTGCAGCAACGTGTCTTCCGAAATGAGATTGCGCCTACGAACTGTCTTGATCACTGACTTTTCTCCTGATTTTTTCTGCCTACAAAGTCGATATTGTCTTGCATATCGAGAATCCCTACCAGTTGACCCCAACAACTTTCGAAGATTCCATTCGGTTATCTTCAAAGTTTTTGCAGCCGTTATACGATTGCCATACCTCTGAAAAGCTTCCATCGCCATCTGCTGTGTCACTTGTTTCGCCATACTTCCTCCGTCCGCTCAGTTTAAAAGTGCTACCTCTCCACTGAACAGAATAGAATACCTTTTCCCACTAGCAGTCGAATAAACCACCCGATCTGCAACGAATTCCAACCCCTCAAATTGATCACTAAAAAAGGTCCTGTAGTAATACGGATCGTCCTGCCTCTGCTTCATATATGCAATCGTCACATGTGGATGGTACCCAGGATGTGTATTGATAGTGTTAAGCTTTTTGCAAATTTTATTGTGCAATCTCTGCAAACTCCGACTATCTACCGACAACCGAATAACTGCCGCATCTAAATTGTGAAACACCCCAGCTCTTCCCAACTTCATCACAATCGGAAGTGTCCCAAAAACTGCCTCCGCTACTTCCCCAATATCATCATTCAAAATGCCATATTTTACAGTAATATGCGTTTCATCTGGAATTCCATTGCTGGCGTCCTCAGTGATTACCCGAAGTGGTTCTGGAATCGTCTCCGCATAATCACGAATTGGATTCGCCAAGAAAGGCGGTACCGTGACCATCATGCACCCATAAGAATATGCTATGCGGCTTTTAGACATTTGACCTTATCCCTCTCATAAGAGGGTCAAATATAAAGAAAATATGGCACTCTGATGATACCATTATGCCATAAACTGCTTTGCAGACTTTACCATCCGGTTTACAATCACCTGAACACGGAAGTTGTCCGAACCCATCGTCACATTCTCAATCGGCATGTTGTTTTCAATATTGACTATTTTATTCTCAATATCTCCATCTCTTTCACCATAATCCGGCCTACCCCTCAATGCCCCAACCGGATAAGTATCCCCCATCCCTGCCGTCTTGGATGCCTCCATATACCCTGCCGCATCCCTCAATGAAGCTCTTCCATACTTCCTCATCAATGCTGGAAATGGAGGTGCATCCAATGTGAAATTATCCTCCGCTGCCCTCAATAATGCCCCAACCGCCACCTTGCCTGTAAGCCCCATCTTGCCCTTCAAAGCCTCTTCTACGGCATTTAAACCGTCAAGTATTTGTGTAACCACAGGTGCCCCAGGAGGCAGACTGGTGGCCTTCCTGGTGGCCCAAGTATGCAATGTCAGGAACATACTCGACATCTTCTCCTTAGCCATCGGATCGGCTACCTGATCTGCCTCAGATGCCTTCTTAACCCACCACTGCCTCTTATCAGCATCCGAAATGTTTAGCTTTCCATTCCAGTAAATTGCCACCTTCTGCTTAGAACCTTCCTTCCAACCAACCGACATCAAGGCATGATCTTCCAAAAATTCCAAAGCCTCCTTCTTGGAATCAAAATCCTTGTGGTTACTCGCCGCTACCTTCCCTATAACCTTTAGTGCATTCACAGGTACCTGAACTGAACCTATCATCCTTGACACTGGATTACCATGAGCATACACCATCGCCCAATCATCCTGCACTTTCTCTACAACCACCTTGCCATCTCCCTGTAACAATATCCTCTTGAGAATATTGAACATATTTCCGGTTCCAAAATCTTTCTTATTCATCATAGGACGAGCCACATAAAAATTCACAGTACAAACATCACCCTCATTAACCAATGATGCCTTGAAAGACGGAATATGAGGCGCATAGCGTTTCCGCATCATCTCGTTAAAATCAACCGAAACCGCCTGCCTAGACCTGCTACTGCTCATATCCATACTCCTTATTCCAATAATGAATGCCTTCGCATCCTTACGCCATGCCTTCCGATCACTCGCCTTAAAATTTTTCACGGTTCCAGTCTTCACACTCTTCCCTACCAACATCCTCTCCTTTACCTCCCTACAAAATTCCCCAAAATCCTCGACAACCCGTACCCCATACCGACTGCACACCACATCCACATTCCCCTTTCTCCAATACCCCTTGGGACAACATACTACCATCTTCCCACTCGTTACATGAAGCCCCAACTCCAACAACGAAATCGGTGCCTGTGATTCCTTCGTGAAACACAAAGCAATGAAAGATGCCTCCTCCAACCCTTTTAATTCCCACTCCACCTGCTCCTTAAACTTGGCATTGTTGATATCCTGCTCCCACGATGAATCCCAATCAGTCCTCCTGGGATTTAGAACTACACAATCCACATCCCTCAAGCAGTTTGTGACCTCCAAAGACCAGTTGGGAGCCTTGCCTTGGTCTATACTTCCGGCTAAAAATATCGAAGGTTTTGTCGAAACATCAAATTCTTCTGGTGCTTTTATTACTGTTGCCATATCACGCCGCCT
>Ga0114951_10005770_pt1 | contig 11266 bp, 10 predicted proteins | sample AM7aDNAmetaG_FD_88677 | JGI IMG/M metagenome (GOLD analysis project Ga0114951, IMG submission 88677) | Freshwater microbial communities from Finland to study Microbial Dark Matter (Phase II) - AM7a DNA metaG | ecosystem: Environmental > Aquatic > Freshwater > Lake | place: Finland: Lake Alinen... | reverse complement strand
CTGCAGTTTCTGCTCAATATTGTTGGTTTTCTTGTGGGTATCATTGTGGGTGCAACGGGAGCAGGTCCGGAAACGCTTATTTTGATGGCGCTCTTTATTGGGACGATTGTGCTCATTGCAGGTTTTTTCTGGTCGGCTCTATCAGTCGAAAAGTCCATGATATGGAAGTATCTGGTTGTTGTGGCTCTTGGTGTCGCCATTACGACCTTGATCATTAACTCTATTATTCTGCAAATACCGCTTTCACTGGCAAGTCTTGCCGTTGCACTGGTGCAAAACTTTTTATGTATGGGTATCGGTGGATTTATTGCCAGGGCGGTAAAAAAATAATGCAGGTGCGAGTGCAGCCTCAATTTCAACCATCACCGGGTTTCTGGAAATCATGGACGGTCGGCTTAAAACACCAAACCCTAAAATACATAGAGCACTTCTTGCATTAAGGGAGGATGTCGACCATGTTAAGCTGGCAACGAAAAATGGCATTATTAGAGTAGAATGTAAAGGGTAATTCTGATCCAACTGGATACAAGAAAACGTCTTGTTCATAACAGTAATACAAAAGGCGACGCGAATGGTGCAAAGTATTTGATTGTTTTATAGCATATTCCTTGCACTTTATTGACTATATCTTACTTTATAACAAGATATTAATAGTTGAGTAAGCCCTAATCTGACTTTACAGGATGAATGTGCTCCTTCAAAGGTCTTGATCAAATGTCATTGAGCCAGGTTTGTTGCGCTTACCAAGATTTATTGAAACAGATTAACCGAGGTAATTATTTATGACTAATCTCTTCGAACTCAAGAAGTCAGCATTCGTTCTGTGGCGTCCGAATCAAATCACTTCAGTACCGAAGGTGGTGATTGGACAGTTTGAGCCAGGCAACCCCGCAAGCTTGGCAAAGGTCAAGAAATTCAAACTCAAGCAACAAGCAGCTCATCCTGATCTGTGGAGCATTGATGCATCAAAATGCAAACTCCGTAACGGACAAGTCTATCATTATTGGTTTGAAGTATCTGACAGTAGCCCGACTCGTGACGGGAGTCGGATTTACTGTACTGATCCTACGGCCTTTACGGTGGATTGGCGGTTGCTGGCTCAGCAATTGCCAGCACCGCACATTGTGGATGATCAGGATCCTGCGGCGGTCGTAAAATTTCAAAACGGTCGTCTTGTGCCTTGCGATCCCGGAGGTGAAACATTTATACCAGCAAAGGCTATCGCGGCGAACAGGGCGGCGCCGAACAACCGAATGGTCATTTACGAGCTCCCCACCTCATGGGCTCGGACGAATATCCAAAACGATCCTGAAGTTGGTGTAGGCACATTCCGTGATGTTATCGCGCTCGTGGATGAGAGCGCCGAAGGTGCAAACTTTGCTGGTATCAAAGCCCTGCAGACTGGACGAAGCCATCTCGAAGAACTTGGCGTCAACGCTCTCGAATTGCTTCCTCTCGCTGACAGTTTCGTAAACCGTGAATGGGGTTATGCTACAAGCAACTACTTTGCTCCGGATCACGACCTGGGTTTTCCGGAGGGTCATTCTTCACCTACATCAAATACTGACCTTGTCAATCTCGTCAATCTCTGCCACGAACGGGGTATTCGCTTCATCATCGACGTCGTGATGGCCTTTGGCACTCGTGCTTCAATGGAAAATGTTAATTTCCCTGATTTTCATCTTGATGCAGGTGCGCACCCGAATGATCCTGATGCAAACCAGTCTGGCGGACAAGGTCGACGCACGGATTTTGGCGGCAAACTCTGGCGTTATGGATACGCTATAGAGAGTTATGATCCGGTAAGTGGAAAGACAGGATTGTTCTGCCCGGCGCGGCAATTTATGAAAGCCTATTTACTCCGTTGGATGGCCGACTTCGCTGTGGATGGTATCCGCATGGATAGCGTCAACAACGTCGCGAACTGGGATTTTGTGCAGGAATTCAAAGAACTGGCACGACAAACCTGGGAAGCTGGAAGCGGGGCTGCCGATCGATTTATTGTTGTAGGAGAAGAGCTGTCGGTACCCTTGGAACTCTTTACTCAAAAAAGACTTGACGGATTGTGGAACGAAGAATTCAAGCGGTTGTTACGTTCAGCGATTCTTGGTCAGAACAGCGAAAAAGAACCAAGCTTTGAGTGGACAGTACGCAAGATGATTGATTGTCGCAATCTTGGCTTTCGTGATGGAGCAGAAGCCGTGAACTATTTAGGTTCGCACGATGTGGAGGGCATTGGAAACGAACGGCTTTTCAACTTTCTGCTAAATAACGGCATTTCCTCCACTGAAGAGCGTATAAAGCTTGCGTTCGTTTGCCTGCTGACCGCTGTTGGTATTCCGATGATTTTCGCCGGAGACGAGTTTGCTGATCAGCATGATCTCAGCGTCAGTCATCCACCAAAACAGCGTGATGCTGTTAATTTTGAGCGCTTAAACCAGCCTTTCCGCCGGCGCATCTTCGACTATGTTGCCCGTTTGGTGAAATTCCGCACGAGCTATGAGGCTTTGGCAGTGAACGATACCGAGTTCATCCATGTTGATTTCAATAATGACAAACGCGTGATCTGTTGGCGGCGTGGTCAGTCGGGAAGTGATGATCAGGTGGTTGTCGTCGCGAATTTCTCCGACTTTATTACCGAGAATGCGCTTGGCGAAAATGCAGAGTATCGGGTGGCAAACTGGCCCGAGACACCAGATGGAAAAAAGTGGCGGGAGATTACTCAAGAACGCGATGTTGCGTCTGATCGGGTGGGACTCGAACCTGTTTTTCCGTGGGAGGCAAAGGTTTACGCGCTCGTTAACGCATAAATTATTAAGATGAGGTGATTCAGCTTTGGATAGATACGACAAAAAAGTCTGCAAAAACAAAGCTATGGCAGCAACAGATGAATCCAGTTCTTTAAAAAGCAGGCAAAATATATCGGTTAATGCCTTGCTGGTGCAGCAGAAGAAACATTGAAATGCGATGATGATTTGATAATACCCTATTCCTGAAAATATTACCGAATAAGGAGGAATTATATGCACTTCAGCATCATTAAAATCTGTTTTGGACCAGCCGCTTTCGGATGGTGGTTCTTAATCTGGTGATGCATGTGACTCGGGAAATGGAATGGATTCGAAAAGATGGTTCCCGGATGGTGATTGATGCGGCACGCAAGGTGACTGCTTATGATGCAAAAGGTAAACCGATATTGATGAAGTAATAAACGGTGTCTTCAGCAGAAGGATTTGGGAGAGGTAACACGATTTAAGGATTGTCATTCATTTGGTTGTCCATAGGTATTCTATTGTTTTGGAGCGTCTCAAAGAATTGATTATTATTTCTTACCTTTTGCCTTCATGCACAGCCACACAACCATAAATAAACTTTCTGCATAATGTCTGATCCTGTCATCAAGCGGGCGCTGGTCTCTGTATCTGATAAAACCGGTATTGTAGATTTTTGCCGGGAACTCTCTCTCCTCGGTGTTGAGATTTTTTCAACAGGCGGTACCCTGAAGTCGCTTCAGGACGCAGGTGTCAGCGCAGCCTCCATCTCAACCATTACCGGATTTCCGGAAATCATGGATGGAAGGGTCAAAACCCTTCATCCGAAAATTCATGGCGGACTGCTTGCCGTTCGGGAGAATGCCGATCATGTGAAGCAGGCGACGGACAATGGTATCAGCTTTATTGATCTGGTTGTGGTGAACCTTTATCCCTTCGAGGCAACCGTTGCCAAACCGGATGTGACGTTTGAGGATGCCATAGAGAATATTGATATCGGAGGCCCTTCGATGCTGCGGAGCGCGGCCAAGAATAACGAGTCGGTAACGGTGGTCACCGATAGTGCCGATTATGCGCTGGTGCTTCAGGAGATGCGGGAGAATAACGGTACCACCAAACGGACGACCCGTCTCTCTCTTGCTTTGAAGGTGTTTGAACTCACCTCCCGTTATGAACGTGCCATTGCCTCTTATCTGGCTGGAGCCGTCGGAGGCGCGCAGTCTGAGGCGGCAACCAGGATGACGGTCAGCCTTGAACGTGAGCTTGATATGCGTTACGGTGAGAATCCGCATCAAAGCGCAGGGCTCTATCGCCTTAACGATGAAAATGGAACACGCTCGTTCAGCGACTTTTTTGAAAAGCTGCATGGCAAGGAGCTCTCCTACAACAATATGCTCGACATTGCCGCAGCCGTCACCCTGATTGAGGAGTTCCGTGGTGAGGAGCCGACGGTCGTCATTGTCAAACACACCAACCCTTGCGGCGTCGCGCAGGCAGCCACGCTTGCTGAAGCCTACCGCAGGGCATTTTCAACCGATACCCAGGCTCCTTTTGGGGGTATTATCGCCTTTAACCGTCCTCTTGATATGGAAGCAGCAAAGGCGGTCAATGAAATCTTTACCGAAATTCTCATTGCTCCGGCCTTTGAGGATGGTGTACTTGCGATGTTGATGAAGAAAAAAGATCGCAGGCTTGTGCTCCAGACCAGTGCCCTCTCCAAAGGCGGCTGGGAGTTCAAGTCCACACCATTTGGAATGCTTGTTCAGGAGCGCGACAGCAAAATTGTTGCAAAAGAGGATCTCACCGTTGTCACCAAACGGCAGCCGACCCAGGAGGAGATTGCCGACCTGATGTTTGCCTGGAAGATCTGCAAGCATATCAAATCGAACACCATTCTCTATGTTAAAAACCGCCAGACTTACGGTGTTGGTGCTGGTCAGATGTCGCGCGTTGACTCCTCAAAAATTGCGCGCTGGAAGGCCTCAGAAGTCGGGCTTGACCTGAAAGGATCAGTTGTGGCCTCAGATGCGTTTTTCCCCTTTGCTGACGGCTTGCTTGCAGCGGCTGAGGCTGGAGTCACAGCAGTCATTCAGCCGGGAGGTTCTATCAGGGACAATGATGTCATTGAAGCCGCCGATGCCAACAACCTTGCCATGGTCTTTACCGGGATGCGTCATTTCAAGCATTGAGGGAGGTATGAACGAGTTTTTTTCGACTATCATGGAGTGCGGAAAATAACATAAGATCGGGGTTGTGCAGAAATTGTGCGCCCCGATTTTTTTATGGCATAAGGGATAACATCAAAGATTTTGTAAGAAAATTGAGAGAAAATATGGAACAGAGAAAACTTGGAACACACGGGCTGACCGTATCGGCACAGGGTTTGGGTTGCATGGGGATGTCCGATTTTTATGGCAAGCGGGATGAGGCTGAATCAATAGCCACCATCCACCGTGCGCTGGATCTGGGAGTGAACTTTCTTGATACTTCAGATATGTACGGGCCGTTTACCAATGAGGAACTTGTCGGCAAGGCAATCAAGGGGCGGCGCAACCAGGTCATTGTCGCCACGAAGTTTGGGATTATGCGCAGCAGTCCATCGGTCGATGGCGGGTGGGCGCCTGTCACCGGTATCTGCGGTAGGCCGGAGTATGTCCGTTCATCCTGTGACAGCTCATTGAAACGACTGGGAGTTGACCACATTGATCTTTTCTATCAGCACCGTGTGGATGCTGCAGTGCCGATTGAAGAGACTGTCGGCGCCATGGCTGATCTTGTCAAGGCTGGAAAGATACGTTACATCGGGCTCTCTGAGGCTGGTGTCCAGACCATTCGTCGTGCTCATGCCGTACACCCCGTGAGTGCGCTCCAGAGCGAATACTCACTCTGGAGCCGCGATCCTGAAGATGAGATTTTGCCGACCCTTCGTGAGCTTGGGATTGGTTTTGTTCCCTATAGTCCACTTGGTCGAGGTTTTCTTACCGGACAGTTGAAAAGCCCCGACGATTTTGCTGCCGATGATTACCGGCGCAACTCCCCCCGCTTTCAGGGCGAAAATTTTATGAAAAACCTTGAACTGGTAGAACGGCTCAAAGGTATTGCCGGCAGAAAAGGAATTACTGCCGGTCAACTTGCTCTTGCCTGGGTACTGGCACAGGGTGATGACATTGTGCCGATTCCCGGTACCAAACGTCGAAGCTATCTTGAGGAGAATGTTGCTGCCGGTTCAGTAGTCATCACTGAACGTGAAATGGTCGAAATTATAGAGGCGCTTCCCAAAGGAGCTGCCGCCGGAGAACGTTATCCGGAAAACATGATGAAGCTGGTCAATCAATAATCCCCTCTCTTTCCTTGCAGGTTGGGGGGCAGGTGTGACCCCAACTTTTTCTTATCCCGAACGTTACCGCTTAAGCCCTTGTGATTTTTTCAGATTCTCCGCCACCGCCCGGGCGTTGCGTTTCAGCCTGCGAAGCCCGATACGGAAGACGGGTGTTCCATAAAACAACTCACGGAAGCTTGATTTGGTAAGGCTCAGTATCTTCTCTGTGGAAATATTCACCAGTTCATTTCGTAACACAAAAGATGGATCTGCAGTGATGCTTGCCTGCTGGTTACAGGGGCAAACCTCCTGACAGAGGTCGCATCCGAACAGCCAGTCGCCGATCATTGCCGCCTCCTCAGGGGTAAATTCCCGTTTCAGCTCCACCGTCAGGTAGGAAATGCACTTTGATGCGTCAATTTTTCCCGGTTCAACCAATGCGCCTGTAGGGCAGTGTTCAAGGCACTTGCTGCAACTTCCACAAACATTTGGTAAGGTGAATTTTGAGGAAGGTAGAGCTCGGTCGAGAAGTATCTCTCCAAGAAAAAGGTATGATCCTGCAGATGGCACCTGCAGAAGAGTGTTTTTGCCTGTTTTTCCAATGCCCGCCTTCTCTGCCCAGTTTTTTTCGAGGAGGGGAGAGCTGTCAACCGTTATCAGTCCCGTGAGAGGTTCGCTGGCAAGTATCTTTATTGCGGCAAGAAGCTTTTCAAGTTTACCCCTGACAACTGGATGGTAGTCCTCAATAAGCGCATACTTCGAGATTTTAGGGAGACTTTCGCGAGACGCCAGACTGTAATTATAGCTGATGGCGACGGAGATGATGGTGTGCAGGCAGGAAAGCAGCAGGGACGGATTTGCCCGCTCTTCCATCCGTTTTTCCATGTAGCTCATCTCACCATGACGTTTTTCCTCTATCATGTCAGTAAAACGCTGCAGTGCAAGCGGTTGCGGTGTCGGCGAAGAAAAGCCTATTGCAGCAAACCCAAGCCGTGCAGCTTCCTTTCGGATTAAGCTGGCAAGATCTGTAGACGCCTCAGCCATAGCGTTTTTTTGCCATCTGTCGCACGCCTGAAAAGAGCAGTGAGGTCAGCATGAGCAGAATACCCCACAGGAGTGAGATTACCCCTCCAGTAAGAGCGGCAAGGATACCTGTCTTCACAGCCATGGAGATGACTGCGGCAAACCAAAGCGCAAGAATCGGGAGGATGAAAAGCAGCCTCAGTGATTTCAGCAACGAGGGAAGAGTGGCGGCCGCCATCGCCAATGCCAGTGTAATCCACCAGTTGGTATTGGAAAGAAAAGTCATCATGACAGATCTGAATGTTACCTCCACCTTTTTATATCCCAACTGGTGCCGACAACGCCCCCGTCGGGCAGCTTTCCGTCATTACAGCAATGTCAAGTTCGCCGTCGTGCTCTTCGATCATGCGAACGCAAATCCCGCAATCAACGCACTTTTCCCGTTCCATAACGATCACTGAATTTTCGGCTTTGTAAAATCCGGGATGCTCATGCTTTTGTGCGATTTGAACGGGCAAATAACGTGAGGCAAGTTCCCGAAGACGGCAGTTGTTGATGGCATTGCATTTGCATTGGAGGCATCGAGCCGCCTCTTCGCGTGCCAAAGCTTCCGTATAGCCGGTGACCGCTTCGTTGAAGCTTCTCTTTCGTTCAGATGGAGGCAGCTCCGGGACAGCGACTCTTGGTGCAGGTTGTTTTTGCTGATAGAAAGCCTGGGGGGCCTCGTCTCTTGCGCCGTAAGATGAATTAAACGGAACTTTTGGAGCGGCAACCATCTCTCCCTGTAAAAAGAGATTGATGGAGTAAGCTGCCCGTTTTCCCTGTTCAACCGCGCGAATGGCGGTATCAGTCCCCGTGACACAATCACCTCCGGCAAAAAGCCATGCGGTGTCTGATTGCAGTGTTTCCGGGTTGACCAGAAGTTCGCCGTGCTTTCCAATGCCTGTGCCTGCGGCTTGAGCCACAGAGTGGTCGATCTGCTGGCCGATAGCCGAGATAATAGTGTTGGCGGTTATAGTAAACTCCGACCCTTCGATCGGCACTGGCGTTCTCCGTCCAGAGGCGTCGAGCGCTCCCGGCTGCATGGTTCTGGCGGTTATTTCAAGGGCTCCATTCATTGGCCTGATTTCGGTTGGCGCGGCCCACTCAATGAGGGAGATTCCTTCAGCAAGAGCCTCCTGAATTTCAGAAGCGTTTGCAGGCATCTCTTTTCTGGAACGGCGATAGAGAATCGTCACTGTTGATGCACCAAGGCGAAGCGCTGTTCGTGCGGCATCAATGGCGGTGTTGCCGCCACCGGTTACCACCACCAGCTCTCCGGGATGAGGCTGCTCGTCTGATGCTGCTTTCCGCAAAAATTCAATACCGGTGGTGACGCCTGGTGAATCTTCCCCCGCAATATTCATTGTTGCAGCCTTTTGCGCACCGACAGCAAGAAACACCGCGTTATAGTTTCTGTGAAGTATTTTAAGGGTAACCTCTTTACCGAAAGTGGTGTTGAACTGAAACTCCAGCCCCATGTCGAGGAGAGTTGCCAGGTCGTTTTCTATAACCGCATCCGGCAGCCTGAAACGGGGAATACCATAACGCATCATCCCTCCCGCTTGTGCGCTGGCTTCAAGAATGGTCACCTCATGTCCTTGAGAAAGCAGAAACCAGGCCGCTGTAAGACCTGATGGACCCGATCCGACAATGGCGACCTTTTTGCCTGTTTTCTGAGCCAGTGCAGGAAGAAAACGATTGGCTTGCTCAGAATCCCTGTCAGCGGCATAGCGCTTCAGGGCACAGATAGAGACTGGCTGATCAATGCCATGCCTTCTGCACTCATCTTCACAGGGAGCCGGGCAGATTCTGCCAAGAATTCCGGGAAGAGGAATCGTTTGCTTGATGATCTCTATGGCACGCGCATCGTTATTGCTGGCAATTGCTGCAACAAAATCGGGAATATTGCAGCCTGCAGGGCAAGTTATTTCACAGGGTCCCATGCAGTCACCATCATGCTCCTGAATGATGCTCTCAAGACTTTGGCGCCTCATGGCGTTGAGTGCCTCGTTCTCTGTTTCAATGACCATTCCCTCCGATACCGTTGTATCACATGCTGGAACAAAGCGGTTTTTTCCCTTGATCTCGACAATGCACATCCAGCATGAACCGGTCTCTTCAAGGGACTTGTGAAAACAGAGAGTAGGAATTATGATGCCCGCAGCAGTTGCCGCTTCAAGAATTGATGTTCCGGGCGCTGCCGTAACGGCCTGCTGGTTGATGGTCAAGAAGAGTTGCTTCATTCGCTATGTTGTGAAGGGTGTTTCTCGTCGAAGTGCTGTTCAAGAAAAAGAGCTACTTTTTCAAGATGCCACATGGGTGTGGAGGTGGCGCCGCAGACGCCGACATTGTCAATAGACTTGCCATGAGTGCTGTTAAACCACGTCTCCTGAATTTCATCAATATCTTCAATAAAAAAACTTCCGGGATTTGCGGCTTTGCAGATATTGTACAATACCTGGCCGTTTGAACTCTTTTTTCCGGCCACAAAAATGATAACATCGTTGGCAAGCGAGAAGTCGTGCAGTTTCTGGTTCCGGCTTGATACCTGGCGGCAAATCGTATCCTTGAAAACATGCCTGGGCATGGAACGTACCCCCGTCATCTCTGCCGTTATGTCAATATCGCGGATGGCCATCCATGGTGCAGCTTCTTCAGAGAGGGCAAGGGCAAAATGCGCTTCCAGATGCGCCTTCAGCTCATAAAAGCCAGGAACGTCCATCGTGGTCTGGGAGATAAGCGCCGTTTTTTTAGACGGGTCAAGCTCCTTTATCTCCTCCGCGTCACTGAGGTCAGCATGTTTGATAACTACAGCGCGATTATTGCACTGACCGTTGATGCCGATTACCTCCGGGTGGGTATGTTTTCCATAAATAATAATCTGGTAACCAAGCTCAAAGAGGAGCCTTGTTGTGCGCTGCAACCTGGAAACGACAGGGCAGGTCGTGTCAGTAACCGTCAGATTGTTCTCTTCTGCAATTCTGTAAGTGGAAGGGGGCTCACCGTGAGCCCTGATCAGTACTTTGGCATTTTTCAACTCTTTGAAGGCCGCTTCGTCAACGGTCACCAGACCAAGTTTTTCCAGGCGTTTCACCTCAACCTCGTTATGGACAACATCACCAAACGAGTATAAGCCTCCTGCCTCCTGAAGCTGTTCTTCAGCAGCATTGATGGTTCCCTGTACTCCAATACAGAAGCCTGATGAAGTTCTGTCGAGATTTACTTTCATGCTCTACATGTTAGCGTTATACCTCTACCAAATCGACATCGGGAAGTTCTGAGCCCATGAAGAGTTGATAGAGCATGCTGAATTTTTGAGGCAGATCGCTGACCAGGAGATGAGGAACAGAGGTATTCAGAGAGCGATTGAGCTGTCCGGACTCAAGCAGCAGTTCACGGGTTCTCAGTGCGACAGCTTCTGCTGAATCAATAATACGAATACCACTGCCAATGGTCGCTTCGATGACCTCGCGAAGAATCGGATAGTGCGTGCAGCCAAGCACCAGTGTATCAATCTCTTGCTTCCTCATCTCTGCAAGATAATGTTCGGCAACAAGTTTTGTTGCGTGATGGTTGATAAAACCCTCCTCGGCCAAGGGAACAAAAAGAGGACATGCCTTTGAGATGACCTCTATGTCGGTGTTGAGGTCGTTTATAGCTCGGGCATAAGCATTAGAACCGACGGTTGCCTGGGTGCCGATAACGCCGATGCGGTTGTTTTTTGTGACCTGCACGGCAAGTCTGGCACCGGCTTTGAGCACTCCAATGACCGGAATATTGCCGCAAGATTTTTCAACGATATCAAGGGCCAGCGCCGAAACAGTATTACAGGCAACAATAATTACCTTAGGCTGATATCGCATGAGAATGGCGGTATCGTCAGCGGCATATTTTCTTATTGTTATCTCTGACTTCGGCCCATAAGGAACCCTCGCTGTATCGCCGAAGTAAATAATCCGTTCAAAGGGTAAAGCTGCCTGGATCGCCTTGACAACCGTGAGTCCTCCAATACCGGAGTCAAAAATACCGATTGGACTTTCAGTGTTCATACATTAAAGCGGAAAACAATCACATCACCATCCTTGACAATGTATTCTTTGCCTTCCGAGCG
>Ga0114951_10005769_pt1 | contig 11268 bp, 7 predicted proteins | sample AM7aDNAmetaG_FD_88677 | JGI IMG/M metagenome (GOLD analysis project Ga0114951, IMG submission 88677) | Freshwater microbial communities from Finland to study Microbial Dark Matter (Phase II) - AM7a DNA metaG | ecosystem: Environmental > Aquatic > Freshwater > Lake | place: Finland: Lake Alinen... | reverse complement strand
TACCTCTCGGATCACAACGCCTACTGCGAGGCGCCCTGCGCGCACGCCTGCCCCACGCACATCGACATCCCCGCCTACATGGCGGCGCTGGCCGATGGCGACGCCGCCGGCGCCGCCGCCATCGTGCGCGAGGAGCTGCCGTTCGCCGGCATCCTCGGGCGCGTGTGCCCACGGTACTGCGAGCCCGTCTGCCGGCGCAGCGACGTGGACGACCCCATCGCCATCTGCGCCCTGCACCGGGCGGCCGCCGACCACAGCGACACGCGGCTCATCCCCGGCCTCCCCAGCGGCAGGCGCGTCGCCGTCATCGGCGCGGGGCCGGCGGGCCTGGCCGCGGCCTGGTTCCTCACCGAGAAGGGCCACCAGGTCACGATCTACGACGCCAACACCAAGGCCGGCGGCTCGCTGCGCTACAGCATCCCCGAGTTCCGCCTGCCCGAGAAGATCGTGGACAAGGAGCTCGCGCCCCTCTGGGACGCCGGCGTGCGCTTCGTCGGCGAGTCTGAGCTGGGCTACGAGATCGACCCCGATGGCCTGTTCGACGCCGGCTTCGACGCCGTGGTCATCGGCATCGGTACGTGGGAGGAGCCCAAGCACCTCCTCCCCGGCGACGACGCCGCCCTGCGCGGCCTTGACATCCTCAAGCGCGTGCGCGAGGGCCGCGCCGTCAAGTTCACGCAGAAGGTCGCCGTGATCGGCGACGGCATCACCGCCCTCGACGTGGCCCGCACGGCGCGCCGCAAAGGCGCCAAGGAGGTCGTGGTCATCGCCCAGCACGAGGGCGAGGACATCCCGGCCGGGGCCCCCGAGCTCGCCGCCGCCCTCGAAGAGGGCGTCAAGTTCGAGCTCGGCGCCGTGGCCAAGAAGGTCAAGGCCAAGGGCGGCAAGGTGCAGGGCGTCGAGTGCGTGCGCGTGGTCCGCGAGAAGGGCCGCACCAAGGAGGTGCGCGGCTCGCGCTTCGACGTGGCCGCCACGACCGTGGTGCTGGCCACCGGGTACGCGCCCAAGCTCGGCGACAGCGCCGAGTACCTGCCGCTCGCCGACGGCGTGCGGCTGCAGGCCAACTTCTACACCGGGCGCACGCCGGCCGACGGCGTCTTTGCCGCCGGCGACGCCATCACCGGCGCGCAGTCGGCGATCCACGCCGTCGCCGGCGGCAAGCGCTCGGCGCTGGCCGTCGACGCCTGGCTGCGCGGCGCGGACCTCGCGGAGCTCGAGGAGAAGCTGGCCGTCTTCAACGGCCTGCCCTACCTCGAGCAGCTCAAGGACGAAGAGCAGCTCGGCGAGCTGGGCCGGCGGCTGGCCGCCCGCAGCCCGGTCTGGCTGAAGATGGGCGCGAGCGCCGAACCCGCGGCTCGCGCCGCCATGCCCAAGGTCAGCAAGGTCAAGCGGCTGGCGGCCACCGACGTCGAGGTCGAGAGGGGCTTCAGCCTCGCGGCAGCCCGCGCCGAAGCCATGCGCTGCCTGCAGTGCGAGTGCCCCAGCCTCGGCGACTGCGAGCTGCAGAAGCTCGGCGTCGACTACGGCGTCACGAGCAACGACCTCGTCGTGAAGGGCGCGCTGGTCCGCGGGGTCGAGGCCCAGCACGAGCATCCGTTCATCCGCCGCGACATGAACCGCTGCATCGCCTGCGGGCGCTGCGTGCGCACCTGCCGCGACGTGGCCGGCCCGGCCTGCTACGACTTCACCGGGCGCGGCTTCTTGATGAACGTCGACACGCCGTACGGCGAGGCTCTGCAGCTCGCCGACTGCATCACCTGCGGCCGCTGCGTGACGAGCTGCCCCACCGGCGCCCTCACCTACAACGAGCGCGAGCTCGCCTCCTACCAGGTCGACGAGAGCCGCTGCATCATGTGCCGCGAGTGCGTCAATGTGTGCCCGGTCGAGGCGATCAAAGAGACCAACCACTTCGAGGACGCCCGGCAGAAGTGGCACGAGCTGGTCGCGCAGGGCAGCCAGCTCGCCGGCGGGCACCGCATGTGCGCCGGCTGCGGCGCGCCGATCGTGGTGCGCCAGGTGCTCATGGGCACCAGCGATCCCGTCGTGGTCAGCGCCGCCACGGGCTGCCTCGAGGTGAGCACGACGATCTACCCGTACACCTCCTGGAAGGGCAGCTACATCCACACCGCCTTCGAGAACGCCGCCGCCACCCTGAGCGGCGTCGAGACCGCCTTCCGCGCCCTCAAGAAGAAGGGCCAGATCGAGGAGAACGTCAAGTTCATCGCCTTCGGCGGCGACGGCGGCACCTACGACATCGGCCTGCAGTCGCTCTCGGGCGCCATGGAGCGCGGCCATTCGATGCTCTACGTGTGCTACGACAACGGCGCCTACATGAACACCGGCTTTCAGCGCTCGGGGGCGACGCCCGTGGGCGCCTGGACGACCACCAGCCCCGTGGGCAAGGTGACGTCCGGCAAGCTGCAGAATCGCAAGAACCTCACCGACATCATGATCGCCCATGAGGTCGGGTACGTCGCCCAGGCCTCGCCGCACGACCCGCGCGACCTGGTGCGCAAGGCCTCCAAGGCGCTTTCGGTGGACGGCCCCACGTTTCTCAATGTCCTCGCGCCCTGCCCGCGCGGCTGGCGCGCGGACGGTGCCGAGACCATCGAGCTGGCGCGCGAGGCCGTGAACACCTGCTACTGGCCGCTGTTCGAGGTGGTGGACGGCGAGTACCGCCTCACGTATCGGCCGCATCACAAGCTGCCGCTGATCCCGTGGCTCAAGCGCCAGGGCCGCTTCGCCCACCTCTTCAGGCCGGGCAACGAGGAGATCCTCCTCAACATCGAGGCCTGGGTGGACAAGGAGTGGGAGAAGCTCCTGCGCAAGTGCAACGAGCCCAGCGAGGCCGAGTGGCAGGAGTACCTGCAGTCGAACGGGTGCCTGCTGCGGTAGGCTCCGCGGCGGCTACCAGCCGAACGACGGCGAAGGGCCGGGGCGCCTGCGGCGCCCCGGCCCTTCGCCGTCACAGGCTGGGGCGCACGGCGGCGGCCGCAGTGCTCGTCTACCCGAAGACGGCGCGCAGGTAGTACACCCAGAAAGCGGGGACCTCGCGGGCCACGAGGTACGGCGTCTCCTTGATGGGCGTCGACGTCCCGGCCGGCACCGTGAGGACCTCCCAGCCGGCCCTCTGGTAGGCCAGCTTGATGCGCGGCAGGTGGTAGAACTGGCTCACGGCCAGGACGCGCGCCCGCGGCGCGGTGCCGAAGAAGGGGACGGAGTTGCGCACCGTGGCCTCGGTGTTCACACCGTTCGAATCCACGATGACATCCTCCTTGGGGATCCCCGCCTTCACCGCCATGTCGCGCATCACGAGCGCCTCGTTGTAGCCGCTGTCGCCGACGCCGCCCGACACGAGGACCTTCTTGACGAGGCGCTTCTTGTAGAGACCGATGGCCGTGTCCATGCGATCGCGCAGCGCCGTGGACGGCGCCCCGCTCGCGTGCACCTGCGCGCCGAAGACGACGGCGAAGTCGGCGGCGCGCCGGTAGTCGGTGGTGCCGAAGAAGAGGACCTGGGCGAGCGGGAACAGGACGACACAGACGGCAGCCGTGACCACGAGCACGGCCGCCGCCGCCCAGCGCCGGCGCCGCGGCGCCGGCGCCCGCGCGGCGGCCCAGGTCACGAAGGCGAGCAGCACGGCGACGACCAGCGAGAGCGGCAGCGGGACGCGCGCGGCGAAATCGCCGGCGCGCCACGCGAGGTAGAAGTGGACGGCGTTGTAGACGGCCGCGGCGGCAAAGAACGCCAGCAGCGCGAGCGTCGGCCAGCGCCGCCAGGGGCGCATGCGCGGCGCCGCCGCGTAAGCGACGAAGGCGGCGCCGACGGCCGCCAGGAGCGCGGCGCTCACGAGCCGGGGCACGTACGGCACGGCGACCCACCAGACGTTGGCGTCGAAGGCCGCGGTGCGCACCGCGCCGACGACGCTGAGCAGGGTGAAGCCGCCGATGAACAGGGCGAGCCCGCGAGCCACGGCGGCCGGCAGCCAGTGACGGGTCTTAGGCGCCGGCGTGGCGCGCGGGGGCGCGAGAGGCGCGGCGCCGGGCGCACCCGGGTCGGGCGGGGCGAAGCGCGGCGCGGCTGGCGGCCCATTCATGCGGCAGACTGTACCACGCGCCGTGCGCGGCGCCGGCTGAGACGGGCGGGGGCGGCGGGCCGCCGCGCCCGGCCGCCCCCGCCCGCCGCGTCACTCCTCGCGCGCCTCGCCCTCGTGGCGTCGCGCGTACTTCTGGTGGATGAAGAAGCCGGCGATGCGGTCGCCGAAGCTCGGCTTCGCCTCGAACACGTCGATGTGATCGCCGATCCAGTCGTCGAGCGCGGTCGGCGGCTCGCCGGTGAGCTTGGCGTACGTGTCGGTGACGAGGTCGGCCTTGCCCTCGCGCCAGGCGCGCAGATGGCAGAGGACGCCGATCTCGAGCTCCTCCGCGGTCATGCCGCCGTGCTCGAGCATCAGCGCCGCGAACTCGTGCTCGGGCATGTCGTAGTAGCGGATCTTGCGCCCCAGCACCTGCGAGAACACGTCGCAGACGTCGTGCAGGCTGAGCGCCGCGGGGCCGGTGAGCTCGTAGTTCTGCCCCTCATGGCCGTCGCCGAGAATGACCGCCCGCGTGGCGAGGGCCACGTCCTCGGCGGCGACGAGGCCGACCTTGCCCTCTCCCGACATGCCTATGACGCAGTCGAACTTGAGCAGTTCCGCGTAGGCGAGCAGCGAAGTCTCCATGACCGAGCACGGCGAGATGAGCGTCCACGGCAGCCCCGCGGCCTTGAGGTACTCGAGCGACGCGCCGTGCTGGGCCGAGAGCTCGTCGCCCTCGTGTTTCACGGCGCCGAAGAGCTTGAGGATGTGGGCGCCGCCCGCAGCCTGGGCGGCCTTCATCACGGCGATCTCGCGGGCGGCGATGCGCGCGTCCATCGGCGCCGTGAGAAAGACGTGCGTGGCGCCGGCCACAGCCGGCGCCAGCGTCTCGGGGGCGTCCATGTCGGCCACCACGACCTCGAGGTTCGGCGCCTCCAGCTTGAACTTCTCGCGGTCGCGCACCATGGCGCGCACCTTCACGCGCTCGTCGCCCAGCAGTGCGCTGGTCAGCGCCTGCCCGAACATGCCGTTGCCGGCCGTAACGAGGACCAAGCGTTCCATGGGCTGCCTCCCTGCATGACCCCGCCCGCGGCGAGACCAGATGACATCGACCGGCGCCGCCCAACCTCGGGCGCCACGCCGCAGACTACCTCCCCGCAGCGCCGCGGCAAAGCCCCCCGCGCGCGGCGCCGCGAGGCTCTGGCGGCCGCGCGGCGAACTACGGAGCATGGAAGCCCCGCCACCCGACCGCGGCCGGCGCGCCCCGGCGCGCGCGACGATCCGCGGCGTCGTCGTCGCCGGCCTCGGCACCTATCAGCGCCGCTTCGCGCGGATCGTCGTCGCGGCGATCGTCGTGTTCGCCCCCATCGACCTCGTGGTCACGCTGGCGGCGACGGCCGCAAAGCACGTCGCCGAGAAGGCCGACATGCTCAGCCTCGTCGTGTGGCTGTCGAGCATGTCGGTGAGCGTGGCCGGCACGACGCTGAGCCTCGTCTTCTTTGCCGGCGTCATCGACCGCATCGTCGCCGTGGACCAGCTCGGCGAAGACGATGCCCCGCTGGGCGTGATCTTGCGCCGGCTGCCGACGCTGCGACTGATCCTTGCCGCCACGCTGGCGACGGCGCTGATCCTCGCCGGGCTCCTCCTTGCCCTCGTGCCCGGCTTCCTCCTCATGGTGCTCTTCGCGATCGTCGGCCCGCTCATCGTGATCGAGGACCTCCACGTGCGCGCCAGCCTGCGGCGTTCCGCGCGCCTGGTCTGGCCGCATTTCTTTCTCGTGCTGACCGTCGTGCTGATCCCCACCGTGCTCGAGGACGAGCTGACCTCGTGGCTCGAGAGATTCTCCTGGTACGAGCATCCGTTCGTGCGTCTGCCGCTCGACGTGTCGTCGACGATCATCATCGGCGGCCTGATCGGCGTGATGGAGGTTACGCTGGCACACGCGCTGATCGCCGACGCCAAGCGCCGGCGCGACGGACTTCAGGATTCGGGCGCACCTGGCGATGGAAGTAGTCGTAAGATAGAGCCCGCGGCCGTGAGCAGGGCGCCGGCCGCGCCCATCACCGTCTCGAGGGAGGAACCATGACCGACGCCGCCGCCGCGATGCCCGCCGGGCAGAAGGGCGCGGTCGCCGGCGCTCCGGCGCTCCCCCTCAAGCTCATCCTCATCGCCTTGTGCATGGCGCAGTTCATCAACGCCTACGACACCACGGCGATGAACGTCGCCGTGACGTCGGTGGTCAAGAGCCTCGGCACCACCGTCTCGGGGGTGCAGTCGGCGCTCGTCCTGTACTCCCTCGTCATGGCGTCGTTCATGCTCATCGGCGGCAAGCTCGGCGACGTGTGGGGGCGCCGCGCGACGTTCACCATCGGCATCTCCATGTACGGCGTCGGCGCCCTCATCACGGCGTTCAGCCAGGGCCTGCCGATGATGATCGTCGGCTGGTCGCTGCTCGAGGGCCTGGGCTCGGCGCTGATGATCCCGGCGATCTTCGCGATCGTCGGCACCATCTTCCCGGCCGGCAAGCCGCGCGTCTCGGCCTTCGCGGCAGTGGGCGCCATGGCCGCCATGGGCGCCGCTCTGGGGCCGCTCATCTGCGGCTTCCTCAGCACGTACCTCACCTGGCGCGTCTCGTTTCTGCTGGAGGTCGTCATCGTTCTCGCCACGCTCGCGCTCTCGACGCGCATCAAGGCGCCGAAGCAGAAGCGGCCGCCGGCGAAGCTCGACTACCTCGGCGCCGTCCTCTCGGCGCTCGGCCTGGCGCTCGTCGTCCTCGGCGTCCTGCAGGCCAGCAAGTTCGGCTGGACGGCCGCCCGCGTGCCCATGCTCGGCTGGGGCCGCACGCTCATCCCCGAGGGCGGCATCTCGCCGGTGATCCCGTTCGTCGTCGTCGGCGTCGTCGTCCTGCTGCTCTTCGCGCTCTGGGAGCGCCACATGATCAAAGCCGGCAAGGATGCCCTGCTCAACATCGGCATGCTCAAGAACCGCGCCGTGCTGTTCGGGCTGCTCGCGATCATCGCCTTCATGTTCATGCAGGCCGGCTTCCTCTTCGTCACGCCGGTCTTCATGCAGATGGCCCTCGGTTACACCGCCTTCCACAGCGGCCTGCTGATCCTGCCGATGACGATCATGATCATCCTCGTGGCCACACGCGTCAGCAAGCTCACGCAGATCATCGCCCCCAAGCTCATCGTGCAGGTCGGCATGCTCGTGCTCGTCGGCGGCGTCCTGCTGATCGCCCTGGAGCTCAAAGCGACCGCCCAGCAGTGGGAGTTTCTGCCCGGCATGATCGTCGCCGGCATCGGCATCGGCCTCATCAACGCGCCCCTCATGAACATCACCCAGGGCGCGGTGCCGGCCAAGGAGCAGAGCGAGATCTCGGGCCTTTCGCGCGCCATGAGCAACCTCGGCGGCGCCTTCGGCACCGCGATCGCCGGCGCCGTGCTGATGAGCACCCTGATCGCCACGTTCTCGGGCGCCGTCCTGCAGTACACCGGCATCCCGGCCAGCGAGAAGGCGCGCGTGATCCACGACCTGCGCTACGACGCACAGACCGTGAGCAACGCCCAGATCACCGTCTACCTGAAGAGCAAGAACGAGCCGGGCGCGCTGGCGCAGAAGTTCGTGCAGTTCAACCAGGACGCGCGCAACAAGGGCCTGCAGAACGCGCTCATCGCGATCGGCGTGCTCGGGCTCCTGGGGTTCGTCGTGAGCTGCTTCCTGCCCGGCGGAAAGGCGAAGAAGCCGGCGGCGGAGCCGGAGGCGAACGCGCCGCCGGCGGCGGCCTAGCGCCCCCGCCACGGCCTGAGCACGCGTCCCACCTCCACGCGAAGGAGAGTCGGCATGGCCAAAGACCGAGGGTCAGCGAACCAGCGCAAGCCGGCAGCGGACGCCGCGCGGCAGAGCGAGAGCGGCAAGGCGCAAGGCGCGGGCGGCACAGCGCAAGGCGCGGGCGGCACAGCGCAAGGCGCGGGCGGCAAGGCGGCTCGCGCCGCCGTCCCGCGCCGCGCCCTTGGAGCGTGGCGGCCGGCCGCGGACAGGCCCGACCCCATCGAGCTGCTGCGCGCCCAGGACGCCCGCCGCCAGCAGGATCTGGTGCCCATCCGCTGGGGCCGCATGTCGGCGTCCCCGTTCGCCTTCTATCGCGGCGCCGCCGCGCTCATGGCGGCCGATCTGGCGCCTCTGCCCCGTACCGGCCTGACGGTCCAACTCTGCGGCGACGCCCACCTCTCCAACTTCGGCATGTACGCTTCGCCGGATCGCACGCTGCTGTTCGACGTCAACGACTTCGACGAGACGCTTCCCGGACCGTTCGAGTGGGACGTCAAGCGCATGGCGGCGAGCTTCGTCATCGCGGGGCGCTGCACGGGCCTCTCGGATGCCGCCGCGGGTGACGCCGCGCTCGCCTCTGCCAGGGCCTACCGCACACGCATGGCCGAGTACGCCGCGATGTCCGAGCTCGACGTGTGGTACTCCCGGCTGGACGTGAACGGCATCCTTGCCATGCTGAAGACGACGAAGGGCCTGAGCGCCCGGACGGCGGAGAAGGACGCCGTCAAAGCCCGGACGCGGACCGGCCTCCAGGCCGCCGCCAAGATGACCGTGCTCGTAGACGGGCGGCCGCAGATCAACGACCAGCCGCCACTCATCACGCATCTGAGCTGGGCCGACCAGGCCGAGGAGATGCGCGCGCAGGTCCGCCACTACGTGGGCACGCTCGAAGACGACCGCCGCGAGCTCATGGAACGGTTCTCGCCGCTCGACGTGGCGCGCAAGGTCGTGGGCGTGGGCAGCGTCGGCACCTACTGCCTGATCGTCCTGCTTCAGTCCCGCAGCGGCGACCCACTTCTCTTGCAGGTCAAGGAGGCCTCGGCGTCGGTGCTCGAGCCGCACCTGGGGCGGAGCCGCTACCATAACCACGGGCACCGCGTGGTGGCCGGCCAGCGCCTCATGCAGGCCGCCAGCGACATCTTCCTCGGCTGGATGCTGGCGCCCGGCACGGACCGGCAGTTCTACTGGCGGCAGCTGCGCGACATGAAGTTCTCGGCAGACGTACAGACGCTGGACGCGCGCGGGCTCAGGGCCTACGGCGAAGCCTGCGGCTGGGCACTGGCGCGCGGGCATGCGCGCTCCGGCAGGCGCGACGCCATCGCCGCGTACCTCGGCGGCGGCGACGCGTTCGAGCGAGCCATCGGCGATTTCGCGCGGTCCTACGCCGACCAGACGGAGCGCGACTTCGCGGCCGTGCAGCAGGCCGTCACGAAGGGCCGGATCCAGGTGGAGACCGGGGTGTGAGGGTGCGGAGAGGCCCCTGCTGGCCTGCGCTTCCACAGCAGTCCCGCCTCAGCGCCAAGCAGAGCAGCGCGCCTGAGCCCCGCCGCCCGCCAAACGTGGCGCGGTCGTTTCTCGTCCCCTAGACTGACCTGGTGTCGGCTCCCGAGGAGGGACGAGCCAGATGACGGGGCGCAGTGCGCTGACAGGATGGAGCGTGATCGCCGCCTACGCGCTCGCCCACGCCGCCGTCGACGGGTGCTGCGCCGTGATGCTCTGGTCGGCCTACGACGACGGCCGCCTCGCGGCCGGCGCCGCGTGGTCGGCCTTCCTCTTCTACAACCTCCTCGCCTTCGCCCTGCAGCCGCTCGTCGGCCTGGCCGCCGACCGGCTGCGCGCCGGGCGCGGCGCGGCGGTGACCGGCGCGCTGCTGACCGCCGCCGCCATGCCGCTGGCGCTGCTGCCGGGCAGCATGGCGGCGGCGGTCGTCGTCGCCGGGCTCGGCAACGCCGCGTTCCACGTGGGCGGCGGGATCGTGAGCCTCAGAGCGGCCCCGGGGCGGGCGGCGGCGGCCGGCGTGTTCGTGGCGCCCGGCGCCGCCGGCCTGGCGGCCGGCATCCTCGCCGGCAAGGCCGGCGGCCCCGGCTGGCCGTTCGCGGCGGCGCTCCTCGCCCTGACGCTGGTCCTGGCGCTCGTCCGGCCTCCGCGGCTCGGCGCCGGGCGGGCGGCGGCGCGCTCCGCCGGCGCCGGCTCCCGACGTCCGCCCCGGCAGGCCCCTCTTGCCGCCGGCGGGATGCTCGCGCTCGCGCTGCTGCTCGGCGTCATCGGCGTGCGCTCGTACGTGGGCCTCACGCTCGCGCTCCCCTGGAAGAGCGACCTCGGGCTCCTCGTCCTGCTCACCGCCGCCGTGGTCGCCGGCAAGGCGCTCGGCGGGCTGCTCGGCGACCGCCTCGGCTGGCGGCCGCTGGCCGTGGCCGCGCTCCTCGCCTCGCTGCCGCTGCTCGTGCTCGGCGGCGGCTCTCCGGCGGCGGGCATCGCCGGGCTGCTGCTGTTCAATCTGCTGATGCCCGTCACGTTGGCGGCCGTCGTCGCGCTGCTTCCCGATGGCCGTGAGGGCTTTGCCTTCGGCCTCACCTGCCTCGCGCTCTTCATCGGCGCGGCGCCCGCCCTGATCGGCTGGGCCAGGCCCCCATCACCGGCCGTGCTCGCGGCTCTGGTCCTGACGGCTGCGGCTGCCCTCTGGGTCGCGCTTCGTGGACCCCGGCCGCGACGCGTACTCGAGGACACGAACGCCGTCGACACGGTGGCGGAAGGGAGCTTCACATGAGACACATGGCCGCAGTCGCCCTGACCACGGTGCCGGCGGCCGCGGCGGCGCTCGCCGGCGCCGCCCCGGCGCTGGCCGACGCGGCCCCCGCGCCCGCCGTCGCCGGCGTGGCTCTCCTCGCGCTGCTCGTCGCCGGCGCGGTCGTCATCGTCGTGGTGGTCGTCGCCGTCGTCGTGCTGCTCGGCATCTCGCGCTCGCGCAAGAAGCGGCGCGTCGCCGAGGCCCAGGTCGACGCTCAGGAAGCGGGGCCCATAGACGCAGCAGGCTCCGGCGGACCGGCCGGGGAGCCGCCTGACAGTGGGGCCGGCGGCTGAGCCTTCTCTGGGGCTTTCTGGCGCCGCTGGCGCTCACCCTCGCCGTCGAGCTGCCGGTGGCCGCCGCCCTCGGCTTGCGCAGCGGCCGGGCCGTGGCGGCCGTCGCCTGCGTGAGCCTGGTCACGAACCCGCTCCTGACCTTCGGCGGCCTGCTCCTGGCTCAGGTCTACGACTGGTCATCGACCCCCGCCGGCGCCTTCGCCGTCATCGTCCCGGCCGAGATCGCCGTGGTGCTCGCGGAGTGGCGCCTGCTCCTCTGGGCGCTGGGCGGAAGCCGGCGC
>Ga0114951_10005768_pt1 | contig 11270 bp, 8 predicted proteins | sample AM7aDNAmetaG_FD_88677 | JGI IMG/M metagenome (GOLD analysis project Ga0114951, IMG submission 88677) | Freshwater microbial communities from Finland to study Microbial Dark Matter (Phase II) - AM7a DNA metaG | ecosystem: Environmental > Aquatic > Freshwater > Lake | place: Finland: Lake Alinen... | reverse complement strand
GGCCAGGCGCACATCGACCTGGCCGGGCCGGGCGCAGTAGCCGAGGTCAAGTCCGGCCTCGACCCGGGATTGCAGCGGGCCGCCAACCTTTTCCTCCACCACAGACTCCCCGATGCCGGTCGTTCTGAGTGTGCGGCACACAAATCGGTCTGGGTGCCAGATCCTCGCTTTGGTAGGCGAGGAAACGCAGTCTTCGGTGGGCCACTTCGGCGCTGTTGTGGAGCTTGAGGGATCCGGCCGCGGCGTTTCTCGGGTTGGCAAATGGTTCTTCCCCGGCAGCGATGATGGCGCTGTTGAGGCTGTGGAAATCCTCTTTGGCCAGGTAGACTTCGCCGCGGATTTCGATCCGTCCCGGCGCGTCGATGCAATGCGGAACGCCCTGGATCACTTTGAGATTGGCGGTGATGTTGTCGCCCGCCACGCCGTCGCCGCGGGTGGAGCCGACTTGAAGTTGTCCGTCGTTATAGATGAGGGCCACAGCCAGGCCGTCGACTTTGGGTTCGATGGTCCAGGCCAACGGCACGGAGCTGAGGTTCTGCGCCCGGGTAATGAGGTTGCGCACTTCTTCCTCCGTATAGGCCTTGTCCAGCGACAGCATGGGGGAAGCGTGCTGATGCACTGCAAAGCCCTTGGTGGGCTGCTCGCCAACGTTTTGGCTGGGACTGGCGGCGGTGCGGAGCGCGGGATGTTGGGTCTCGATTTCCAATGTTTGCTGGACCAGCCGGTCGTATGCAAAGTCGGAAATGATCGGCGTCGCCTTTTGAAAGTAAAGGTCGTCGTGCTGCTTAATTTCAGCGGCCAGCGTGGCGTGGCGTTGGGCCGGGGTTACGGTGGAGAAGAGGTCGAGTTCGGTGGTCATAATGGGGGGAACGAATAAAGGCCAACCGCCGGCGGAGCCGGCGGCTGGCGGGGGTGGTTGCGGGCGGTAGTCTATTACGCTGCGGTTTCGGGTGCGTTCTGTGGAGCGTCAATCCACGGGAGGATTGGGGTGAGGGCGGCAGTGGGGGGGGTTGGGTTGCTGGCGATGGCGGGTGTTGGTTTGGCGTTTCCGTTGATGGGTGGCTTGGCATTTCCGTTGCTTGGAATGAAGGTCGCCAAGATGGTTTTGCCGGTGATTTTGGGCTGGGTTTGGAACTGACCGATGCCCTTGATGTACTCCGCCAGCCGGTCGAATTGCAAGCTCGCGATGGTTGGGTGGGCGTTTTCGCGGCCACGCAGTTTCATGATGACGCGCACGGAATCGTGCGCGATCAGGAATTCCCGGGCTTGGCGCCCTTTGGTTTCGAGGTCGTGCGGATCGATGTTGGCGGAAATCTGGATTTCCTTGGTTTTGGGCTGATGCTTTTTGTGTTCGCTCGCGCGTTTGTTAATTTCGTACAGGTAGCGGCCGCGGTCAATTAGTTTGCAGACCGGCGGTTGGGCGGTGGCGGCGATTTCTATTAAGTCGGTTTGCTGCGCCTTGGCCAGGCTCATGGCTTTGGCGATGGGCATAATCCCGAGTTGCTGGCCAGTGCTGTCGATGAGCCTGACCTCCGGTGAGCGGATTTGATAGTTGGAGCGTGGGCCCTGCTGGAAACGTCCGTGGGCGCGGCCGTTGTGTGATGGGATCATCAGAAAAAGCGCGGGTTTAGGTCAACGTGAGTGCGATTTTGTGAGAGCGTTGCTTTTTGCGGTTTTCGTTTGCCGCCGGGTTCAGACGTTGCGGCCGGGTTTGTAATCCGGCTGGCGCGGCGACTGCTGGTTTTGGTGGCTAAAGCGCGGCTCCTCGCGGCGTGGGGAATAGTGGCGGTGCGGCGGTGGGTTTCCGCGGCGGTAGGGAGCCGGGCGGTGGTGCGGCGGGTAGTTAGGAATCGCGGGCACGGGTTCCAGTCGTACATTGGGGTCGATGAGGTGCGTGTAGGTGGTTTCGTCGCCGTTGGTATGGGGAAAGTTGCGACTGAACGCGCGGTGGCCGGCAACGGGTTGCAGCGGACGAACTGTTTTGAGTTGGGCCGTGAGGATTTCGAGAGTCCCGCTCCGGTGGGTGAGGTAGGTTTGATTGAGCTGTTGGCGGAACCGCAGATATTCTTCGATGGGCAGGCCGTGGCCTTCGCGCAGATGGATGGGTCCCCGTCCGGTCTCAAGCAGCCTTTGGCTGAGCCGCTCCACAACGAGAAAGGTAAACGCCGGATCCGCCGGGTAGGGCAGGAAGCCGATGATGCCTTGTCCGACCCCGCCCCAGGCTTCGGGCTCCAAGGCGCCGTTGCCGTTGAGGCGTACCCGGCAGGTAACCTTGCTGTCGCTGTAGCTGGGTTCAAAATCAAAGGGCGTCAGCGATGCGTTTCCTTCGGCGTCGAATTTAACTTCCCGCCAGATGATGGTTTGGGGGAGGAGGATTTCTTTGGTGGCACGGTCTGTGCGTGCGGTGGATAGCTCAGGCATGTTATAGGTGGTATTTAGTTCGTTATGGGACAGTTTGTGGTTTATACCGACCCTCTGAGTTTACCGTGGATTTTGTCCGCTGTGGTTGGGGTTTGGTTCTGTGGCGGACGTTAGTTGAGCAGTTGCCGTTGTGGTTGTGGGGGTCGCCGCTTCCGGGTTGGTGGCGACGGTTAGTCCGTTTTGCAGCTCGACCAAAACGGGCTTTGCCAGCGAGAGCCCGGTGGTTTCCATGGCCTGGGCAATGGACATTTCGATGCGTTGCTCCACGGTGCGTTTGAGGGGGCGGGCGCCGTATTCCGGGTGGTACCCTTCCCGGAGCACGAGTTCCTGGGCTTGGGGTGTCAGCTCGATGCGCAGTCCGGGGCAGCGATTCTCGATCAGCTTGAGCTCCAAAGCGAGGATCCGGTACAGGTCTTCTTTTTGGAGGTGGTTGAATACAATGATGTCGTCGAGCCGGTTGAGGAATTCCGGCCGGAAGAATTTCTCGATCTCCTTGCGTACTTTGTGCTGGGTGTCGTGGTTATTGGGGGGACCGGATCGGTTGAAGCCCAGCTCCTGTTTTTGGATGGCGGCGCTGCCGAGATTGGTGGTCATGAGGATGACGGTGTCCGTAAAGTAGATGGGTTCTCCGGAGCTGTCTTCGATATGTCCGTCTTCCAGAATGGAAAGCAACATATCAAAGATGTCCGGATGCGCCTTTTCGATTTCGTCGAAGAGCACCACGGCGTAAGGGCAGCGGCGCACTTCGCGCAGTTTGCCGCTTTCCTTGTAACCCACGTAGCCCGGTGGGCTGCCGATCAGCTCGCTCAGGGCGAACTTCTCCTGCATCTTGCCCATGTCGATGCGGATGAGGTGCTTTTTGTGGCCGGCCAAGGCTTGCGCTGTGAGTTTGGCGAGCAGGGTTTTGCCGACGCCAGTTGGGCCGGCGAGGATGAAGCTGCCGATGGGTTTGTGGGGATCCCGGAGCGGGGAGCGGGCGCGGCGCAGCGCTTCGGTAACCCGTTTGACGGCTTCGGGTTGGCCGATGACCCCGTTACAAAGAATCGCCTCGGCCGCTTTGAAATGCTCGGTTTCGCGCCGGAGAATTTGGTCGACCGGGATTTCGGTCCAGTCGGCGACGACCCGGGCGATGTGTCCGGGAGTAACGTCGATTTGGCTCTTTTCGATGGACTCCAGCTGGTCTTTGATTCCCGCCTCCTCTTTGCGGATTACGGCGGCTTTTTCAAACCACTCTTTGATGACGGCTTCCTTTTTCGCGGTGGCCAGTTCGTTGAGTTTGGTGGCGAACTGTTCGCGGACATCCTGGCGGGCGGTGGTGCTGGCTTCGTCAATGAGGTCAATGGCTTTGTCGGGCAGCTGGCGGTCGCGCAGGTAGCGGTTGGACATGCGCACCGCCTCCTGCAAGGTGGCATCGCCCAGCGTAACCTTGTGGAACTGTTCGTAATGCGGGCGGATGCCCTGGAGGATCACCAGCGCCTGGGCTGGGTTGGGCTCGTTGATGGGGATGGGGCGGAAGCGGCGCTTGAGCGCTTTTTCGTATTCGATGACCTTGTTCCACTCGTCGGTAGTGGTGGCGCCAACGGTACGGCATTTGCCCCGGGACCAGGCGGGCTTGAAAAGATTGGCGGCATCCATGCCGTTGGCGTTGTTGCCGGCGCCGACGATGGAGTGAAACTCGTCGATAAAGAGGATGGCGTCCTGGGTTTCCATCTCTTGAATGACAGCCTTGAGGCGGTCTTCGAACATGCCGCGATACATGGTGCCCGCCATGAGCTTGGCCAGGTCGAGCACGTAGAGCTTGGTTTTGTGGAATTGGGGCGGTGCGTGTTTTTGCACGATCGCCGATGCCATGGCTTCGGCAATGGCCGTTTTGCCGACGCCGGCTTCGCCGATAAGAACGGCATTGTTTTTCGTTCGGCGGCTCATGGTGCGAAAGACTTGTTTGACCTCGCTGTCCCGGCCGATGATGGGGTCGAGCTGGTTTTGCTTGGCCAGGGCCGTAAGGTCAACGGCGAACGCTTCGAGGGCTTTGCCCGCGGGCCGGTTGGGGGCGGTGGCGCCACCGCCCCCGGCCGGGACCGGGTTTTGGCGGATGCGCTGTTCGATGAACTCGGTTAGCTCGTCCCAATCCAAGCCGGTGTCGGCTCCAATCGCGCTCAACTGCGGTGATTGCGCATGGAGTTTGGTGATGGCCAGCAGGATGTGCTCGGTGCCGTATTGTTCGGTAGTGGCATAGGTGTTTGCCGCCAGGTCAATGGCCTTTTTGCACAGCGCGTCGAAGGTGAGGGGGTTAACTTTACCGGGTGATGCGCAGTTTGGGGGTTGGTTGGGGGGGAAGGGTAATTCGAGCCGGCGCTGGGTGGCGTGCAGCACTTCTTCGTGCAGCGTGTTCCGGTTGTGCTTCATCTGCCCAAATTCCGCCACTAGTTGGGCGGCTACCCCTTGGGGGTCGCTGATGGTAGCGGCCATGAGCACGGGTGCGGTAATGGCGGGGCGTTTGCTGGCAAGGGTGGTGAGCAGGGCGATTTTGAATGCGGCTTGCACTCGTGGTGAGGGTTCGGCGTTGGGCATATTTTGTGGAAGTATAGGTTGCTAATTCCTTGGCGTAGATTGCCCTTTTGGGTCCAGGCCACCCAGCGGGTGGCCTGGTCGGGTGGGGGAGTGGAAGCGCGGGCTCGTTGTGATTTACAAGCGCGGATCCAATTGTTCCTGGTCTAAAGCGATAAACGCGAGCGCCAGCTGGTGGGTATCCTGCCAGGCGGTTCGTTGGGTGAGCTGTTGCAGCAAGGCGATGCTTAGCTGGTACTGCTTTTGCGAGAGCCGGAGTTTTTGTTTGGTGTTGCGGTGGCGGTATTGCTCGATGTTTTCCAGGTAGTCGAGGCCATAAATGATGCGCAGATAATCCGGGTTCCTGGTTTTTATGGCGGGGTGCGCGCGTTGTGGATTTTCGAATCCGTAATCCGGTTTTATCACGATGCCTTCGCCTAGGCCCCAGGTGGCACGCCAGTATTCATCGAGGCGGCTGGCGGCCTGGGCTGCTTCCAGGTTGATGAAGTGGCTGTTGAGTGGCAGGAACCGTTCAGGGTTGGCTTCGTGGAGTTGTTGCACGAATTGCTCGGTAACTTCGGCGCTCCAGGCAAAGCCCAGTTCTCGCTGCCCATGTATTTGGAGGGCCAGACAGTTGAAGACACCGGCTTTCCAGGGTGCGTCGGGGTGGCCCGTCCCGTAGAGTTCGAGTTCGCGCACGTAGGCCTCCGCCGCGGGCAGCGCGGCCGCCAGTTTTTGCATGGGCGCGAACTGCCCCAGCACGTTCTGGAGTTGGGCTAAACGACTGCGGTATGCCCGTTGGGCGAAGCCGGACGGCAGAAAGTAGTCGGCGATGAGTCCTTTTCCCTTAAGCGCCCAGGGCAGCAGCTCCATGTCCAGGAGGGCCCATTCCCAGCCGGGCCGCGCGTAGTCCATAGCGCGGCTCAGCTCGGTTTCAAAGCTGGCGCGGTGGGGGTTGTCGCGGTCCCAGAAGGGACGCCGCCCGCGGCTGTAGAGCACGCAGGTGGTGGTATCGCCGAAGTTTTCTTTGGCGATCGTTTGGTCGCGGCAGAGGAGCAGGGTGGCGCGCGAGCCCATGTGTTTGGTCTGGGCCACCAGCCGCTTGATTCCCTGGTCCCGGTAGAAGGCGAGGGCTTGGCCGGGATATTCGAGGAGCGGTTCGGTTTCGTTTGGCAAAGCCGGCGCCGGACTGATGGTGGGCGCGAGGAACCACAGGTGCCAAGGTTGAATATCGCCGGCGGCGCTGAGTGCGGCCTTGAGCTTTTCTGAGGAAATGCGAATTTCCTCCTGGTCCGGTAGCCGGATGCTAAATTCTTTCTCCGGGTCCGGTAGCAGGAAGAGCTTTTCCTGGTCGTCTTGATCCTGCTCGGTGCGGAGCGCACTGTAGCTACCGTGCAGGCGGTAGGTTTGTTTGGCTTTGACTTGGATTATTTCGCCTTCGGGCCAGATTAGCGCAGTTAGCCGGCCGCCATAGACGCAGCCGGTGTCGATGTTGATTGTGTTGCCCCGCCAGGCCGGACGCGGGGTGACTTGGTGGCCGCAGACAACTGGGAATTTCCCTCCTTCCTTGGCGTAGTCGCCTTGCCAGTCCAGCCGCAGCGGCAGACCGTTTTGTTCCTGTTCCTCGCTCAGGAAGCCGAAAGCAGCGTCCTGCCAAATCTGGCGGCTTACTTTGCCGACTTTGTGGGCCTGGATCGCGCCGTGAACCACTACTAAAGGATTCAAGGTGCCCAGAATGGCGTGCGGTTTGGCCGGGAATTGTTGGAGGAGGGCATCGAGTTTGCCGGCCGCTTGCAGCCGCGCCAGCGTAATTTGGGTGGCCTCGTAGTCCTTTTGCAGCACGGGGTTTTCGGATTGATATGTCTTCTTGTCGACCGCCATTTTTTGGAGGCGTAAGTCATGGTTGCCAGGCGCCCAGGCTCCGCCTTGTCCCAATTCCGCCAGGACCAGATCGGTGACCAATTCAGGACTATCGCCGTAATCGTAGAGATCCCCGAGCAAGGCCACTTTGTGATGCGGGAACCGGCCTTTGGCTAGCGCGAGCAATTCCTGCAGTTCCTGGCCGCAGCCATGAACATCGCCGATAACGATCCATTGTTCGTGCCGCAGGGCCGGGACAGTGGGTGCCAGGGTGAAACTATCGAGCAAGGTCTCGATTTCGGTGTCCGTGCGCAGGTGGATCACGCCGTGGAAATACTCCTGCTCGCGGTTGCGCTGAATGGCGCGGCGCAGTTCGCTCGCCAGGTAATGCATGCGTTTTTCGATGTGTGGCAGGAGCTGTTTGCCGCTGCGCTGGCGGTTCTCGCTGAGGCGGTTTTGGTCTGGGTCGACGAACCAAAGGTAGCAGGGGACGTGGTTGTGCTTGGCGAGGCGTACCAGCTCATTGCGGTGTTCGCAGCGAAGGTTGGTGCTGTCGGCGATGACTACGCGATTTTCCCGCAGCCGGTAGGTGGCGGTTTGGCGAAGCAATTCAAAGGTTTCCGTGTGTACGGTGTTGTTGTTGGGATCGTCGCTGATCAGGGTGCGGAAGTGGTCGGAACTGAGGACAGCGCCAGCGCCGATCTTGCCCGCCGTTTGGAGGCGCTTGGCAAGCGTGGTTTTGCCGGCTCCGGAAACCCCGGCTAGCAGGATGAGACTGGGTTCTGCGTACAGATACGGATTGTTGTGCATGAGTGGGCGCGGGAGTGGAGGGGGCTGGTTTAAGTGAAGACGATGCCGATGGTCGGGCTGCCGTAGGTTTGGAACACCCGGCCCACGGGCTCGAGGGTAACTTGTTTGCCGAAGCGGACAGCGGTGGCAGTAGCCCACGCTTGCGCTTCTGGCAGTGTCCACTCGAATTTGTGGTCGGCGTGGCGGAGTTGGTTGGCCATTTCTCCGTCGGTTCCCAACAAGCTGTTCCAGAGCCGGTTCGGCGTGGTGAGCACCAGTTTTTGCGTGCGGATGTAGCGAAAGATGTTGCGCAGAGTTTGCTCGAGTTCGATGGGTTCAAAATGTTCGATAACTTCGCACAGCACTACCGCGTCCCAGGCGGCTTGGTACGCGGGAGCCTGGTAGCGCGGATCGCAATAGATGAGGTTGCTCAGCAGGAAGCGCACCGGGGTTTGGGTGTGCAGCCGTTCTATCCTGTACTTGGCTTTGATCAGCGCGCCCTCGTTTTGATCGACGAGCACCAATTCCGCAATGTTGTGGCGCTGCTCCAGCAGGTGTTGGCTAAGCAGGCCGCCATTGGCGCCAAGGTCGAGGATGGCGTTGTCGTTGGCAGTTTGGGCGAGGATCCAATCGTGCCGTGTCCGGTGCAGCCCGAGTTTCGGATCTTGCTGCAGGATGGTTTTGGCCAACGCATCCCAGCTTTCGGGGTTGGGGTTGGCGTGGTAGTGGGCGGCTGCGCCTTGGATGGCCTGCTCCCAATCGGGCATGGTGGCTTGGGCGGTGAACGGATTGCTGGTTGTGTGGGCGGCCGCCTGGAGGATCGGCCGCAGGTTTTTGATGGTGTGCGCGGCGGTTTGCCATGCTTCCCGGCTGGTGTTTACTAGCACCCGCAAGGTTTCCAGGTCGGGCTGCTCCCGGTTCTTCCAAAGCTGGATGATTTGCCAGCTGTCGAGGCGCTCCGGCTTTTCCTCGGCCGCTTTCAAAATGGCGTTGGGTGTGGTGTCGAGTGCTTTGGCAGCGATCGCCTGAAGGGTCCGATCGTTTCCGAGGAAGAAGCCGGCGATATGGTTGGCCAGCGGTAACGATTTTAGCCAGCCGTTGCCGAGTCGTAGGAGTCTCTCGACCTGATTGGCTTCTGGTTGGAAGTGCAGTCCCGGGCTGAAGCAGTTGAGAAGCAGGTAGATTTGGCGGAAGAGCAGGTGAATGGGACCGCGATGCGTGGCTTTGAACGAGAATAGCCCGTTGGTGGGCGGGTCCGGAAACAGCACTTTGAGCGGGCTGTTTTCCGCCAGGAAGGTGATTTCGTGTTGCCAGCCTAATTCTGTCAGCGTGGTTTGGAGGCTGCCGCTGTGGTGCAGGAGAATGGCCGGACATTCAAACGTGACCGTCAGGGCGAGAACCTCTTTTGGTTCTTTGAGCAGGTCGCCGAAATTAGCGGCGCACTGCTGCAGCCAATAACGATCGACTACTTGGCCGGTGGGGTCGGCGTAGCCTTCGAGTCCCAACATGGCCTGCCGCTGGTGGTTCCGATAGAAGTCTTTGGTGGCCAGGCTGCTAAGCAGGACGTATTCCACGCTGGCCGGTTCATAGCGGGTGTAGGCTCCGTAGAAGGAGAGAGCGTCCGGCCGCTCGAACAGCCCGCCCGGCTTCTTCTTAAGCTGGAAGCTGGCCTTTTCCGCGCCTTCGCCTGCGAATTTTAGTATGAACATGTGAAACGTGTGTCGGATAGTTGTACGGTTGTATTTCCCAGAGGATGTTTCGTTTGAGGTGGAAACAGGTAGCGGCCGCACTGGTGGTCCGGCTCGTGCGGGCGATAAACTGGGCGAAAGGGGCGCGCAGCCGGGTTTGGCCGTTTTCTATCGTGAATATGGTTTCTGGGTTGAGGATGCGGAATATTATGGTGTGCTCTTTGGCTGCTACGCGCGGGGGGACAAAGCGCGCGTCCGGGCTCCCGTTTTTGTTGGGGGTGATGAGGAGGCGGCCTGCGTAATTATTCCCCGCATGGTAGTGCTTTTTTGTGAGCCAGATTGCCAGGGAGAACGGTAGTGGCCGGGTTGTGACGACCGCTTGTTTTCTTTGGATTTGAACCGTAGCTACGATGTGCTGCAACTGCGGGGGAAGTTGTTTGGCTAAGCGCGCGCTGCGCAGGGTTTGGTTGGCCTGCTCCTGGGCTGCTTGCTGTAGCGGGGAAGCCGTCTGGTTTTTAGGTTCGTGGATAAATGCGTGCGCGCAGATTGGTTCCAGGAGCCCCGGCTGCCAATCCGGCGCTTCCGTCGGCTTTTGGATCGTATTGCTGGCAGTTTCGATGGCCTGCTTGATAGCGAATGCGATTTTAGCCGGGGCGGGGGCGGTGGGATGGAAGAGCGAGATACCCGCAGTTTGGGACACGCCGGTCGCGGTTTTTTGGGCTTGGGCGAGGCTGGCTTCGATTTCCTGCCAGTCGGCGGTTTGGCTGGCAATGCGTGTGGCTACAATTGGGATGTTTTTAAGTCGGTGCCATTGGCCAAGGTGGATGGCGGTGGCCAGGTCGCAGAGGGCAGCGAGTTGTTTGGCTTGGGTCTCGCTTAGATTGAGCTGGACGATAAACGGTTTGGCCGTTTGCTCGTATTTTTCGGTGGCTGCCTCCAGGAGTAGGCTTACGATTGCGCTGCCAGGCGGGTTTTCTGGCAGCTGGCAGTGATCGATCTCGTCCCAAACAAGCTGGTCCCAATTGCACGGGTTTGTGATGTGCGCGTGGTCGGCTGTTTGCAGCCAGTTCCACGCTAATTGGTTCAGGCGGGCGGGACCGTATGCGTTCCAAACTGCCTGAGATTTGTCGGCGCCTTCCGTGCCAGCCAGCCGGCCTTGATAAATGGGCAGGAGTTGGCCTTGCGGGGCGCGCGCTTGCATTGGCACCAGACCAAAGTGGTAGCGGCGGATAAGGATCTGATGCGCGGTGGCTACGAAAGCGGCCGACCAGTTGCCGGCCAGTTCGACCAAGGTGGCAGGATCGCAGGATTGTCGAAAGATCCCATGAATCGCCGCCCATTCCTGTTTTTGTTGTTCGGTGAACAACATGGGGCGAGGCGGTGGCGGGCAGGGGCTATTCTGACGGCGTTACGTCTTCGTAGCCGGGGATTGGTTCTGCGAATTGCCAGGCAATTGCGTCGGCTGGGTTCAGCGGGTCGAAGACCTCCGGTTTATCGCGTCGGAGGTTCATGAATGCTTGCAGGGTAATCTCCTCTTCCGTGAGGGTGGGATCGGTGAATTTGGCGCACTCCGTATTAATGGCCTGCTGGAGCGTTGGGGATAGGCTGAGTTCGGGATTGTTCATAAGAAATCAACTGAATTGGTTAGCGGGTGGGTTGAAGCGAGGGATGGTTGGTTGCGTTGGGATGAAGTTCTTTAGGGTGGCCGCCTGGCTGCGGTTGTGCGGCCGCTTTGATTTGTTGGAGGAAGCGGTTCCAGGGTGTGTGTTCGGCGCTGTGCGGCATCTGCTCGAGTTTACTTACGGGGACCGTAATGTGCAGCTCTGCATTGTAAAAATCGCTAAGATAAATGAGATGATTGTCCAGGGTAACCACCGTGGCGCCGCGATTTTGCGCGGCTTTGAAAAGGACCCAGTCTTCCCAGTAGAGCGGTTGGTGCGCTTGTCGAATGCAGGTGTCTGCTCG
>Ga0114951_10005767_pt1 | contig 11272 bp, 12 predicted proteins | sample AM7aDNAmetaG_FD_88677 | JGI IMG/M metagenome (GOLD analysis project Ga0114951, IMG submission 88677) | Freshwater microbial communities from Finland to study Microbial Dark Matter (Phase II) - AM7a DNA metaG | ecosystem: Environmental > Aquatic > Freshwater > Lake | place: Finland: Lake Alinen... | reverse complement strand
TTAAGCCGCAGACGATCCGGAATCAGATATCGATGGGAAAGTTTCTGATCCCTACCAAGAAGCTGGGAAGGCTTCTCAAATGGGATCGCCGGGATGTGGACGGGTTCCTAGATAAACTCAAAAAGATAAACTGATTGACACGGCGGCAAAACCTGCCATAATTGCCCCATTCCACAAGGAAAGGAGGTAATTATTCAGATTGCTGTCTTGCCAATTCCTTTATCAGACAAAAAGAAAGGAGTTGGAATATGGGAGTTTACAGAAGAAAAGATAAAAGCGGGGCGTATTACGGTCACTGGATCATGCAGTATCCAATAGGGATTGATCCAAGAACCGGGAAAACAAAATACACCTCCGAGAAGATCAGTCACAGCAAGAGGGTTGCGGACCTTGTTTACGGTAAGAAGATGCTCGAATGGGAGACGAAGAAACACCTTGGGCTGGAAAAAAAGAAGGACTATGCATTCCGGGATCTGGTGGATTGGTATCTTGATCTGCCAAGGGTGAAGGAAAAAAAGTCATACGAAAGTGATCGGGGAAGGGCTGATTTGCTGAAGGAATATTTCGGACTATACCCAGCCAACGAGATTAAGCCCGGCATAATAGAAACCTACCAGCACGACTTGCTTGGCAGAACTGCGAGAAAACGAAATAACAAATATAGCCCCGCGACTGTGAACCGTCTATTGGCATTAATGAAACGCATTTTCAGCTTGGCCGTAAGAGAAGAGATGGTGTTGAGGAACCCATGTATAAAAGTATCCATGTTGCCTGAAAATAACGAGAGGGATCGGGTGATAACAAGAGAAGAATTTGACAGGATAGATAAAAATCTTCCCGATTATGCAGTTCCTATTGTTACGACTGCTTATTATACAGGCATGAGAGCCGGAGAGATTATGAAACTTACATGGGATAAGGTAAATCTCAAAGAAGGATTTATAGGTCTGGAAGCAGAAGATACAAAAACGGCAGAACCACGAAAGGTTTACATTAACGGAATCCTTCGGGGCATATTTTCAGAGTTGGCAAAGGTAAGGCATATCAGTCACAGCCGGGTTTTTACCTGTAAAGGAAAGCCGATCAATAATATCCGCCGTTCATTCCTGAGTGCCTGTAAATCAGCAGGTGTGGAGAATTTTCGTTTTCACGATCTCCGGCACACCTTCAATACGAATATGCGCAAGGCTGGAGTGGATAGAAGCGTTATCATGAAGATCACGGGACACAAAACGATAGCGATGTTCGAGCGGTACAACACTGTAGATGGAAATGACGCACGGGATGCTCTCAGGAAACTTGACGATTTTCTCGCCATTCCTGCCCCGGAAATAGTTTCTACTTCAGGACTACTTCAGGAATAAAAAAGGGGCCAGCCGCGAACGGCTAACCCCTTAATTTACATGGTGGGCCAGGACAGAATTGAACTGTCGACACTCGGATTTTCAGTCCGATGCTCTACCGACTGAGCTACCGGCCCGCCTGATTATTGAATGTGCTTAAAAAAGCAGCAATCCTCTATAAAATATGAGTTTGTTTGTCAAGGTCTTTTTTGGTTTTTAGTGTCAGCCGGTTATGTAGCCGGAGGAAGAGTATCTACGGCCGGTTCATCATGACCTCTGTCAGATGGAACGACAATGGCAACAGGCGCTGGATCGGGAATCGAAAGGCCTGCTGATTCATTTTCCTGCTCCTTGATCACAACAACCGTACCGGCTATTTTGTCATGCCAGGCCTGCTTTTTTTTGTCAAAGGCAGCCCAGATAAAGCCAAGGGGGATGGTCAGCAATAAACTCGAAACCAGGTAGCCGACTGCTCTTAAAAAAGCAATGCCGAAGGAAACTTCTGTGCCGTTTGCACAATAGACCTGCAAACCCAGTAGCATTTTTCCAGGTGTGCGGCCTGTTGTGCCATGGAAGTAGGTAAAATAAGCGATATTTATGGCAATATAGAAACCAAATATCAGAAAAACGACAGAAGAAAACCCTTTAGGCTTGACCAGATCATTTAGCAAGGCGCTATTATTTGCCGATATGGCGCCAAAGAAAAAAGCCAGCCCGGCAATTAGGCACAAAACAACAAAAACAATAGTGACCATCGTGCTATCAATCATAAAAGCCACCAAACGACGCCAGAAACCGGCGAATTTGTAAACTGTCATTGTTATTTCTCCTTTGATCTGTTGCTAAATATTCCTTTTTCATATTGGATGATGGATAATATTGCCACTGCCGCCGTTTCCACTTTTAAAATTTGTTTACCCAAACTCACTGAAACAAAGCCGTTTTCTTTAGCCATTGCTACTTCATCTTTGGAAAACCCACCTTCCGGCCCGATGACTATAAAAAAATCTTGTGTCGCCGTAAAAGCACCATCCGTCAACATGTCTTTAACGGTTTGTTGAGATTCCTCCTCCCAAAAAATTAATCGCAGCGCATCGCCTGAGGCTGAGGATAGCATATCCGCAAAAGACAAAACTTCTGATACTTTCGCTATATAGCTGCTATGGCAGCAACGCGCCGCTTCGCTGGCTATCTTTTGCCAGCGGGTCACTTTTGAGGAACTTTTTACACTGGCAATTCGACTGACGGATCTTGTGGCATCAAAAGGAATAATTACATCTGCTCCCAATTCCGCGGCGCTTTTTACGATGGTGTCCATTTTCCCGGCTTTGGGAATGGCTTGAGCCAGAGTGATTCTGATTTTCTTGTCTAACTGAGGGATTTTCTTGCCCAGCATGATGAATACTGCTTTTGCAGAAAAATCTTTTATTACAGCCTCAAACTCATGGCCGAAACCGTCAAAAACATTAATTTTGTCGCCCTGCTTCAGGCGCATCACCTGCTTTAGATATTTTAAATTGTCCAGTCCCAATTCACACGTTGTTTTATTTTCTAAAGCATTCTGGCTGTATATCCGGGGAATGGTCAAGTGTGGGCGTCCTTTAAGAATACTATTTCGAGTTTACGGTTTTTTTCTAAACACATAGCATGCCCATTCTTTTTCCGTAATGATTTTGTAGGTAGTGAGGGGATCGTCAGAAAAATGTTCTTCAATATTTTGGGCATCCTGTTCAATTATACCAGAGATTATCATGTATCCTGAAGGCATTAGTAAATGTGTCAGATGCACGCGGATCTTTAAGAGCAATTTGGCGGTAAGGTTGGCGATGATTAAATTGCGCGGCTCGCTAATTGTGGTGGCATCTTTATTAAATATGTGAAGTGAGTTGGCCACATTATTAATCGCCGCGTTTTCACCGGCAATTTCGACAGCTTTTTTATCAATATCCACGCAGATGACGTCTCCTGCACCCATTTTGGCAGCGGTGATGCCCAGGATCCCCGTGCCGCAACCGACATCCAGCACTTTCCAGTCTTTAATCGAGCGGTCTTTCATCATGACATCTTCAATTGCTTCCATGCACATTCGAGTGGATGCGTGCTGGCCTGTGCCAAAAGCCATGCCCGGATCAATTTCAATGACAATGTCGCGGCTGGAAGGCGCGTATCTTTCCCATGTCGGCTTAACGATGATATTGTTGCAGACACGAATAGGTTTGAAATATTTTTTCCATTGCTCGCCCCAATCCGGATCGCTGATAATTTCAGTCTTAAGTGATGGTTTTTGCAGATCGGGAAATATTTCCTGAAGGCTATCGAGATATTTCTGAATGGTAGCGATCTTCATTGCACTGCGCACGTCTTGCGGGAAATAGGCTTTAAGAATCTCTTCAATTATAGGCTCCGGAAAATCTCCGATTGTGTGTTCCGGCGTTGCCGATTCCTGAAATACGCCCTGAGCGCCATTTTCGGTAAGGAAATTACCCAGCGCGTCCATGAGGTCGGCGGGAGCTGATATTTCTATCTTCAGCCATTTTTCCGGTTCTTTTTCTGCCATAAACAAACCTTTAAATTTTGAGTCTGCCGATCGTTTTGTTGTAGGCCGGGTCGCCTGACCCAGCGGACTTCATTATTGTGAAAATTTATATAGCTTGTTTCGGGTAATATTTCAAGCATGCTCAATTAGTCAGTAACGCCGGAAGCATATTTTTAAAAACGTCAGGTTCAATGCTGAAAGTTCCCGTAAACGGATAATCCAGAGCGATAATCGTAAAAAGAGCAAAGGCAATCATCGCAGCCAAACTGGCTGTCATGATTAATTGCTCGGTGTGATTTTCTGTGCCGAACAACATTGTAAAGGCAATGATAATAAAGCTTCCGGCAATGAGAATAGCATAGAGAAGCGGATGAATGCCAGTTGCGGCATAGACAAGGCGCAGCCTTCTCATTTCACTTGCTTCATTCATTTTCTTGACAGATTCAATCAGGAAAATTTTCTGAATTTCATTTTTCGGGTGAAATCCACTGTAAAGCCGAACCAACTTCCTCTGAATCTCCTCAACTTGGGAACTTCTCCCGCCCTTGGTCATTTTTTCCCATTCGTCACTAACAATCGCGTTTACATACTGAGTCAGCTCATCTTTGAGTTGCAGGCGAAATTCATCTGGAAATGGTTCAGTATTCTGGTAAAGAGAAGCAATGCAATTAGCCTCTTTGCTGGTAATTTCATTAGCCTTGTCAAAATCTTCCCAAGTGATGACCACGATGAATGCAAGAATCACCGCGTAAATTACACCAAGGGTGGCAAATATAAAGCCGGCAATGTCGTTGTGGCTTTTGCGGCGGTGAGTTGGATAATGTTTTCTGATGATGACTAGACTTAAAATGGTTAAAGAGGCATAGATAAGTATAATTAAAATACCAAGCAAGATAGTCGGAACGTTAAAAAGCAGAAACTGGATGAATGGCATAATTTTCTCCTTATATATTTACAGCCCTTATACCTTATTATTAGATAATTTTGGTATTAATTTTATTGCCTAAGGAGAAATAATCCGGAGCGCAGCAACTGCTTGATCGACGGGTTAAGCTTTTTTTCTCTCGACTAAATAACCTGATACATACTTATGAAGGATGCTGGATACCAAAGTCTGGTAAGGAATACCCTCTTGCACAGCGATAACCTGTACTTGATCCAAGTCTTTTGAAGACATGCGAATGTTTATCCTCTTGTCTTTTTGCAGTGTGTTTTTTGCAAACTGCTGGAGCTTCTTGATTTCCTTTTTCGCATTCTTAACCGGTACCCATTCTCCACGTTCATACGATTCAAGGATATCTTTTTCTTCATCATCCAGAATTATTTTTTTCATTTCTTTTCCCTCATGTACTTGTTTGTTGCTTTTCTGCTGGGTATAATTGTTTTGAGAGATATCTCTTCATTATGCTCAACATAAGGAACAAGATATGCGTATGTATCAATCATAACCACAGCAATCTTCTGTCCAGGATACCTTTCTTGATTTGGATGTTCAATGGTATCGATAACTTCGCCTCTTTCCATTAGTAGGACAACTTGTTCAAAACAAACACCTCGTGTGCTTTTCAGCAATTCATTTTTTTCATTATCCCAGCGGAATATATTCATGTGAGCAAATTACGACAATGTGTGCCTTATGTCAATATTTTTTAGATTTTTTAGATTTATTTTTAGGCTCAATGTAGCAATAACCCGCCGGCCACGTACTAAAAGGTTTAGACTCGCGCGAAACTCCAGTCGGGTTCAATACTGATATTCATTAAAGCCGCGGATTAGCCCTTATCTCTGCTACAAATTTTTCAACGGCAACCTGTGCAGCACGTTTCCCTGCAAGTCCAAACTCTTATTTGAATTCCGATATCGTGATATCCCTTTGTGCACAGCACACGGGATAATTCAACTTACCAATTCCAGTGTTCTTCGCTTCTGGAATTAGAGTTTCATTAGTTCGGCTTATAGGTTGCAGTTTACTTCGTTTCTGTAAGCTGAGTTTCACTAAAGCCAACTTACCGGACAATTACGCTGCGCATTTATCGGCTTCAAATCGAAATGGCATAAAAAATCCGTCAGCTTGAATTTTACCACTCTTCGTGGTAGTTTTTAAAACCTAACCGCAGCCAATACAATTGTTCTGTTTAAGAAAGGAAAACATTGAAGTATTATCCGGTATTTTGGGACATTGCCGATAAGAAATGCGTCGTCGTAGGGGGTGGTGAAGTTGCCACAAGAAAGGTCAAAAGGCTGCTTGACTGTGGCGCTAAAGTATCCGTCGTGAGTCCGCAACTGAATGCGGAACTGGCCGCTTTAAGCGATGCTGATAGAATCAGTCATGTAGCCTGCGAATATTCAAGGGAATTTATTTCTGGCGCGGCATTGGTTATTGGAGCAACAGATGATGAAAAAACGAATTTGGCGATATCCCTAGATGCCCGCGAGAAAGGCATTGCCGTAAATATTGTTGATGATCCGCAAAAATGTGATTTCATTTTGCCCTCAATTGTGGAAAGAGGCGATCTGGTTATCGCTATCAGCACTGGTGGCAACTCTCCCGCGCTTGCCCGCCATTTGCGTAAGGAGTTAGAGTCTCGCTACGGGGAGGAGTATGAAATATTTATCCGGATTTTGGGCGATCTGCGCTTACAAATGACAAAAAATGCCGGAGTTGGCAAAAGCTGGTTTGATGCCTTAATCTCTTCAGGAATACTGGCAATGATTCAAAAAAAAGATTGGGAAAAGGTTAAAAATACTGTGCGAGAGATAACCGGTCAGGAGGTGAAAATTGACATTGCTTAGTTTAGAATTGATTTTATTTAAGCTGTCCCTGTCTTTTTGCGCGCTTTGCACTTTTGGCTATTTGCTTTCTCTTTTGATTAAAAGAGTAATGCTGGCCAAGGTTTCTACCTGGGTTTTGATCATTGCCTTTGGCTTTCTGACACTTAATTTACTTACTGCTTTTATAAATTCAGCCGAGCCTCTAAATCTTGGTTCACGCGCTTTCTTTTGGTTTTGTGCCTGGGCAATTGCCGGGCTATATCTGGGGTTCCAATTTAAAACAAAAACAAGGTTGCTGGGCGCCTTCATTTCGCCGTTCATTTTGCTTTTGATGATTGCGGCAGCCGGTCAGGAAACAGGGAAATCTTTACTGCCGGAAAATTTGCGAAGTTGGCTTACTACATTGCACCTGTTTTTTGCAATTATTGGGGAAGCGCTTTTTGTTCTAGCCTCCTGCGCCGGTGCCATGTATGTTATTCAAAACTGGTTGCTTAAGCACAAGAAATTGGGCAAGATGAGCCGGCTTTTGCCATCGCTTCATGATTTGGACAGGATTAATCATCTTTGCCTGCTGTGGGGCTTTCCTCTTTTGACAATAGGTATTATAGCCGGAGCAGTTTTTGCGGGCATGGCTTGGGAGACTCTTTGGCCGACTGACCCGAAAATTATCTGGTCTTTTGCGGCTTGGATTATTTATGGATTTTTGTTGCATCAGCGTCTGGCTATTGGTTGGAAGGGCTCCCGGATGGCCGTATTATCGTGCGCGGTGTTTATTCTTTTCCTGTCATCCTTTTTGGCGGTGAGATTTTGTTTTACTACTTTGCATAACTTTATTTAGAAAATGATATTATTAATTGGATTAAATCATAAAACGGCGCCGCTTGCCGTTCGCGAAAAACTTTTTGCCGGTTGCGAGGAAAAACAGAATTTATTATCTGATGTTCTTTTGTTACCCGGAGTGCAAGAGGCTCTGTACATTTCCACCTGCAACCGGATCGAACTCGTTTGCGTGATGGATGGCGCGCATAAGACAATTCAGGCCGCAAAGAAATTCCTTTCCCAAAGCGGTGGCCTGACGGACGAGGAAGTTGATGATTGTTTCTATGTTTATCGCGATGTGGAAGCAATAAGGCATCTTTTTCGGGTATCGGCAAGTCTCGATTCGCAGGTCATGGGTGAAACACAGATATTAGGGCAGGTCAAGGAGGCTTACCGGCAGGCGCTTACGCAAAACGCGACAGGCCTCGTACTTAATCGGTTGCTGCACCGTTCTTTTCGCACGGCCAAACGAGTGCGCACGGAAACGGCAATCGCAGCAAATCCGGTATCGGTCAGTTTTGCCGCGGTGGAGCTGGCTAAAAAGATATTTGGCTCGCTTGCCGGCAAAAAAGTATTGCTGATCGGCGCAGGTGAAATGGCCGAACTGACCGGCGTGCATTTGATCGGTAACGGCGCTGAAGAAATAACTGTTGCCAACAGATCACCCGCTCAAGGTACAGCACTTGCGGAAAAGTTTCATGGAAAAGCAATTTCACTTGAGGATATTGACGAATCATTAATTGATGCGGATATTGTGATCAGTTCCACCGGTGCCGCAAGTTACGTTGTCTCGGAGGAAGCAATCAGAATCAGTATGCGTAAGCGGAAAAACCGTTTGTTGTTCTTGATTGATATTGCCGTTCCCCGTGATATTGAACCTTCGGCTGATAGAATCGAAAATGTGTATCTTTACAACATCGATAACCTGCAGGACATTGTCGATGAGAATATGAAAGGCCGGAAAAAAGAGGCACTCAAAGCCGAAGCGATTGTGGAAGAAGAAGTTATTCATTATAGTAGTTGGATTAAGGAACTGGAGGCTGTTCCGACTATAGTATCGCTTCGCGCTATGGCTGAAGGGATAGTGCAAAGCGAGCTGGAAAAGTCGCAAGGCTTCTTGCAGAAGCTAAGTTGCGAAGACCGGGAAAAGGTTGACAATCTGATTAAATCCGTAGTCAATAAAATACTGCACACCCCGGTTGCAGTGATGAAAGAAGAGAGTTCCGAAGTAAGCTCTAAAGGAATTATTGACGCGGCAAGGCAGCTTTTCCGTCTGGATGAATAGAGGACAAGTTATGCACATAAAAATAGGGACACGAGGCAGCAAACTGGCATTGACACAGGCCAATCTTGTTGCCGATAGTTTAAAAAGAACAGATCCGGGAATAACCGTGGAAATTTGTGTCATCAAGACAAGCGGCGATATTATGCAGGATGTTGCACTCACGAAAATTGGCGGCAAAGGTGTTTTTGTGAAGGAAATTGAAGATGCTCTGCTTTGCGGTACAGTCGATCTGGCTGTGCACAGCATGAAAGATGTGCCGACAGAAATTCCCGCGGGACTAACCTTTGCGGCAATCCTGCGGCGTGAAGACGCACGCGATATTCTCGTTTCTAAAGACAATAGAAAAATGGAATTTATGCCCCGGGGCGCAAGAATCGGTACCGGCTCGATGCGCAGGTCTGCCCAGCTTTTAGCCGTCTTGCCCGATCTGGCTATTATTCCTCTTCGCGGTAATTTGGAAACGAGGTTAAAAAAAATAGAAACGGAAAATCTCCAGGGCATTATTCTGGCTGCGGCCGGGATGAAGCGTCTTGGACTTGCCGGAAAAATATCACAATATTTGCCTATCGAAACAATGCTTCCGGCAGTGGGTCAGGGAGCTTTAGGCCTGGAAGTGAGAGATGGTAATAATGATTTGGTGGAAGTTTTAGCAAAGTTAAATCATGCGACGACAGCCGCGGAAATCACAGCGGAACGGTCTTTCTTGCGTCACCTTGGTGGCGGATGTCTATTGCCTATTGCCGCTTTCGGCAAACTCGAAGGTGAGAAACTAACGCTTGAAGGCCTTGTTGCCTCGCCGAATGGCGACAGTGTAATTCGGGACAAAGTCAGAGGCGCCATAGCAGAGGCGGAAGAATTAGGCAAAATGCTGGCGGAAATCATTATGGAAAAAGGCGGGGAAAAACTGCTTGACCTTGGTTGTTAAAGGAAAACGAATGTCGAAAAGCGGGAAAGTCTATATAATTGGCGCGGGGCCGGGGGATGCGGGCTTGATAACCGTCAAGGCTGTTGATTGTTTGCGGCTGGCTGATGTGGTTGTATATGATAACCTTGTCAACGAAGATCTGCTGAAGTACGCGCCTGGTAGAGCTCGCTTTATTTACGCCGGGAAAAAAGGCGGCGATCATACATTGTCACAGGATGCCATTAATGAGCTGTTGGTTCAGGAGGCGCAGGCCGGTAATATTGTTGCACGGCTCAAAGGCGGGGATCCATTTATTTTCGGGCGCGGCGGTGAAGAGGCGGAAAAACTGGTTGAAAATAACATTCCGTTTGAAGTCGTTCCTGGTGTAACCTCGGCGATTGCCGTCCCTGCTTATGCGGGCATTCCTTTGACGCACCGCGGCCTCACTTCGACAGTGGCGTTTATTACCGGTCATGAAGATCCGACCAAGGACAAAAGCGATATTGACTGGCAGGCGTTGACTGGTATCGGCACACTGGTGTTTTTAATGGGCGTAAAGAACATCGGACAGATTACCGAAACGTTGATCTCGCATGGTAAATCGCCCGATACACCAGCGGCGCTGATTCGGCAGGGGACAACAACGCAGCAGGAGACTATTGCCGGGACTCTGGATAATATTGCAGGACTTGCACAGGCGACGAAATTTTCGCCTCCGGCCATTCTTGTTGTAGGCATTGTTGTTGACTTGCGCGACACTTTAAACTGGTTTGAACAAAAACCCCTTTTCGGCAAGGGTATTGTCATCACCAGGCCGGAAAGACAGGCAGACGATTTGGCTCGCCTGCTTTTAGCCGAAGGAGCTCATCCCATTGCATTTCCGACAATAAAGATTGTCCCGCCAGAAGATTGGCGGGAGTTCGATTGTGCCATCGATAAACTTTCAACCTATGACTGGCTGATATTTACCAGTGCAAATGGCGTGCTGTTTTTCTTTGAGCGGCTACGGGAGAAAAATAAGGATATTCGTGATCTGAAAGGAATTAAAATTTGTTGTATCGGCCCGGCAACGGCCAGACAGATTGAAGACAAAGGGATCAGAGTTGATCTTGTTCCAAAGCAGTTCATCGCGGAAGGGATTCTTCAGTCTTTTGCAGTTCTGGATCTAAAGGGCAGCAAAATCCTCCTTCCGCGCGCGGCCAAAGCCAGGGATGTTCTTCCGGAAGGATTAAAGAAACTTGGTGCCAGTGTTGATGTAGTCGCTACTTACCAGACGGTTAATTCCGGCAGGAAAAAAGAAGAGCTTGAAGCTTTGATTAACGAAAGTAAAGTGGATGTCATCACTTTCACCAGTTCATCAACCGTGACAAACTTTGTGGAGATTATGGGGGATGATTTTGTATTACCTGCACACATTGATGTTGCCTGTATCGGTCCGGTTACAGCGGCTACGGCAAAAAAGGCAGGATTCAAGATCGATATTTTACATGAAGAATATACAATGGATGGTCTCGTACAGTCCCTGATCACTCATAAAAAAAACAAATCGTCCCTAACGAGGAAGTAATACCAAGTTGCTTTCAAAAAAATATGAATTTTGAAAGCTTACTTGG
>Ga0114951_10005766_pt1 | contig 11273 bp, 3 predicted proteins | sample AM7aDNAmetaG_FD_88677 | JGI IMG/M metagenome (GOLD analysis project Ga0114951, IMG submission 88677) | Freshwater microbial communities from Finland to study Microbial Dark Matter (Phase II) - AM7a DNA metaG | ecosystem: Environmental > Aquatic > Freshwater > Lake | place: Finland: Lake Alinen... | reverse complement strand
TACCTGCCGGCAAATAATGACATAGTGAAATGCCAGCTGACTTCAAGTCTTTTATGCGCTTCCGGAAACCCGGCCACTTCCAACGAGATCCCGATCACCGTTTTTCCCATAAAGCCGGTCAGTGTTTCAATAACCTGTTCTGCCAACCCTGTTTGCCAGGGATCAACCGTGAACTTTACTGCGACTCCGACAAACGGAGGAACATTACCTGTATACCAATGGCAGGTCAACGGAAATCCGGTTGGAATCAATTCCTCCACTTACAGTTATATTCCGCAGAACGGCGACGTCATTTTCTGCAAGCTGACCTCAGACGTCAACTGCCCCTCTTCCGCTACTGTTTCTTCAAACAACCTGGTAATGAATGTATTTTCAGATCAGCCGGCCAGCATTTCCATCGTTGCAAGCAGGAACCCCAGCTGCGACGGCAATCCTGTCACATTCACCGCCACAGCATTAAATGCCGGAAACAGTCCTGTGTACAACTGGAAAGTCAACAACATTGCTGCCGGAACGAACAGTGCCTCCTTTATTTATACTCCCGTAAACGGTGACCTGGTTAACTGCACACTTACTTCAAGCAATACCTGTTCAGCCCAGACATCCAGTGTCTCCAACACCATCACGATGGCGATCACACCGAGGGCTGTTATAAGTATATCCATCACCTCCTCAGCCAACCCTGTTTGTGTGGGCACCCCTGTTACCTTCAATGCCACTACTGTAAGTATAGGTTCAATTGTTTACCAGTGGAAAATAAACAATGTTAATGTCGGAACGAATTCCCCGACCTTCACATATATTCCGATCAACGGAGATAAAGTTACATGCTGGCTCAACACTTCGGCAACCTGTATTGTTGGAAACGGGATCGAGTGCTCAAATGAGATCAGGATGGTCGTTAACTCTCAGCTGACAACCTCCCTGACCATCACTGCAACAGCAAACCCGGTTTGCACCGGCAGTCCTGTAACCTTTCAAGCTCTTCCGGTAAATGGCGGATCAGCGCCTGTTTACCAATGGAAGGTAAATGGTTCCCTGGCAGGGACAAACAACGCTGCATATACCTATATCCCCGTGAACGGAGATATCATTTCCTGCAAAATTATTTCAAACATGAACTGTGTTTCACCGGATTCGGCATGGTCAAACATGATATCCATGAATGTTACGCCGAAAAAGCTGGTGGATGTTGCTATCCTCTCATCCATGAACCCTGCCTGCCCGAATGTCCAGGTTGACTTTTCCGCAACACCCACCAATGGGGGAACATCGCCCGTTTATATCTGGAAGGTAAATGGAACTGTAAACGGGACAAACAGCCCTAATTTCAGCTATTTGCCATTGACGAATGATGTGATAACATGCCAGATGACCTCAAACATGTCATGCATAACAGGCAATCCTGCCACCTCGGCACCTATTACAATGTCAGTTCTGCCGGGATTTCCAGCAGGTGTCAGTGTCCATGCATCAGCGAACCCCTTTTGCGAAGGAACACCGGTTATCTTTACAGCAGTTCCTGTGAATGGAGGGTCCTCTCCATCCTATCAATGGATGGTAAACAGCATGCCGGTTGGGCCTAATGCACCAATTTTCACCTTTATTCCGCTCGAAGATGATGTTGTTTCCTGTTCGATGGTCTCAAGCTGGTCGTGTGCGCTCGGTAATCCGGCTGTTGCCACAGCATTGATAATGTCCTATATCGAAGAACCGGATGCCAGTGTTTCCGTAGTACCATCTGATAATTCGGTGTGCATCGGCACCACAGTTTCTTATACGGCAATACCTTACCTCGGCGGAGAATCCCCGCAATATGTATGGTATGTCAACAATGATTCAGTCAGTGCAAATTCGCCTACCTATTCCTATATCCCTGTCGATGGTGACAATGTCAACTGTACCATGAAATCAAGTATCGGTTGCCTGAATGTTCCACCTGTCCCTTCCAACCTTATTTCAATGGTTGTAAACCCGATTACAGATGTTTCCGTTACAATCAGTCCAAGCCAGAATGGTGTTTGCCAGCAAACACCGATCATGTTCACTGCTGTTCCGCACAACGGTGGTACAAATCCATCTTTCGTGTGGAAAGTCAATGGAATCCCGACAGGTGGAAACATGAGTACATTCACTTACGCTCCATTTAATAATGATACGATAACCTGTGTCCTGACATCCAATATTAACTGCCCCCCTCCGCCGGTAACATCAAACAGTGTCATCATGACCGTTTACCCGGAGACCCCTGATGCGGTTACTGTCTCTGCAAACATGAATCCGGCATGTACGGGCAGCATTGTTACCTTTACTGCAGTCCCTGTTAATGCCAGCAGTTCATCCGTCTATGAGTGGAGAGTGAATGGTAATCATGTAGGTACAAACCAGCCAACTTATTCATATTTACCAAATGACGGAGACATTATAAAATGCATTTTTTACTCCAATGGAGTATGTTACAGCGGTGTCCCAGCTAATTCGGACCCGGTAATCATGATGATCGATGATGTGGTTCCTGTTTCAGTCGAGATCACAACAACCACTCCAAGGGTGTGTGCCGGATCGGAAGCTACATTTGAATCGCATGTTACCAATGGAAGTTCAAATATGGATTATGAATGGCTGGTGAATGGCATTCACCAGGGATCGGATTTACCCTCCTTTACCTATGTTCCTGCTAACCATGACAGGATTGAATGCAGGGTCACACACACAATGACCTGTTCCCCTCAGAACCCGGTGACATCAGACGCCATTTTCATAGACGTCGATCCCATGGGCCAGGCGGGAATATCTATAGCATCCTCCGTGAATCCTGTGTGCTCCGGCAATTCGATTCAGCTTACTGCCACTCCGGTCAATGGAGGAACCACTCCGGTATACCAGTGGGTGGTGAACAATGTAAATGTCGGAACAACCAGTCCGACCTATTCGTATATCCCCACAAACGGAAATACCGTGACCTGCAGGATCACCTCCAACGCAAATTGTCTCAGCAATAACGTTGCAACTTCTGCTCCCCTGAATATTACTGTAAATCCCTTCCTCCAGGTCTTTGTCAGCATTACTGCAAGCTCAAATCCTGTTTGTGAGAACAAGATGGTGACTTTTACTTCCAATATCAGCAATGGAGGAACGCTGCCGGTATACCAGTGGAAAATTAATGGTTTATGCACTGGGACCAACAGCTCCAGTTTGACCCTCGTTCCCCAGAACAACGATATAATCACATGTCAGCTTACCTCGAATGTAAGTTGTCCAAACGGCAACCCATACACTTCCAACCCGATTGCCCTGGTGGTTACACCGGCAAGACCCGCTGAAGTTGCCATTACACCTACCCTCAATCCGGTGTGCCAGGGAACATCAGTTTCATTTTCTGCGGCAGCATCAAATGGGGGCAATTCTCCCACGTATCAATGGATCGTCAACAATCTGCCTGTCGGCACCAACAGCCCTGCTTTCAGTTACATTCCCCAGAACAACGATGTGGTAAAATGTACCATGACATCAAATGCTCTTTGTTCCACTAATAATCCCGCAACCTCCGTCCCTCTGACCATGAATGTCAGTTCGGCATTTCCGGTCAGTATAGGGGTCACTCCTTCAGCGAATCCTGCCTGCCAGGGCAGCATGATTACCTATACGGCGTCTGGTGCCAACGGAGGAAACTCACCCAATTATCAATGGCGTGTCAACAACATTGTTGTTGGAGCCAATCAGCCTACATTCACTTTCGCACCAACACAGAATGACATCATCACGTGTTACTTTACTTCTGATTATGCTTGTGCAACGGGCAACCCGGCTGCATCTGCGCCAATACAGATGGTTATCCATAATAATGTCACCCCCAGTGTAATGATCTCTGGCTCTGCCAACCCTGTCTGCCAGGGGACCAATGTTTCCTACACAGCGAATGCAACCTCACAGGGCACCACTCCGACCTATCAATGGAAGGTCAACAATATTAATGCAGGAACCAACAACACAACATTCGTTTTTCAACCTGCCGATAACGACATCGTAAGTTGTTCACTTTTGTCAAGTGAATTATGTGCAGCGCCAAACCCTGCGGCGTCCAACTCAATACAGATGCGGGTCAGTCCGGAGAAGCAGGTTGGTATCTCCATTACAACTCCGACAACCAACGTATGCCTTGGCACCACAGTTTCATTATCGGCGGCATCAATCAACGGAGGCACCGCCCCACAGTATTCATGGAAAGTTAATGGCTTGGCGGTCGGAGGCTCAGGAACAACATTCTCTTATATTCCTGCAAATGGCGACAGGATAAGTTGCCAGCTTATTTCAAATATCATGTGTGCCGCAGGAAATCCGGCCACCTCGAACGAAATATTAATGAATGTCAGTTCAACATTGCCCGTCAGTGTCAACATCGTTCCCTCTTCGAATCCTTCCTGCATCGGTCAGCCGGTTACCGTTTCATCAAGCGCATCCAACGGGGGCAACAGCCCTGTTTATGAATGGAGGAGAAACGGATTTATTGTAGGCCAGAATTTACCGGATTTTACATTCACACCCTCAGACGGGGATATTATTACCTGCCGCTTAACTTCCGACAACAACTGCGCTACAGGGAACCCTGCAGTCTCAAATTCCGTCAGAATTGCTGTTGTATCCATGATGAACCCGGTTATCAACATTTCAAGTTCTTCCAACCCGGTCTGTCTCAACACTACTGTAAATTACACCGCATTAATCTCTGATGGCGGATCAAGTCCGGCTTATCAGTGGTTTGTAAATAACATACCCACGGGGACAAACAGTCCTTCCTATTCATACCTGCCTGCCCAGGGAGACCTAGTGGCATGCAAACTGACAACGGTTGAGGCTTGTGCGATAGGCAGCCCGGCAACATCAAACCCTATCTCAATGGTTGTAAGCGGAAACCTTCCTGTAAGTCTTGCCATTTCCAGTTCCTCCAACAATATCTGCCAGGGGACAACGATATCCTATACCGCCAACTCTGTAAACGGTGGGCCTTTCCCCTCCTATCAATGGAATGCCAATGGCACTGATGTGGGAACAAATAGCCCGACTTATTCCTACACACCATCCAATAACGATGTGGTAAACTGCAAACTTACATCCAGCCTAAGCTGTGCCACGCAAAACCCTGCTAATTCCAATTCTGTGACAATGAGAGTTTCTCCTGTTGTCCCGGTTTCTCTGACTGTCACACCCTCACTGACCACTGCCTGCCAGGGAACCCAGATCAGCTATTCCGCCGCACAGACAAATGGTGGCAGTTCGCCGGTTTATCAATGGAAATCCAATGGCATCAATGTCGGAACAAATGATCCGTTATACACATGCACACCGAATAACGGGGATGTCATCAGTTGCGTAATTACCTCTAATGTTGTCTGTGCTTCCAATAACCCTGCTTCCAGCAACCCGGTTACAGCCTCCATTTTCCCGATCCCGGTAATGAGTTTATCAGGGTGCTTTGATCCGACAACTATGATCACAGCTCCTGCATTCAAACTTAAGGGCGGTTTACCTTTAGGCGGCACCTACTCCGGACCGGGAGTTGACCCCGTAACAGGAACATTTAATCCCGGACTCGCAGGTCCCGGAACAAAAACTATTACCTATTCCTATACCAATGCAGGCCAGTGTTCTTCTTCAGCATCGAGAACGATAGTTGTAACGAATGACCCTGCCTTTACTTGTGGGGATGTGCTTACAGACAGCAGGGAGCTAACCAATCCATCCAGTTATCCAACCATAAAAATCGGGAACCAGTGCTGGATGGCATCAAACCTGAATTACGGAACATTCCTTAATTCCGGCAGCGCCCAGACAGACAACTGCCAGGTTGAGAAATACTGCTATAATGACAACGAAACCAACTGTTCCCAGAATGGCGGACTCTACCAGTGGGACGAATTATTAAAATATTCCGACGCCCAGGAACTCCAGGGGATCTGTCCTCCGGGCTGGCATATACCGACAGAAACTGAATGGAATGAATTGTTTAATTATTACAATGGGAAAGAGTTTGCCGGTGCGTTTCTTATGGCTTCATCACCCCCTGCCGGATTTAATGCCAAACCCGCCGGGGTCCGGTACAATTATCAAAGCTGGAGTTTTGTTGACTTTGCAACCCTTTTCTGGACCTCAACCCGTGATAATTCCTACAAAGCCCTTGCAAATGGGATGAATAAAAAGGATAAAAGTGTTTCTCTTTATTCTTCAACCCGCGGAAACGCTTTCTCTGTAAGGTGCATTAAAGACTGACTTCTGATATATTCGGGGAATACCGCGGATAATGATTCCGCGGTATTATAAGGCATTGCCTTACTATTTTAATAAAAATTACAAAAGGATATACTATTTTTGCATACGTTATACCAACGAGAAGAATAGAATGACGCAGGAATCCCAGTTTCATAAAAGTTTAAACTTATTTGATTCTACCGCAATTGTTGCCGGTTCCATGATCGGTTCCGGAATTTTTATTGTCAGTGCCGATATTGCCAGGCAGGTCGGATCTCCTGGCTGGCTTATGGTTGTATGGATCATTACCGGGTTGCTTACCACTTTTGCCGCACTGAGCTATGGCGAACTGGCAGGCATGTTCCCCAAGGCCGGTGGCCAGTATGTTTATCTCAAGGAAGCCTATAATCCCCTGGTTGGTTTTTTATATGGGTGGACTCTCTTTATGGTGATACAAACCGGTACTATTGCAGCTGTAGGCATGGCCTTCGCGAAATACATTGGTGTGCTGATCCCTTCCATCTCGGAATCGGTTTGCTGGTTGAGTATTGGGTTCGTGAAATTCGGCCCGGTTCAGATCGTGGCGATCCTTTGTATCGTATTTCTAACCTGGCTGAACACCCGTGGGATCAAAGAAGGCAAAAACGTTCAGAATATTTTCACATCCGGAAAATTTATATTTCTGATCCTGTTTATTTTTATCGGCCTGGCAATTGCCTCCAACTGGGAGGCTTTGCACCAGAATAAGCATATTTTGTGGGATCCTGTCCAGGTTAAGGACGGGAAATTAATCCCCTTATCCGGCATTACCCTTATCACTGCACTCGGGATGGCTATGGTAGGGTCTCTTTTTTCCTCGGATGCCTGGAACAACATTACCTTTACAGCAGGAGAAGTGATCAACCCCAAAAAGAACATCCCTTTAAGCCTCTTCCTCGGCACCTTGAGTGTTACCATCCTATACCTGCTGGCTAACGTGGCCTACCTTGCCATTCTCCCGCTAAGGGGGCACCCTGAAGGCGCCACCATTGCAGAGCGGGGTATTCAGTTTGCAACGAACGACCGGCTGGGCACTGCCGCTATGGCGAATGTTTTCGGCAACTATGCTGTCATCATAATGGCATTGTTCATTGTCGTCTCCACTTTCGGATGCAACAACGGGCTTATCCTTGCCGGGGCTCGTGTTTATTATGCCATGGCCAAAGACAAGTTGTTCTTCAAAAAAACCGGTAACCTGAATAAGAATGGAGTACCTGCCAATGGGTTGATTATTCAATGCGTCTGGGCCTGTTTACTCTGTCTTTCCGGCACCTATAACCAGCTTCTTGATTATGTTGTTTTTGCAGTGCTTATCTTCTACGTTCTTACAATAGCAGGAGTTTTTATTCTCAGGAAAACCGTTCCGGATATGGAAAGACCATATAAGGCATTCGGATATCCTTTTATACCTGCCTTTTACATTCTCTTTGCCAGCATCATCATGATCATACTCCTGATCTGTAAAACAGAATATACCCTCCCCGGACTGCTCATCGTCCTGTTGGGAATTCCCGTATATTTTTTCGGACTTAAACGAAAAACAATTAATTAGCGTTATGATGTTGTGAATTTCCGGAAATACATATACAAGCTGCTTTCTGTTTCCCTCTTTCTTGTTTCTTTAAATCTGCATGCCCAATGCTTTAAAGGGAACAATGCCTTCCAGGATGGTGAATCAATAGCCTATGATGTTTCTTACAATTGGGGACCGGTTTGGGTGAATGCAGGCCTTGTCACTTTTGATGTCAAAAAAGAAGTGTTTAACGGAAAGACCGCGCTTCATTTAAAAAGCACAGGCAAAACTTATTATTCCTATGATTTCCTCTTTAAAGTGAGGGATTATTATGATACCTGGGTTGACCCGGATTCCTTTCAAACCCGCGAATTCAGAAGAATGATCTATGAAGGCGGATACCAGATCGTCAACACGCTGCATTTTAACAGCAACAGGACCCTCGTTTATTCAAGCACTAAATGCAATAACGATCCGATACGATACGACACATTGAAACCCGGCCCCTGCGCTTTTGACATGGTGTCTGCCGTATATTTCGCCCGGACGCTTGATATCAGCAAACTCACGTCGGATTCCCGGGTGCCGGTGAGTGTTCTCATTGACAACGCCGTCTTTAATATCTATATCAAATACCTGGGAAAAGAAACAGTCCAGGCCCGGAGCGGTAAAAAATACCGCTGCGTTAAATTCACGGCGAAAATGGTCGAAGGAACTATCTTCAGGGGCGATGAAGATGTATTGGTCTGGGTTACCGACGATGAGAATAAAATCCCCGTTTATATCGAAGCAAAAATCCTTGTCGGAACAGTGAAAGCCTACCTGAAGGATTTCAAAGGTTTAAAAAACCCGCAAACCTCCCTTTTGAAATAATGCACCTGTTTTTTCCGGATTGTTGAAATTTTGTATGCATTGCGTTTACAGAACTTTTAACTTTACCATGGAATTCAATATCACCTCTGTCGTTTAATCAATCCAATTTCTACATTCATGAAAAAATTAATTCCAATCCTGCTCGCTGCCATTCTGTTCGGCATGTACAGTTGTTGCCCAAAAGAAAAGAAAGAAGCCAAGAATGACACCCCCCTGATCGAAAAAAAAGATCTTAAACTATCCGGCAATATCATGACACCGGAAGTCTTATGGTCATTCGGCCGGCTAAGTGAACCGGAGATCTCTCCGGACAAATCAACCATCCTGTACGGTGTTGCCTATTATGATATCCCGCAGAATAAAGGGAACCGGGAAATCTACACCATTGGAATCGACGGAAAGAATATGAAAAGGCTGACCACTACGAAATTCAGCGAGTATAATGCAACATGGCGTCCCGATGGTAAAAAGATCGGGTTCATGTCTGCTGAAACAGGTGATATGCAGATGTGGGAGATGAATACCGACGGTTCCGACAGGAAACAGATCTCTTCCACTGATGGCGGGATTACAGGTTTCAAATACTCTCCTGACGGGAAAAAGGTGGTCTATACCCGCGAGGTTACAATTGATAAAAAGACCAGCGATATCTATCCCGACCTGCCCAAGGCAAGCGGAAAAATCATCACAGACCTTATGTACCGTCACTGGGATTCATGGATGGAAACTTACGGTCATGTCTTTATTGCTGATCTTGACGGTGGAAAATTATCGAATGATCTCGATATCATGAAGGATGAACCTTATGAATCTCCCTTGAAGCCGTTTGGAGGCATGGAGCAGATCACATGGAGCCCCGACAGCAAAGTACTGGCCTACACCTGCCGCAAGAAAAAAGGAATGGAATATGCAGTCTCCACGAATTCAGACATCTTCCTTTACGATCTGGCCTCAAAAAAGACCACCAATATCACCGAAGGCATGATGGGATATGATCAGGCTCCTGTTTATTCTCCCGATGGAAAAAAGATCGCGTGGCAAAGCATGGAACACGACGGTTACGAATCCGATAAAACAAGGTTGTACATTTATAATCTGGATAAGAACATCAAAACGGATTATTCAAAGGATTTCGACCAGAGTTCTGAAGGCATGGCCTGGAGTGATGACAGTAAGACGCTTTATTTCATCAGCGATATCAAGGCAACCGATGAGATCTACAAACTGGATTATGAAACCGGGAAAATAAACAGAATCACGGATGGCATTCATAATTATACGGGAGTTTTTCCTGCCGGGAATACACTTATTGCCTCACGCGTTTCAATGTCCATGCCTTCTGAGTTATACTCTGTAGACCCGCAGAATGGTAAAGACACACAGATCACCTTCACAAACAAGGAGCTTCTTGATCAGCTGAAAATGGGCCGGGTTGACAAACGCTGGATCAAAACAACAGACAAAAAGGACATGCTGACCTGGATCATCTATCCCCCTGACTTCGATTCCACAAAAAAATACCCGACTCTCCTCTATTGCGAAGGCGGCCCTCAGAGTACCGTCAGCCAGTTCTGGTCATACCGCTGGAATTTCCAGATGATGGCAGCCAACGGATATATCATTGTAGCGCCAAACCGGAGGGGACTTCCCGGTTTCGGAAAGGAATGGAATGAAGAGATTTCCGGTGATTACGGCGGGCAGAACATGAAGGACTACCTGAGCGCAATCGATGCCATGACAAAGGAATCCTATGTCAACAAAGACAAACTCGGTTGCGTTGGCGCAAGTTATGGCGGGTTTTCAGTATACTGGCTGGCCGGTCACCACAACAAAAGGTTTAAGGCTTTCATTGCCCACGACGGCATGTTCAACCTCGAAAGCCAGTATCTTGAAACTGAAGAGATGTGGTTCGTGAACTGGGACCTCGGCGGCCCTTTCTGGGATAAAAGCAATAAAATTGCGCAGCGTTCCTATGAAAATTCACCTCACAAATTTGTTCAGAACTGGGATACGCCCATCCTTGTCGTTCATTCAGAACTGGACTACAGGATTGCAGTTACCCAGGGTATGCAGGCTTTCAATGCCGCCAAACTCAGAGGGATCCCTGCTGAATTCCTTTACTTCCCTGATGAAAATCATTGGGTGTTAAAGCCGCAGAATGGTGTCCTCTGGCAACGTACCTTCTTTGCATGGCTCGATAAGTGGTTAAAATAAACTGATTTTACAGAACACGGATTTCACCCGGGAATACGGCTTTTCATAGTAAACTAATCCGTATATAGTGTGGGATCCGTGTTTTTTCATTTATGATGCAGGACAACACAATCAACAGTAATATTGAAAGGGCGGTTGCAATATTAAAGCAGTCCTCCTTTACGACAGCATACACCGGGGCAGGGATTTCCGTTGAAAGCGGCATCCCTCCTTTCCGGGGTGAAGGAGGCCTTTGGACAAAGTACGATCCGGAACTTCTTTACATTGATCACTTCATGAACGACCCGGCTTCGGCATGGACAATTATTAAAGAGATCTTTTATGATTTCTTCGGGCAGGCCAAACCAAACAAAGCGCACCTTGTTCTTTCCGAAATGGAAAAGAATGG
>Ga0114951_10005764_pt1 | contig 11275 bp, 6 predicted proteins | sample AM7aDNAmetaG_FD_88677 | JGI IMG/M metagenome (GOLD analysis project Ga0114951, IMG submission 88677) | Freshwater microbial communities from Finland to study Microbial Dark Matter (Phase II) - AM7a DNA metaG | ecosystem: Environmental > Aquatic > Freshwater > Lake | place: Finland: Lake Alinen... | reverse complement strand
CCGCTGCTGTGGTTCTGGCAGATGTTCGACCGCTCGCCGGTGGGACTGAATCACTGGCTGGGAGTGCGTTTTCGCTGCATGCTTGGGCGGCACATTTTTGCCCACATGGGTACCGGGGTGAAGATCTACCACGGCGTCGACCTGACCTATGGCTACAAACTCTCCATCGGGAACGGAGTGACGATCCGGCAACGGGCGCTTTTGAACGACCGCGGCGGAATCACCATCGGCGATAACGCCGTAATTGGGTCTTTCGCGCGCATCTTCTCGCATGCTCACGACCCGGCGAACTACGACAAGGTAAGGCTGGTGCCAACGATCATTGGAGCCGGCGCGCGCATCGGCAGCCACGCGATAGTGCTGGCCGGGCACCATGTGGCTGCGGGGGAAGCAGTCGGCAGTTTTCCTACCGACCGCATCTGAAGCGCAATTGCGGTGCAGAGCCGCTACTTCTGCGGATTGAGGCCTCCGTGCACGACAAAGCGGGTCAGATAGTCGTGCAATAGCTGGTGGTGCTTCTGGCGGTAGGCGGCGTAATCCAGCGCGATGCCACTGTCGGAACCGTTGATAAGAATCCAACATTCGAGCATTCCGGCATCGTTGAGCTCCAACAAGTTGCGCAGGCTCTCGTCCAGTTTGCCTGGAGCGATCTTCTGCTCCTTGAGACCGGCTACCACAGCAGACAGGGCTTCATCCTCTTCCTTGAGGGTGTGGCGGTAGTCCTTTTCGCTGGGGAAATCCTTGTGGAAGCTGGAACTCCGGTAGCTGGCGCGCAACAGCGAATACATCATCCATGCCGAAGCACCGGGATGCTGCTTGTCGTCAGTGGCCCCGATGTCGATGGGCAGAGTGATATTTTTTGAGTTCTTGGGGTCGACGACGGGAGCAGCGGGACGTTCGATTTTAGGCGGCAGCAGGACTGCTTTCTGCAGCTGCGCCCACTGCTTGAGCCCCTGCCATGCCAGTTGATTGCCGGGTTCGGCAATGATGGCGTCGATGAATTTTTCGCGAGCCGCATCCGGGTCATTGCCAAATTTGAGGATTGCATCGCCCCAGTAGCGATAGGCGGTCTCACGGTTGGGATCGGCCGCGATGGCACGTGCAAACCAGGTAGCCGCAGTGGGCAGGTCCTTCTGTATATAGGCAGTGTCGCCGGCGTAAAGCGGCGCTTCGTACAGGTGGGGATCGGCTTCGGCTGCTGCTGAATATTTAGCCAGCGCCGTGGGGAAATCGCCAGCGGTGTAGGCCTTCTCCGCCTCAGTGAGCAGGGCCTTGCCGGGACTGTCGATAGAGCTAAAGAGCGGCGCATCCGGGTCAATCTTGGCCATGAGCTGAACAAAGTAGTTGGGGTCACCCAGGGCGAGGGCACGCTTGGCGGCGTCACGCTCCCGTGTGCGCAGGATCTTGGCTTTGGCTGGATCGCTGGTTTGGGCAGCTTTTGCTCCGAGGCAGTCAGCCAGGCGCTCGGCATAGAGCCATTCGTTCGGATAGGCCGGCGCCAAAGCCTCATAAAGCGGAAGGGCTTCAAGCCGCTTTCCAGCGATATAAAGCGAGTTCGCCCAGGAAGCCTCGTCCTCTTGCGCAAACGCGGATACCGCAAAGCCCGCAGATACCAGAAACAGACATATACCAGCAATCCATCCCCGCATGACACTCCCCTTTCTCACACAGAAACTCAAGTTCCCCACATATTTTGACTTTGCCGACTGCCGGATATTACCTGGGCACGAGGTCGAGTTTCCATGACCCGCCATGCTACCCTGAGGTTTCCAGCCTATGGAGATTTTCGATTGCAATCAAGTGCTTTTCTTATAGCAGTTTTTGAATTCGTTCTGCTCATCTTCTCGCTCAGCGTACACGAGTGCGCTCATGCCTGGGCAGCCTCCATGTTGGGCGATCAGACGGCACGACTGCAAGGGCGCATTACGCTGAACCCGATGTACCACGTGGACCCAATTGGAACGCTGCTGTTTCCGGCGCTGATGATCTTCGGGCCGTTTATCGGATTGAGCTTCTTTGGCGGGATGCTGGTGGGCTGGGCCAAGCCGACGCCGGTGATTACGCGCAACTTCCGCAAGATAGTGCGCGACGACAATCTGACGACGCTGGCAGGACCGGTATCGAATCTGCTGATTGTGCTGGTGGCGTTTATCGGGCTGGTTGTCTTGACCTTTGCGCTTCCAGGTGGTCACGATGTGGTTCGGATGTCGTTCATTGCCGCGCTGAACCCGATTTCAGCTGGAGCCTTTGTGCCGCAGCCATTAGCATTGCTGTGTACTCTGGCGATTCTGATCAACCTGTCACTGTTCTTCTTCAACCTGCTGCCGATTCCGCCGCTGGACGGAAGCCGGGTGGTGCGCAACTTGCTGCCGTATAACGCGGTGCAGAGCTACGACAGGATTCAGGGCTGGATGAGCTACCTGCTGATGATTTTTGTAGGCGGGTACGTTTTGCGGATGTTGCTGAGCCCGGCGCTGGGGCTGGTTTTCACGGCGTTGAACCTGATCTAGGACGCTTCCACCCACACATGCCGAAAGCGGCGAGTTATTCAGAGGTGCGGCCAACAGCGAGGGCGCTGTCCGTTCGCCTCCCGCTACAATGGAATGAGCCCATTCAGCGACTTTTCTGAAAGACGGCCCTATTCTCTGGCACCACCCCGGAATCGATACGCACAATGCCTGAAACTGTAATTTCATCGTCTCGTCCGCGCGTTCTGAGCGGCATGCGCCCCACCGGTAAGCTGCACCTGGGCAACTACATGGGTGCTCTGGCCAACTGGGTCAAGCTGCAAGACCAGGATGCCCAATACGACTGCTACTTCTTCATTGCGGATCTGCATGCGCTGACGACCGACTATGCGGACACATCGGGTATAGCGCCGAATACGTTGGAAGTGGCGTTGGACTTCCTCGCCGCGGGCCTTGACCCGGAGCGAAGCACCATCTTTGTGCAGAGCCAGGTGAAGCAGCACTATGAGCTTCCCTTGCTGTTGGGCATGATCACGCCGCTGGGCTGGCTGGAGCGCGTACCCAGCTACAAGGAGATGCAGGACAACCTTGCCACCAAGGATCTGACCACCTACGGCTTTCTGGGCTACCCGGTGCTGATGGCCTCGGATATTCTGCTTTACCAGCCGCAGTTTGTGCCTGTGGGGCAGGATCAGCAGGCGCACGTGGAATTGACCCGCGAGATTGCGCGGCGGTTCAACCAGTTTTACAAGTTCGACGGGCGGGAGGTTCTGCCGGAGCCGAAGGTGCTGCTGACGCCATCACCCAAGCTGCCAGGGACCGACGGGCGCAAGATGTCAAAAAGCTATGGGAACACCATCCAGATGACGGATGCCGAGGCGGTTGTCCGGCAGAAGCTGAAGACGATGGTGACCGACCCTGCGCGCGTCCGGCGCACGGATAAAGGCGACCCCGACAAATGCCCGGTAGGCGATCTGCACAAGGTGTTTTCTACGGCGGAGACGCTGGCCAAGGTCTACGATGGCTGCCGTTCGGCAGGAATCGGGTGCATTGAGTGCAAGGGTTGGGCCGCCGATGCGCTGGTTCAGATTTTGCAGCCGATCCAGGAGCGGCGGGCCAGTTATAGCACGGCCATGGTCAAGGAGATTCTCAAAGACGGTTCGCGACGGGCCCGCACGCGCGCGGAACAGACCATGCATGAGGTTCACTCCGCAATGCAACTGACATTGACGGATGAAGTTGGCCGGTGAGTGAGGCTTGAGCCGCCCGGGGGAACGCAAATGGAAGAAAAGACAGTCCCGTGGTGGCGCAAGGCGCTGAATTACGCTCTGGACGGAATCCGCTCGGGGTTTGGACTTTTCTCGCGTGCTGCAAAGCCAAAAGCGGTCGTGGAGCCTGAGGCTCCCGCGGACCGGAAAGAAAATCTGGAACAAGAAGAAGTGTCTTTGACTCAAGATTCCCCGGATGTGAAAGCTAATGCCGCAGAAGCTGTGGAGGTTGCCAAGTCCGCGCCCGTGCCTGATGCGGTGGCGGTTGAGACAGGCAGCGACGTGGAGAAGGACGCTGCTGCGGACGTGAAGCCTGGAGCGGAAGCGGTGGTAGAGGAAAGCGAATCACTGCCTGCGGTGGTTCCAGAGGCTGCGGCTGAGAGCGAGCCTGAAACCGAAAGTACGCCTGAAGCGGTCCTGGACAAGGGGGTGGAGCCGCAGGAGAGTGCGGCGGAGGCTGAAGCGGCTGACTCGATTTCCGAGTTGCCGGCTGAGGCTCCTACGGCGATTGAAGCCGAGGTTGAAAAGGTGGCTTCGATTACGGAAGAGCCGGAGGCCGAGCCGGTTTTAGATGCAGAAGAAGTTGACGTGGAGTTGGCTGAGCCGGTCGTTGAACCAGACGCGGAACCTGCCGTTGAACCTATTCTGGAGCAAGCTGACGAGCAGCTTGAGGAGAATGCGGTTGAATCGGCTGACGTTGAAGAGCCGGAGACGGAGATTGCGGCTGAGGTTGAGCCGAATGTTGAGAATCCGGAAGTGGAACCCGAGGCGGTTGAGTCTGTGGTTGAGACCGCGGTTGAGGCTGATTCAGCAGTGGAATCCGGTGATATGGAAGCGGATGCGGCAGAAAATGTTGAAGGAGCTGCGGAAGAAGAGCCGATTCCTGCAGATCCGAATGAGGCGCATCTCGATTCGGTCGAGGCCCAGGCCTATTCCGCGTATGTTTCTTATGGGCTAACGACCGCAGGCTTCACCGGCACAGGTGCTGCCGCAGCCGATGAAATGCCTGTCGCTCCATCCGCCGAACCCGAAGCTGCCACGGAGAAAGCGGAAATCGATGCCGCAGTTGCGGAAGTTTCCGCAGCCGCTCCGATAGCTGAAGCGGAAACAGCTGAAGCTGTTGAAGAGCCGGTTGCCTTGCCCATTGAGCCGGTGGAAGAGACCCCGGAGCAGCCTGCACAAGACATTGCTGAGCCTGAGCTGCAGCACAGCGATGCAGCAACGCCGGAAGTGGGAGCGGAGATCGAAGCTGCGCCAGCAGTTGAGGTTGTGGCTGCGGCGGTGGCTGAGGCAGCTTCGGGGGCTGGGGCGATTGTCCAGACTGCCCCTCAAGTGGTGGCGGAGAGTCCGGAACCGGCGCTAACCGCCAAGCCACTGATCAAGGTGGAGACAAGAGACAACGAGGCCGATCTGTCGCCGTTTTCGGTGATTGTGGAACAGGTATACGACGGACCTTTGGATCTGCTGCTTGACCTGATTCGCAAGCAGGACATCGACATCTACGACATACCGATCTCGAAGATAACGGCCCAGTTTCTGGCCTACGTGAACCAGTTGAAGGCGACCGATGTAGATGTGGCGGGAGAATTCATCTACACGGCGTCGCTGCTGATCCACATCAAGAGCAAGATGTTGCTGCCACGTGCGCCTGCAGGCGAAGACGATGCCGCCGAGGACCCGCGGCGGGAGCTGGTGGAGCGGCTTCTGGAACACGAGCGCTTCAAGAACGCCGCCCAGATGCTGCAACAGAAACAAATGCTCGAGGCGGCCACGTGGACCAATCCAGGGCTGCGCGAGTTCCGGGACGATGCGAGCGTAGAGCCGGAGATTGCTGCCGACACAGTCGACCTGGTGCGCATCTTCAGGGATATTCTGGAGCGCGCACGAAGCCGTCCGGTCATTAACCTGGAAGAGGATTCAGTTACGGTGGGCCAGATGATCCAGTTTCTGGCGCGGCGACTGACTATGGAAGACAAGCCGGTGGCGCTGCGCCGCCTGTTGAGCCATACCCGCTCGGAGAAAGCGCTGATCGCCATGTTTCTGGCGCTGCTGGAGCTGGTTCGCCTGCAGGCGATTCTGCTGCGTCAGGATCGCGCTTTCAGCGAAATCTTTATCAAGAAACACACGGGGTTCGACGCGGTGATGGACCAGGGGCTGGCAAACGCGCGGGATGACTGGCGGTAAAAGCATGTCAAGTGGCAACTGAGATAGGGTTTCAGGCTCCCGCAGTTGAGATAGCAAGCCATCAAAACAACGGACGCGAGTAATCAAGTGGAGCTTTGATCAATAGAAGGAAAAGCGAACATCCGTGATGATCGCGGTGGCGTCATTTGTTCAGAACTTAAGGGAAAGGCAGAAGTTAACCACGAGATCGCGAGGCAACGTAGAGATCCCTTGATCATGTTGACAGGAGACCCGGTCCTCTTTCAATACCTCACGGTTCGGTGATTGTCTACCTTTAAAGGGCACGTTTTCCAGTGGGAGAGTGACTCTGGTTTTTCGCCCGTTCGCGATATCCGGTGTAGAATCAGGTGTAGCCCGGTTACGGCTTCCTAATTGCCGGGTAAACAATCGTTCAGTTACGCGATTGTTGGGGTTATATGGACGCCTTTTTATCCCGCTCTTCACACTCCTGCCACAAGCAATCCCCTTTCTATTTGCATTGCAATTCCTCTGTTGAGTTTCAAAGCTGGAGGCCCAGGCGCCACCGGAATGATTCCGGCCGCTTTGGTGATTTCTGATGGCCGACCTTGCGACGGCAGTTGAAGTAATGCCCGTACGCCAATCTCTGCTTGACAAGAAGTTGACGAAGTCGTCAAGCAAGGCAGGCGTCATCGCGTTCCTTTTGGCGCTTGTGGGTGGGCTGGGTTATATCGTTTTTCACGTGGCAAAAGATCTGGACAATGTATCCGTCACCAGTATCTGGCCTTATCTGCTGCTGGCCCTGGCACTGCTCATCGCCCTTGGCTTTGAATTTGTAAATGGCTTCCACGATACGGCCAACGCCGTAGCGACTGTGATTTACACGCACTCGCTGGAGCCGAACATTGCCGTGGTGTGGTCGGGGATTTGCAACCTGGCCGGCGTGCTGGCATCGACGGGTACTGTGGCCTTTGCGATCATCACCCTCCTGCCGGTGGAACTGATTTTGCAGGTGAGTTCCGGGGCCGGGTTTGCCATGGTGTTTGCGCTGTTGATTGCGGCGATCGTCTGGAACCTGAGCACCTGGTGGTTCGGACTGCCTGCGTCAAGTTCACACACGATGGTGGGCTCCATCATCGGGGTGGGCCTGGCCAATCAACTGTTGAATGCGCATACCGGCACATCGGGCGTTGATTGGGAACAGGCGATCAAGGTACTGAAGGCTCTGATCATTTCGCCGCTGGTGGGCTTTGGGCTGGCCGCAGTGCTAATGCTGCTTTCAAAGTGGCTCATCAAGTTCCCCTCGTTGTATGAAGCACCGGTGGGCAAGCAGCCGCCGCCGTTCCCCATCCGGGCCCTGATGGTGCTGACCTGTACGGGCGTGAGCTTTTACCATGGCTCGAACGACGGACAAAAGGGCATGGGGCTGATCATGCTGATCCTTATCGGCACGGTGCCCACGGCCTACGCGCTGAATCATGCAGTGAGCCCGGCGCAGATACAGGATTTTATTGCGGCCTCAGAGCAGGCAGGGCAAATTCTAGACCGGCATGTGGACAAGACCGGCATTTTGGGTGCCGATGCACGCGCCGAGGTCACGGACTACATCCGCACCAAGAAGCTTCAGCCGGACACGATTCTGGCGCTGCGGGAATTGGTTGAGGATCTGAACCACGAAGTTGCCTTGTACAAGGTATTCAAATCAGTTCCAGCGCAGGATCAGACCAATGTTCGCAACGATATGTACGTGGCCAGCGAGGCCCTGCGGCTGATGGAAAAGAGCCATAACCCGGCCTTCACGGCGGAGGAAACCGCAGCCCTCACAAACTACAAGAGCAAACTGGACAAGTCCACCAAGTTCATTCCTGACTGGGTGAAGGTTGCCGTGGCGCTGGCCCTGGGGTTGGGGACCATGGTGGGCTGGAAGCGGATTGTGGTGACGGTGGGCGAGAAGATTGGCAAGGACCACCTGACCTATGCACAGGGCGCTACCGCCGGGCTGGTGACAATGGCTACGATTTTTGCCGCCAACACATGGGGCATGCCGGTGAGCACGACGCATATTCTCAGCTCTGGCGTGGCCGGTTCCATGAGCGCCAACGGCAATGGGTTGCGGCTGTCGACGATCCGGAATATTGCGACGGGGTGGGTGTTGACCCTTCCGGCAGCGGCGGTTCTCGCCGGGCTGCTCTATTGCTTGTTCCACAGCATCTCCTGAGCGGGCAAAACGCTCGATAACGTGCAAATGAGGCGTCCAGCAGGTTAAGGACGCCTTTTTAGCGGTCTTGAGCGACGCCAAAGGCCAACGAACAGGCAGGGCGGCTCCACTTCCGGTACCATACTTGAGGTACCTATTGCAGAATGAGCCTTAAAGCCAAGCTCGAAGCTGTTATCTACGCCGCCGAAGATCCGGTGACGCTAGCCCAACTCGCTGTGCTTTTTACCGCCGACGCTCTGGAGTGGAAAGCGGAACAGGAGGCTGCGGCTGCCGCGCTGGCTGCCGAGTCATCCACGGAGAACGCCGAACCCTTGCCAGCCCAGAATGGGGAGTTCGACTACCTGGAGCCGGGCGAGAAGACAAGTTCGACGACGCCTGAAATTGAGATTGCTGCCACCGTGGAGGCTGTTGAGACTGTTCCGGCAGTAGCCGAAGGTGCTGAGCCCGGCGCGGCACAGACCGAGGGGGAAGATTCGACAATCGAGACGGCGGAGAATGAGCCGAGCCCCGAGCCGGAGGCAACGGAAGGAGCTTCGGCTGAATCCGAACTGAGACGCCAGGCCCGTCAACGCGACCGCGAGGTTCGCACCATCCTGCGGCAACTGCTGGACGAGTTGATCGCCGACTGCGCCAGCGACGACCGCGGCGTGGAGATTCGAGAAATTGCGGGTGGTTACCGCATGGCCACCAAGCCGGAGTGCCACGACGGTGTCCGTTCGTTTGTGAAGAGCCTTAAGCCGGCGCTGCGGCTGTCGCTGCCGGCGCTGGAGACCCTGGCTGTGGTCGCCTACAAGCAGCCGGTGACCGCGCCCGAAGTCAACGAGATTCGCGGGGTGGATTCTTCCGGTGTGTTTGGATCACTGCTGGCGCGCAAGCTGATTGCGACGGCCGGTCGCAAACAGGTGATCGGGCGGCCAATTCTTTATAAAACTACAAAGGAGTTTTTACTGCGTTTTGGATTGAAAGACGTAACTGAGCTGCCATCGATGGAGGAGTTTGAAAAGATGGCCGCAATTGAGCTTGACGAGCCGGAGATAGGTGAGGGTGAAGAGACGGCTCCCGCGATCGCTGCGGATTTGCGTTTGGAACTAGACGAGACGACTGTCGACGAGACAGCCAATGAAGCAACTGAAGACCCCGCGCCGGAAGCAGCCGCAGACCACTCCAAGGACGTAGACCAGTCCTCGGGGACACCCGCGACGGGGGCAGAACCAACCACACCTGAGGCCTAACCTGCAGCGCCTCCTCCGACTGAGTAGATAGAAACAGAGGAATCCCCATGGCAAAAAAGACAAAAAAGGCCGATATTACCAGCGATGTGCAACCTGAGGCGATCGAGCCCCAGCTGGAAGCCACACCCGAGACCGAAGTACCGGCAGAGATTCCCGCCCCCGAGATTAAAGACCCAATCGGCGACGTGACGGATGGTGAGGCTGAAGTCTCGCCCGACGCCGAGATCGAGACAGACGAAGCTGCTGAAGCTGAGACAGAAACTGAGATCGAAGCGGAAGACGGCCCCGAACCAGAAGAAGACGAGCCAGTGTACGACCCCAAACCGCGTCTTCCGGCCAAGCTGGAGCGGCTGCAGAAGATTCTTTCGCAGGCCGGGGTATCCAGCCGGCGCAAGGCTGAGGAGATGATCGAGCAGGGCCGCGTACAGGTAAACGGCAAAGTGGTAACCGAGCTGGGCACCAAGGCCGACTCCGGTCGCGACCACATCCGCGTGGACGGCAAGTTGCTTCAAGGCGCCGAGCGGCTGCGCTACTTCATGCTGAACAAGCCCAAGGGCTTTGTGACCACGGTCAAGGATCCCGAGGGGCGGCCGACGGTAATGCAGTTCTTTGAAAAGATGCGGGAGCGTCTTTACCCGGTAGGCCGCCTGGACTACATGAGCGAAGGGCTGCTGCTGATGAGCAACGACGGGGATCTAGCCAACAAGCTCACCAAAGCCGCTTCGGGCGTTGAGAAGACGTACCTGGTGAAGGTGGCCGGACAGCCTACCGAAGACGAACTCGATCTGCTTCGTTCGGGTGTGGCGATTGAGCGCGGCAAGCCCGGATCGGCTAAAGTCCGCACGTCTCCGGCGCGCATCCGGCAGGTTCGCCAGGGCGATAACCCCTGGTATGAAGTGGTTCTGATCGAAGGGCGCAACCGCGAGTTGCGCAAGATGTTTGAGCAGGTTGGGCATTTTGTGGAAAAGATTCGCCGCGTGGGCTACGGTCCGCTGGTTCTGGACCTGGAGCCTGGGAATCTGCGCGAGCTCGACCCGCAAGAGCTGGAATTGCTGCAGCAGACCGCCGAAGGGAAGATGCGCACTCCCAAGTCAAAGGAAATGCGTCGCCGCAACGCGCTGGACGCTGCGGGTTTGCCCACTGTGACACCGCGCCCGACCATTCATCCGCGCCCGGCCAAGCCGTTTGCGCCCAAGACATTTGACAAGGACTCGGCCAGCAAAGGCGGCTCTGGCGAATACAAGCCCAAGCGGGCTTTCGGAGGCGACAAGCCCTTCCGTCCGGCACGCCCCGCAAGCGAGGGATTCCGCCCAGCGGCCGACCGCCCGGCAGGACCGGCGAAGTTCGGAGCAGGAAGGCCGACAGACCGTCCAGCCTCACGCCCTGCGTGGAAGAAGGACGAAGGCGCAGCGCGGCCACCGGCGCGGTTTGCCGCCGGCTCAGTCGGAGAAGCCCGGCCCTCTGCAGCCAAGCCCTACGGCGCCAAGCCGGCCACTCCCCGGACTTATGGTTCCAAGCCGGCCGCAGGCCGGACTTTCGGCGATAAGCCGGCGGGCAGGACGTACGGTGACAAGCCTGCATCGGGCAAGCCGGCATGGAACAAGACAGGCAGCAGCGACCGCCCAGCATTCAATCGTCCCGCCGCACCGCGACCCGCGGCGGCACACACGGATGACTTTGAAGACAGGAAGCCTATCCGGCTGCGGATTGACGCGGTAGGGCCTGAGCGTTCTGGTCCTGAGCGGAGCTCCACGGAACGGCCCCGGCCACAGCGTTCGTATTCATCAGACCGCTCCCCTGCGAGCCGCCCCGGGATTGGCCGTTCGAGCGCACCCAGACCGCCTCGCGAGGAAGGTGGCTTGGCGCGTCCGTATACCACCAGCAGCGGCAAGCCCAGAGCTGGCGGCGCACGGCCCAGCAGCAAGCCCGGCAGGCCGGCTGGAAAGT
>Ga0114951_10005763_pt1 | contig 11282 bp, 8 predicted proteins | sample AM7aDNAmetaG_FD_88677 | JGI IMG/M metagenome (GOLD analysis project Ga0114951, IMG submission 88677) | Freshwater microbial communities from Finland to study Microbial Dark Matter (Phase II) - AM7a DNA metaG | ecosystem: Environmental > Aquatic > Freshwater > Lake | place: Finland: Lake Alinen... | reverse complement strand
GTCCAAGCAGGCGACGGCCCAGATACGCGGAATCCTCAACGACATTCAGAAGGCCACCAGCGGCGCGGTGATGGCGACCGAACAGGCCGGCAAGGCGGTGGCGCTCGGGGAGGGGCAGTCGGTGAAGGCGGGGGAGGCGATTCAGACGCTGGCGCAGAGTATTCGGGAGGCCTCCCAGGCCGCGGCGCAGATCGCCGCCTCCAGCCGCCAGCAACTGACTGGCGTCGAGCAAGTGACCACGGCCATGGAGAGCATCAAGGAAGCCAGCAACCAGTACGTCACCGGCACCCAGCAACTGGAGTCGGCGGCCCGGAACATCGACGATCTGGGCAAGCGGCTGCAAGGATTGGTGGCGCACTACAAAGTGTAGAAGCTGTCCGGAACGGCGGAGCGCGTGATCCGACCCGCGCCACATTCCGGGTGCTGCAACAGCTTCCAGAAGGAAGAGCCGATGGCGAGGAAGGATGACTTCCTGGAGAAACTGCTTTCCACGTTCAGGGTGGAGGCGGCCGAGCACGTCAGCGCGCTTTCGTCGGGGCTGCTCGAACTGGAGCGCACGGCGGACGCGGCGGCGCGCGCCCCCGTCGTGGAGCGCATCTACCGGGAAGCGCACAGCCTGAAAGGGGCGGCCCGCGCCGTGGACCTGGGCGACGTGGAGGCGGTCTGCCAATCGCTCGAAAGCGTCTTTGCCCGCTGGAAGGCAGGCCGGCTCGCCCCGGACGCTCCCATGTTCGAATTGCTCCACCGGACGGTGGACCTCGCGGCGCGGCTCGTCGAATCCTCCGGCAAAGTGGGGACCGGTCAGGTCAGCGAACTCCTCGGTAAATTGGCCGAAGCAGTGCGCGATGCCCCCGCGGAAGGCAAATCAGCCGAGGGTTGCTCGCCCGTGGGGGCGCGGCAGCCTGCGTCCACGGCCGAGGAGAAGGCATGCCCCGCCCCTGCAGCGAATCCCGTCAGCCAGGCGGCGGAGACGCCGTCCGAGGCTGCGTCCCCCGAGCGCTCCACTGGCGCACCGCGGCGGACGGACTCGGCTGAAACGATCCGCGTCTCCGCAACGCGGCTGGACTCCCTTCTCTTTCAAACCGAGGAAATGCTCTCCGCGAAGCTCACCGTAGCTCAGCGCGCCTCGGAACTGGCTGAACTGCGCGCTGGTTTCGGGGAGTGGAAGAAGGAATGGGCCCGGCTTGCCCCCCATTTGCGGGAGGTCGCGGACCCCCGGGGGAAACGCAGTTCCGGGGGTGTGAAGGATTCGCTTCCCAAGGTCGTGGAGTTCCTTCAGTGGAACCGCGCGCACGTCGCGGGGCTGGAAACGAAGCTGGCCGCCCTGGCGACCGCTACGCGAAACGACGCCCGTTCGGTCGGCGCCATGGTGGACAACCTGCTCGGGGACATGAAGAAGGTGCTCATGCTTCCTTTCGCGCTCCTGCTGGAGCCTTTCCCCCGGATGGTTCGCGAGCTTTCCCGCGACCAGGGCAAGGAAGTGGAATTGGAGGCGCAGGGGGCCGGCGTGGAGGTGGACAAGCGCATTCTGGAGGAACTCAAGGACCCCCTCATGCACCTTGTGCGCAACAGCGTCGACCACGGGATCGAGCGGCCGGAGGAGCGGACTCGGCTTGGGAAGCCGGGCCGCGGCACGATCCGCATCGCCGTCGCGCAAGTTGAGACCAACCTGGTCGATATACTGATCTCCGACGATGGGGCGGGGATCGACCTGGAGAAGGTCAAGGAAAAAGCGGTTCAGATGGGCCTGCTCTCGGCGGCGGAAGCCGCCACGGCGGACGAGGCGTCGGCGTACTCGCTGATCTACCAGTCCGGCGTTTCCACCAGCCCCATCATCACGGACCTCTCCGGTCGGGGGCTGGGCCTCGCCATCGTGCGGGAGAAAGTGGACAAACTGGGCGGCCGCGTCTCCGTGCAGAGCGCGCCGGGCGCCGGGACCACCTTCCGGCTCCTCCTGCCGCTCACGCTGGCCACGTTCCGCGGCGCTTTCGTCGAAGCGGGGGGGCAGAGTTTCGTCATCCCCACCAGCCACGTGGAGCGCGTGGTCAGGGTGCGCGCGGAGGATATCGGGACGATGGAGAACCGCGAGGCGATCACCCTGAATGGGCGAGCCGTTTCACTGGTGCATCTGGGCGATGTATTGGGGCTGCGCCGCCCTCCCTCCAACGAGCCGCTCCACTTCCAGCAGGTTCTCGTGCTCTGGGCGGGGGAGAAGCGCATTGCGTTTGCCGTGGACCGCGTCCTGAACGAGCAGGAAGTCCTCGTCAAGGGGCTCGGCAGGCAGCTCAAGCGCGTGCGGAACATCGGCGGGGCGGCCCTCCTGGGATCGGGGCAGGTGGTTCCCATCCTCAACGTGCCCGATTTGCTGAAGTCCGCCGTCGGAGTCATGGGGGTTCCCGCGGCCTCGCTGGCTGAGCCGGCGCACCGGCCCAAAGCGAACGCCGCCATCCTGATCGCCGAAGATTCCATCACCTCCCGCATGCTGCTCAAGAACATTTTGGAGTCTTCCGGCTACCGCGTCAGGACCGCCATGGACGGCGCGGAGGCTTTCACGGCGCTCAAGACCGAGCCGTTCGACCTGGTCGTTTCGGATATCGACATGCCGAAGATGAGCGGATTCGAGCTGACCGAGAGAATCCGCGCCGACAAGCAGTTGACGGACCTCCCGGTCGTGCTGGTCACCGGCCTGGGTTCCAGGGAACATCGCGAGCGAGGCGTCGCGGCCGGCGCCAACGCCTATATCGTCAAGAGCAGTTTCGACCAGAGCAATCTGCTCGAAACGGTCCGAAGGCTTCTCTAACGCGGAAAGCGGCGCAGAATGGTGCGAGTCCTGATCGTGGACGACTCCCTCGTTGCGCGGACGCATTTGATGCAGTTGCTGCGCTCGGACGGTGCCATCGCCGTCGCGGGCGAGGCGGTCAATGGCGCAGAAGCCATCGAGTTCGTCCAGCGCGAGAAAGTGGACGTTGTCCTCATGGACATGTACATGCCCACGGTGGACGGATACGAAGCGACGCGCACCATCATGGAAAGAACGCCGCTCCCCATCATCATCCTGACGTCGAGTTGGGACCCTCAGGACGTGGACAACACCTTCCGCGCGCTGGAAGCGGGGGCCGTGGCCGTTCTGGCAAAGCCCAGAAGCCTGGCGCATCCCGATGGGAAGGACCAGGCGGCGAAGGTCATTGAGACCGTCAAACTGATGTCGGAGGTGCGCGTCATCAAGCGTTGGCCGAAACGACTCATACCCTCGGCCCCTCTCGGGAACTTTCAGGCAGGTCCGGCGTCGGGGCGCGCCGGGGTGGAGGTGGTCGCCGTTGGCGCTTCCACCGGGGGACCGCCCGCGCTTCGCGCGATTCTCTCGGGGCTTCCGGCGGACTGCCGCACTCCCGTACTGATCGTGCAGCACATCGCCAAGGGATTCCTCCCCGGGTTGGTGCGCTGGCTGGGCGGGGCGACGCCGCTGCCCGTCCGAATCCCCGGCGAGGGAGACCGCATGGAACTGGGGCATATCTACCTGGCGCCCGACGGCGTGCACATGGGAGTTACCCGCGCCGGCATCATCGTCCTGAGCGGCGCGCCGCCGGAGTACGGGTCGCGCCCCGCAGTCGCTCACCTCTTTCGCTCGGTGGCGCAGGAATTCGGCCGCAACTCCGCCGCGGTGCTCCTGACGGGAATGGGGCGCGACGGCGCCGCCGAACTCGCGGCGATCAAGCGCGCCGGCGGCGTGACTTTTGCGCAGGACAAGTTCAGTTCCGTTGTTCACGGCATGCCCGGGGAGGCGATCAGCCTCGGGGCGGTCGGCTACGTGCTCACGCCGCCGGAAATCGCCAAAGCATTGGCGTCGCTGGTTGCCACGGGAGGCGCGGCGTGAATCCCCAGGGAGATGGAGGGCTAACCATGTCACACGCCAAAGAGATCCTGATCGCCGAGGACAGCCCGACGCAGGCCGAGCGGCTCAAACACAGCCTGGAAACGCACGGCTGCGCCGTTTCGGTCGCCGTCAACGGAAAGAAAGCCCTTGAGGCGATGCGCCTGCGAAAACCGGCGCTGGTGATCAGCGACGTCATGATGCCGGAAATGGATGGCTACGAACTCTGCCGGCAGGTCAGAAAGGATGAGAACCTCGCGGACGTTCCCGTCATTCTGCTCACCTCCCTGGGGGACGTCAAGGATGTGCTCCAGAGCCTGGAATGCGGCGCGCACCATTTCATCACCAAGCCCTACGACGAGGCGGAGCTCTTCTCGCGCATCGAGTACGTCCTTTCGAATAAGCAGTTTCGCAGGAACAAGCGGGTGGACGTTGGCCTGGAGATATACTTCGGCGGGCAGAAGTATTTCATCAGCTCGGAACATATGCAGATACTCGACCTGCTCCTCTCGACCTACGAGGCGGCGGTGAAGAAGAACCAGGTCGCCACCAGGGCGACGGATGAACTTCGGTCGCTCAACGAGCAGTTGGAGGATAAAGTCAAAGCGCGCACAGCCGCCCTCACGATGGAAATCGCCGAGCGCGAGCATGCGGAGAAGGAACTGCAATTCAGGAACGTCATTCTGTCCACTCAGCAGGAAGCCTCGCTGGACGGGATTCTCGTGGTCGACGAGAACGCCCGGATCGTCTCCTACAACCGCCGGTTCATCGAAATGTGGGGCATTCCTTCCGAACTGGTCGAGAAGAAGGATGACGAACCCGTCCTGCGGTTGGTAGCCGACAAGGTGGCCGATGCCCGGTCATTCATTGAGCGCGTTCAGTACCTCTACGAGCACCGGCAGGAGTCCTGCGGGGACGAAGTCCGTCTGAAGAGCGGCAGCGTCTTCGACCGCTACTCCGCCCCGATGCTTGGGACGAACGGTCAGTATTTCGGACGCGTCTGGTATTTCCGTGACATCACCGAGCGCAAGCAAGCGGAGTTGGCGCTGCGGAGGGTCAACCGCGCCCTGAAAGTCACCAGCGACTGCAACCAGGTGCTTATTCGCGCCACCGAAGAGACGGCGCTGCTCAATGACGTCTGCCGGGTCCTCGTGTCCGTGGGGGGGTACGACTTTGCGTGGGTCGGCTACGTGGAGCAGAACCCTGATCGGCTGAGTTCCCCGGTGGCGTATGCGGGGCGGAGCAGGGAACTGGCCATGTTCGCTGCGGGCGCGATGGACGCGGAGGAAGCCAAGAGCCGCCCCGCGAATGTCGCCATCCGCACGCGCAAACCCTGCGTGATGCAGTGCGCGGATAACCGGCCTGACCTGAGTTCCTGGCAGCTTCAAATGCGCAAGGCCGGCTACGCCTCGGCGGCGGCTTTTCCCCTCTTCATTCAGGGGCGCGTACTGGGGGTGCTCAGCATGTATGCGGCAAACCCGGAGACCTTCGCCGGGGATGAAATGAGGCTCCTCTCCGAAATGGCCGACGACCTCGCTTTCGGCGTCCAGACCATCCGCCAGCGCGTCGAGCATGCCAAGGCCGCCGAGACGCTGCGGGAGAACGAGGAACGCTATCACCATCTCTTTGAGAGCCTCTACGACGCGGCCTTCCTGGCCGACGGGAAGACGGGGATCATCCTCGACGCGAATCGCCAGGCGGAGGTTCTCCTGGGGAAGAGCCGCGTCGAAATCGTCGGCGCGCACCAGTCCGAACTTCACCCGCCGCAGCAGGAGGCAGAGATACGGGAGGGGTTCCGCGCGGCCGCTGCGCACAACAGCACCATCCACGAACGCGAGGTAATCCGAAAGGATGGAACGGTCGTCCCGGTGAGCATCAGCGCTTCACGGCTGACGATCGGCGGGAACAGCCTCGTCCTCGGGTTGTTCCGGGACATCACGGGAGTCCGGCGGGCGGAGATGAACCTGAAGGACAGCGCCGCGAAGTTGCAGCAGATGATGGAGGGAAGCATCAAGGCGATGGGCTCGGCGCTGGAGGCCCGCGACCCCTACACCGCCGGCCACGAGCGCCGCGTGTCGCAACTTGCCTTCGCCATCGCCGGCCGGATGGGGCTGGACGAGGGAACGCGCGAGGGCATCCGCATCACCGGTTATGTCCACGACATCGGCAAGATCGCCGTCCCCGCGGAGATTCTCTCCAAGCCGGGCAAAATCAGCGATTTCGAGTTCGGCATCATCCGCACCCATCCCCAGTCCGGCTACGATATTCTCAAAGAGATTGACTTCCTCTGGCCCGTCGCCGCCGCCACGCTGCAACACCACGAGCGGCTCGACGGTTCCGGCTATCCGCAGGGGCTCCGGGGGGATCAGATCATCATCGAGGCCAGAATCCTGGCGGTGGCCGACGTCGTGGAAGCCATGTCCTCGCACCGTCCCTACCGCGCCGCCCTCGGCATCGCCAAGGCGTTGGATGAAATTACGCAGAAGAAAGGAACGCTTTACGACTCGTCGGCCGTGGACGCCTGCGTGAAGCTGTTCCAAGAGGAGGGATTCAAGTTCGGCTGATCCGCGCGGCTACGCCTTCGGCAGGTCGTAGAACCCGTGGCCGATGTAGCGCAGCTTCCCCTGGCGCACCAGTTCCTGCCAGACCGGCTCCGGCCACTCGCGCGGCGGCACAATCCCCGCGATGTTCGACTTGGCCCCCTTGGTCATGGGGTTGCGTCCCAGCTTCGATTCCTCATCCAATACGGTGAGTTCCAGACGCTTGCGGAACGCCAGCAGCGCCTTGGCGCAGACCTCGCCGCTCGGGGCGTCGGGGAGCGGAGCGGCCACGGTGGGGTTCTTGAGTTCATCGAGCAGGCTCGCCAGCCCTTCCACGTCGCGCATCCCCACCACGTTGGCCACGAGGTCGGCGGAAAGCGATCTCTTCTGAAGCAGCCGGAACGCCTGCTGCCATTCCTCCCTCGCCCGGCGCGGGTCGGCGGAGGCGCGCAGGGTCGCCAGGAGTTTATCGAGCGCTGCCAGGGCCGCCGGGTCGGTGGGCATGAGGAGATTCCCATTCTGTTATAGAAGCGATGAAACATACCGCGCTGTGAATGTCATGGATCGTCCGCCGGCGCGCTTTACGGCGTCCCGGCCATGAAAGCTTCCACGTCGTCATGCAGCTTCTTTCGCGAAGCGGAGTCCGTGTAGAGCTGATGCCCGGAGGGGTACGTCTGGAAAGTCAGATTCTTTCGGCGGCTCGGGTCGAGCCCCATATGCTCCAGGACGTACTTCTGGCCTAGGTACGGCGTGGTCAGGTCATATTGCCCCGCGGCGGAGAAGACGCGGAAATGTTCGTCGCGCGCCATCGCCTGCGCCAGGTCCCTGGCCGTGTAGACATAGCCCTGCCCGTGCTGCGGCGTCCACTCCCACGCGCGTCCCACCTCCGACGAGAGGAATTCATACGGCAGGTTCGTCTCAAAACCCAGATCACGCCGCAGGTAATCGTTCAAGGTGGCCACGAAGGGGCCGGTCGCGACGAAAAGCCCGGGGTCGTACCGCGTCTCTTCGCCCCAGGGAACCTCATCCACGCTCGCGACCCGTCCGTCCATCAGGCCGGTAATGCGCCCCTCCGCGCTGAGCAGCTCCTTGATGAACTGCGTGGGGCTCACGCGCAGCCGCCGCCGCTCGAGGTACCCCGCCGGCAGGCCGGTGTATTCCGACAGTTTCTTCGCGACGCGTCCGCGCTCCTCCGGCGAGAGCGCATCCCCTTTGGCCAGCGCGGAGACGTAATCCCCCAGCGCCCACTGCTCGACCTGGGCGAGGTCGGAGGATGCCTTCTTGTGATACGCCGCCGTCGCCGCGAAAGTGGGGATGGCCAGGACGTAAGCGATATCGTTGTCCGAGGCGCATGAGAACGCCTGGAAGCTCAGGGCGGAGGAGATCAGAACCACCCCGTTGATGTTCATGCCCGCCGCCTCCTGAAGGTACCCTGCCAGCCCGGCGGCGCGGGTCGTGCCGTAACTCTCCCCGGCCACGTATTTCGGCGACAGCCAGCGTCCCGAGCGCGTCACATAAAGTCGGATGAACTGCGCGGCGGTTTCGATATCCTTCTCCGTGGAGTAGAAGCGCTTCGCCTCCACTCCCTCCGCCGCTCGGCTGTAGCCGGTGCCGACCGGGTCCACGAAAACCAGGTCGGTGAAGCTCAACCAGGTATCGCCGTTGTCCACCAGGCGGAACGTCTGCGGCAACTCGGTCCCATCCCCTGCGAGCACCGACCGCCTCGGGCCGAGCGCGCCCATGTGCAGCCAGATGGAGGAGGAGCCGGGCCCGCCGTTGAAAGCGAAGGTGATGGGCCGGCTGGAGAGTTGCGTTTCTCCCGCCAGCGAGTAGGCCACGAAGAAGATATTGGCCTGAAGATGCCCCGCCTCGTCCTTCAGCGGAAGATAGCCGGCGGTGGCCGTATAGCTGAGCGTGCGCCCGCCCATGGAGATCGAGTGGCGCGTCGTAACGGGCGACTCCTCGGCCGCCGCTTCCTTCGCCGGGGGCGGCGCAACCGCCGGCGGCGGTTCGGCGGCCAGGCAGGCCAGCGCCGTCAACATCGCCCCGCACAGTGCGCCGATCATCGGTCGAATTCTCATAGTGTCCCCTCCACGCAATGGCATCTCCGTATTGGCCCTGCAAGGTTCCCCGAATTGCCCGGCGATGAACCGTTGCGCCTTCGTTTCTTCAAGCCGGCCAGTCCAATGTTAGGGCGGCGGCCCGCCCAAGTCAAGGAACGCGAGGCGCTTCGGACCTGGCGGCGCGCGAGGGGGACAGCCTCCCCCGGCCCCGCAGATGTTCCCTGGCCAAACATCGGCCAAAGCGGTAAACTATTCTTCGCTGCCCGCGCCATCGAATGAACGGCAGTCGGGCAAAGGAGATACATTTTCAATACCGGCGAGATGAACCCGCGCGACGTCCCGGTTGAAAACATGCATGCCATGATCCGCGGCGGCCGGCGGTGGGCCGCCTGCCCGGGACGCCGGCACGGGCGCTGCAACCGTGCTCGGCCCATTGAAGGCTTGAAGGGCCAACGCCGTTATGGTACTATTCGAAGCTCAATGAGTTACCGAAGGGAGAATGCGTCATGAAAGTCCGTATCCGCAAGAGCAATATCAAGAAGATCCGCAAGAGCGGCTTCCGCGCCCGCATGGCCACCAAGGGTGGACGCAAGGTGCTGAGCCGCCGCCGTTTTCAGGGCAAGAAGCGCTTGACGAACATCTGACCGTCTCGGGCGATGTTCCCCTGACGAATGACGAAGCCCGAATGACCGAGGGATACCCAATTCCGGACTTGATGCGTTGGGCATCCCCTGGTCATTCGGGCTTCGTTATTCCACGCCTAAATTATCTCCGCTCCCAGCCCCGGAATCTTGGCCGACAGTTTCTGCGAAAGGTATGCGGCCAGCCGGCGGGACATCTCCGGTTCCAGTTGCATGAAACGCACCGAGGTCAGCGGCACGCTGGGGGTTTCGTGCGGCGGGTGGCTGTCCACCACGATGGCCGAGGCATGCCAGGGCTTCTCGCCGTGATCGTCCAGGTGGATGCGCAGGGAGATCTCCGTGGAGACCTCCAGCCGCTGATCGGTGTGGACGGCCGCGCCGCCCATGGAAACGTCGCGCGTATGCGCCCCTCGCCAGCGCGCTAGCAACTTGTGCGACGGGCGATATTCCACCAGCAACTCCCGCGACAAGCGGACGTGCTTGCGCCGTTCCAGCCCGTCGCCGTGCCCCAGCAGCGCCAGCACGTTGCGCCGCTGCTCCTGATCGAGCCCCACGAAGCAGATGCCGCATTCGTGGTGCCCTGATCCCGGGTTGAACTCCGTCCACGCCACCCGCCCGTGCAGCCGGAACTCCACTCCTTCGCTCAGGCAGGTGCGCATGTCCAGCAGCGCGCCGAGGGCCAGCGCCTTGCGCGTGGCCAGCAGCAGGCCGCCGGTGCCGAGATTCCGGATGGGAATCTGGTGGTCCTGCTCCGGCATGGCCAGAACGCGGCAGGAGAGCTTCACTTCGTGGCGGATCCGGACGAACTGCCGGCGTTCCTCCAGAGGAAACTTCGAGTTGTTCTCGCTTTCCGCCTCCATAGGCTTCTCCCCAATGTGGGCCGCGCTCAACGTCGTTCGCGATACCATGCCGCCGTCTTCGCCATCCCCTCTTCGAAACTCACCATCGGCTTCCAGCCCAATTCGCGGCGCAGGCGGGAGGCGTCCAGCGCGATGTGACGCACCTCCCCCTTGCGGAAATCGGTGTGGACCGCTTCAGCCTTCGCCGCGAGCGCGTCGCGGATGGTTCGGTACACCTCGTCGTCGGTCACCTGCCGGCCCGTCCCCACATTATAAATCCGGCCGTCCCCGCCGGCCAGCGCCAGGGCGTTGGCTTCCACAATGTCCTGGACGAAGACGTAATCGCGCGTCTTACTGCCGTCGCCGAAAATCTGGGGACTGCGCCCGGCCAGCAGCAACTGGCTGAACACGGCCACGACGCCGGCCTCGCCGTGCGGATCCTGGCGCGGGCCGTAGACGTTCGCATAGCGCAGGATGGTCGTTCGCATGCCATAGAGGCTGCCGAACAGTTCGAGATATTTTTCGGCGGCGTACTTGGATGCGCCGTAGGGGCAGAGGGGGCGCACCGGGGTCTCTTCGTTGGCGGGGATGCGCTCAGGGTCGCCGTAGCATGCGCCGCCGCTGGAGATGTAGATCAGCTTGCCGCAGTGCGCCTTCGCGGCGGCCTGGAACAGGCGGATGGATCCCAGCACGTTCATCTCGGCGTCGAAGACGGGGTCCTCAACCGACCGGCGCACGTTCACCTGCGCGGCGTGGTGGGAGATGACTTCCGGCGCGAATTGGAGCACCGTCTCCTCCAGGCGCGGGTCCATCAGGCTCATTTCGTAGAACCGGCATTTCGGGTTCAGGTTGGCCCGCTGTCCGGTGGAGAGATTGTCCAGCACCGCCACCTCGTGGCCGAGCGCCACGTAACGGTCCGCGACATGACTTCCGATAAATCCTGCGCCGCCTGTGACGAGTATCCTCACGCTATGCGCTCCCAAACAATTCTGCCGCGCTGGAGGGCGGCGCCCGCTGGTATGATTGACCGTGAGAAGTATATCACGATGCCCACCGGACGCCAATCCCTGGCGGGGCGACTGTGCCGCATGCGGCGTCTATCGTTGCCCTGGAAATACGGAAGGCAGGAGGGGGGCCTCCTGCCTTCTGAACGCTCGGTGCGAATGAAACGCTACTTGGCCTTGGGCTTCGCCTTCGGAGCGGTCGTTGTGGTAGCCGGCTGCGCGGGAGCGGGGTTCACCGTCAGGGCGTGGGTGAACTTGCCCGCCTTGATCTCGCCGGTCGCCTGGGGCGAAGTGAGCGTCAGCTTGATCAGGAGTCCGTCGGTC
>Ga0114951_10005760_pt1 | contig 11289 bp, 9 predicted proteins | sample AM7aDNAmetaG_FD_88677 | JGI IMG/M metagenome (GOLD analysis project Ga0114951, IMG submission 88677) | Freshwater microbial communities from Finland to study Microbial Dark Matter (Phase II) - AM7a DNA metaG | ecosystem: Environmental > Aquatic > Freshwater > Lake | place: Finland: Lake Alinen... | reverse complement strand
GCGGCAATCCGGTGGCGATGGCGGCGGGGTTGGCGAATCTCGAAGAATTGATTGGGACTCGTGGAACTCGTCCCTCCGAAAATGATGCTTACGCTTTGCTCGAAGAACGTGGCGCGCAGCTCGCTGCTGGGATGCGCGCCGCGGCGAAGTCGGCGAACTTGCCGATGCAGTTCAACCAGTGCGGCTCGATGTTCTGCGGCTACTTCACCGATAAGCCGGTGCACAACGTCGCCGACGCGATGCACAGCGACCGCGAACGGTTCAAGAAATTTTTCCACGGGATGCTGGACGCGGGCGTCTATCTCGCGCCGTCGCAGTTTGAATCCGGGTTCCTGTCCACCGCGCACACGGCGGCGGACGTCGAGCAGACGGTGCGGGCGGCGGCAAAAGTGTTGCGAACCTTGTAACCTTCTAACTAATACATAACGTCTAAACACTTAATCTTCCGCCACAACAAAACCGGCGGTTCATACCCGACAACAAAAAACTATGAAACTGAACAAAACACTCGCGCTGGCGGCGCTCGTCGTCGGCAGCCTGTTCGCTGGCAGCACGCTGTCAGCACAGGATTCCAACAACACCCCGCCCGCCGGCGCTCCGCCCGGCGGCCCCGGCCAGCGTGGCCGGCCCAACTTCGAGCAGATCGCCAAGCAGCTCGAATTGACCGACGACCAGAAACCGAAAGTCAAGGCGGTGCTGGATGAGCAGCAGCAAAAGATAGCCGACCTGCGCAAAGACACCAGCCTGGCGCCGGAAGATCGCCGCGCGAAAGTGAAGGAAATCCGCGACGCCTCGACCGCGAAGCTCAAGGACATCCTCACGGCGGAACAACTGGCGAAATGGCAGAAGCTGGGGTCCGGCAACCGTCGTCCGCCCGGAGGATCTGGCGCCACGCCGCCGCCAGCCGGCGGCGACAACGCCCCGAAAAATAATTGATTAATACTTCTCCACGAGGGACGGCCACAAGCCGTCCCTTTTTATTTCCGGGTGAGTGCGCCACACAGTTATGAATCAATTCGATTGATGCATGACGACTTGCCCTGGGGTCTTGAGATGAAGGATCAATGCCTCGGTGTCGATTGATTGGCCGGCGAGTCCCTGCGATTGCCTGGTTCCATTCTTGTCGCAGATAAGATAGGCAAATGATCCCTTGAGTCCGGGATGCCCTTCCAGCCAGAGGGTGCAATGCGTGTTCCCGTCGGAGAGCGTAACGCGCCCGTCGGATTCCAGTCTGGCAGTAAAGGCGCTGGCCGATTCTGTGGAAGACTGGATGAGCATGGCGGTCAGGAACTGGAACTCTTTTTTGCCAGCCGGCGATTCCAGAGCGATGTGAAAGCCGTGCTGCCGGGGACGCGTCCGGGTCGCATCGTAAAGCTCGGTGTCAAGGATGGTCGGCTCGATTTTGAACGAATCAACGGGACGAAGATTTTGCACCACGAGCCGGGCCGGGCCGTTCTCCATCAGGAAACGATCAGGCTCCGGGTTGGTGGCTTTTTGGTCACCGTGCAGGAGCCACTGATATTGATGAGGCAGATCGGAAGCGATCCGATCCCGGATCACCAGATAGCGTCCCGCGATGAGAATAAGATCGCGGCGCATGGTCTTGAGCTGTAGCGCGGGATCATAAGTTGAATCGAAAACTGCCGTCGCGGCAGCCACGGAAGCATCCAGCCAGACATTTTCCAGATGAATCCGGTTGAAATCAGAGTAAGGCCGCTGCGCAAAGCAGCCAAAGAAAGTGCCTCCGGTTCCTTGTCCTTGCCCGTCCACCAGAATGGTGTTGCTGTTGAAGCTATCCTTGCGGCCATAGCCATCGTCACCGTTGGCCAGAAAAACGCCTTTGGAAAAGAGGGTGAAAGTTCCGGCATCGGGATGGGCATGGCCCAACCCGGGCTTCCAATCAGGATAAAGTGAAAGGAGGGTTGACTCACGATGTCCGGCAGGCGGGTCCGCTTTGAAGGCGATGGCCGTGGCGTCCGAACGCTCCCAACTGCTGCGCCAGTGAAGCACATCCATGTCCGGGAAGTAATGGTAGGGAGGATTGTCCGGGCCATTGTTCATCGACCGGGGGGCGGCGGGAAAGCGGATGAGTTGACGCATATAGAGCAGATTGTCCTTGTTAGGACTGGTCACCGTTGGACCGACCCAATTGAGGAAATTTTCCATGAGGGGAGTCGGGTGAAACCACTGGATTTCACTAGGCGTGAGCATTTCGAGATGAGTCTTCAAGGTATGCCACGGCGCGTCCCATCCTCTTTGCGCGCTTACGCCGTCCTGCTGAACACGCGGCCCCCAGTCACAGAAATCAAAGACGAATTCAGGATTCGGAAGCACCATGTGCGCGAGATACGTCGGCACGGCGTTCAATGGAGGCTGCGCAAAGAGATCCTCCCCGGTGGTCTGTTTCAAGGCCGCGGCCGCCGTGACGAGGTAATGCATGGTGAAATTCCAATAGCTCGGCCCTTCGAAAAACCAGGCATCCGGCGAAAGCACGCTCAATCCGCGGCGAACAAAATTGCTCGAGAAGACCGCCCAGCTTCTCGCTTCCGGCTCCTCATCGATAAGCGCCATGGAGGCGATGGCCAGACCGGCCATGGGAATGGTGTAGTGATTTTGGTCGAATGAAAACTGCTTGAAGGCGGTCATGTTCCGGTATGCCATCCGCGCCTGAACGGTCAGGGCGTGGCGAAGAGCCACCTCGAACTTTGGATCGCTCCGGCCCTTTATGACATCGTAGGCCACCGCCAGATTCAACAGGACACCGCCGGTGCACAGCTCCACATTTTTCCCCGACATTTTCACGTCCCCCTTCTTGTCCGTTCTCGTGAAAACCAGTGGTTCGTAATTCGCCAGAAGCGGAATCCATTCCCTCATTCGCTCGAGATACTTCGGGTTTTTGGTCAGAGTATAGGCGAGTATCACCTTGGCCATGGATTCGGAAGTGCCAACGCCGGTTTCTCCCTGAGTCATCGGAGGAAACGTCTGCGTCATATCCCGGCTCTGCAAGGAGGGAACCACACTGGCAAACGGCCCGGGATCCTTCGCATATTCGGCGGCGGCATTCGCCATGTCCCGCTCCGTAAAAAAGAGCCGGGGATGCACTCCCTCCAAATCCTTCCGCATCTTGAAATCGCCCTGAAACAACCCCGGATCGTCTGCCCCAGCGGTCAGGGTGAGGGAAGGAAAAATCAAAACGAGCAGTGAAACGAGCATCCTCAGCGCCGTCCACTCGACGCAGTAATTTACCGTGCGTTGAACGCGATTCATAATAAATTATTTGGCGACAGTTGGGGAGTTGCAAGGTTGCGCCTCAACTGAATTGAATCAAACTTAGGCCCACTTGCCATCGCGATAACCCAATTTCATCCAGGGAAGATTTTCGTGCCGGTAAAACGGGGTTAGATCCAGTGCCAACTCCTTCATGCGTTGTTCGTCCAGCGGCTTAAAGTTTTTTAAGGTCTTCAAGTTGGAATCCACCACCGCCACGCTTTCCATGCCCAGAACAATCCCGTCAGGGCCGCTTAAAGACAGCGCGTATTGAACCAGTTCATTAGGATTGAGGGTTTTAATAGTCTCACGCGGGCGGACCGTTTTCATCACCATCACTCCCAGACCTTTGGCTTTGGCCGCCGGAAGAACCAAAGTCTGCCGTGGCTGCGGATTGGTGGAATGATTATAGTGGTTCAAGGCCATAAGCATCGTGTCAAAGTCGCCGCGATCCGCCATGGATTTCAAGGCTTCCGCATTGGCATGGCCGCTGAAACCAATGAAACGCGCGACCCCTTGTTCCTTCATTTGATGCACGATGTCTATCAAATTGCCCTTTTCGCTTACCTTTGCCACATCCTCGGCTGACTTTACATCGTGGATTTTCAGAATATCAAGATGGTCGGTTTGCAGGCGTTTCAGGCTTCTTTCAATCTGGCGCTTGGCTTCATCAGGATCACGGCTGTCCACTTTGGTGCAGATAAAAACCTCTTTCCGGCGCGTCTTGAGAACCTCGCCGATCCGTCCCTCGCTGGAGAAGCCAAGTTTCTTATTCTCATAATCGCAGGCGGTATCCCAATAATACAAGCCGTTGTCCAAGGCGTAATGCAACAGTTTGATGGCATCCTCGTCTTTATCCATGTTGCAAAAGCGGCTTCCCAGCCCGACGGCAATGCGAGGTATCCGGACGCCCGTTTTGCCCAAAATCGCTGTGGGCAATCCCTTGGCGTCATATCCCGATTTGCCGGTGGAGTCTTCGAGCAAAGAATAGGCATGTGCCACCTTGCTCCCTGCCAAAAGAATTCCGGCTCCAATGGTTCCTTTGATTAGGTCGCGGCGTGTGAATTTCTTGTTTTGCATAATAGATGTCAGGTTTATGTTTTTAGTCTTTAACGCACGGTGTGTGCCTCTGTAAATTCAATTCTGGTATTGTCTGGGTTTTTAATGTTCAAAAGCCACCGTTTGCCACGGCCAATCGTGGGCTTGGCGAGGATCTCGTTGATTTTCCGCTCCTTTAGCGTGTAAATAGTCTGCTGCATGTCATCAACGAGAAAACAAGCATGGACAGAATTTTTGATTCCCGGAGACGAGAATTCTATGTTCTCGACGCAATCACCCATTCCCAAATATAGGAGCGTGGGCGAAGCTTTTCTGTCGTCTGGAAACCGCACTATCTCGATGAACTTCAAGATGCCGGCATAGAAAGGGTCGTCATCGATGATTTTGTCCGAGTATAAACCAACATGATGGATGCGTTTTGATATCCTTTGTTCCGACAGAAACTTTCCTTGTGATTTTTTGTGCAGCCCGCCGGCGCCGAAGTGAATGAACTCGATCGGATTACCGGCCGGATCATGAATCAGAAACACTTCATTGCCGGCACCATCGATGGCTGTTTTGTCCGGAACTTTCTGGCCGTGCCTTTGCAGATACTGCCTCATCTGCTCCACATTTTCAGTCTCGAACGAAAAAGAGACCAGCCGATCTTTTGATTTGGCCTGTGGATCCTCGATGAATTCCAAGAATTGCCGGTCATTGACCTTGAAAGAGAGAATCTTTCCGCGCTCGCTGTCATAGGAGAACGCCTCGGAAAACCCCAAAAACCGGCCGTAATAGTCGCGGGCCATGTTGAAATCACTGACCAAAAAAGTCGCCTTGGCGATTCCCCATATTTCAGGCCGCTGTAATTCTTCAGGCTTGGCGGCGGCAATGGAAAGCAAAAGAGAAGCTAGAACCGCAAATATTAATCGGCTGCGGATGTTCATAATAATTTTATAACTCAACTGACATGCACGCTAGCGCAAACGTATCAATACCGGTTGCGCTTGCCAAGCCCGCACCGCCGGCCGCAAGTTCCGATCCAGCCTTTTGTTCGCGCAATTTCTTTTCCACCGCATAAAGTTGTTCAATCTGGCCACCAACCACGCCGCCGCCTATGCTTGTAAGTTGCTGGTGAGTTTTTTTGCCGCGCCCGGTGAGCAACCGTCGGATTTGCTTGCCCGTCCGCTTGAACAAGGCGTAATATGTTTCCGATGATTCGAGCCGGCATAGATTTTGGCCGACCTTGTGAAAGACGGATCTTGCGGGTGGCAATGGGGTTGTTTCGGGCATGTTTTTAGGGTTGCAAAAGTGAGTTACAAGTCAAAACTCTCACCCAGTTTTGAAGTGAATCAAGTTTTTTATATTACAAAAGTTTGCGCGCGTAGCTCAATTGGATAGAGCGTCGGCCTCCGAAGCCGAAGGTTGTGGGTTCAACCCCCGCCGCGCGCACCATTCCACCAGTCATCGCCAAAAAAACACTGCAAATACTAATGAAAAACCATTGGCTTATTAAACATCAGGTTCTCGCCCTCTTTTTAGTTCTCAGTTTCGCAACGGCTTTTGCCGAACCGTCCATCACGCTGGTTCCGAACCACCCCAAGGCCGTCTATCAAACCGATGAAGACATCGTGTGGCAGGTGCAGGTGCGAGGCGACCAGACATCCTCTTTCGCCCATGCGGCATATGTGCTCAAGCAAGGCGGCGGCACGGTCATAGGTCAGGGCACCATCGCTTTCCAGTCTGGCGGAGCCGCCATTCACATCTCGCTGGCCAAACCCGGAACCATTCTCGCGGAAGTCACCGCCACCAATGCCAGCCACCAAATCATCCGGGCTCTGGCCGGAGCCGTCATCGCTCCCGACCGGATTCCGGCCTCTTCGCCGTGCCCCGAGGATTTTGACGCCTTCTGGAAAGGCAAACTGGCTGAACTGGCCACCGTTCCGGAACATCCGGTGCTACAGCCCGAGTCCGGAGGAAGCCCGAATGTGGCTTACTGGAAAATAACGCTCGACAACATTCGCGGCACGCACATCCACGGTCAACTGGCGCGACCGGCGCAGGGGGAAAAATTCCCGGCGATGCTGGTCGTGCAATGGGCCGGCGTTTATCCGTTGCAACAAAGATGGGCCACCGACCACGCCGCCGAGGGTTGGTTGGTTTTGAACATCATGGCGCATGATTTGCCCATTGATGAACCGAAGTCCTTTTACGATGAACTAAATGAGCATGCGCTAAAAAACTATACCGCCATCGGCGACGACGACCGCGAGCACAGCTATTTTCTTCGCATGTTCCTGGCCTGCTATCGAGCCGTTGACTATCTTTCCGAACGGCCCGACTGGGATGGTAAAACCCTCATTGTCACCGGCACCAGCCAGGGGGGTCTGCAAAGTTTCGTAGCGGCCGGCCTCAACCACAAAGTCACGGCGGTGCTGGCCCTGGTGCCGGCCGGCTGCGACAACACCGGCAAACTCGTCGGACGGAAACCCGGCTGGCCTTACTGGATGGCCAACGCGGCCGGACATGACGAAAAGAAACTCATGGACACCTCCCGTTATTTCGACGGCGTGAATTTTGCGGCGCGGATCAAGTGCCCAACCCTTGTCGGCCTCGGATTGATTGACACCACCGCCGCGCCGTCGGGAGTCTTTGCCGCCATCAACCAGATTTCTGCTCCGAAGGAAGTGGTGGTGATGCCCGATGCCAATCACCACGGCAGTAATAAAACGCATGCGCCCTTTGAAGCGCAGTCGGCCATCTGGCGCAAGGCATTGCTCAATGGGACGCCTGTGCCCCCGAAATGAACGCGCTCAATCCACCAATCAAGACCCGCGATTTTTATTTTGAGAGGATGAATGGTTTTTCGACTTGTCCAGCACCTTCGGAAATTTGATAACCAGTTCGCAGGGTGGGAAAAGGCGCATGAATAGTTAATTCGTTCAATGCGTCGCGGGCAAAGCCTTTTTAATGCTCGCAACCACAAGGTCAGCCAACTGGTCATAACCTTCCGGCGTGAAATGAACATTGAAAGGTAGTTGCAGCTCGCCGGGCCGGAGATTCGCCCGCTGGTGGGGCGGCGGCATCTCACTCACGGGACGCGGCGGCAACTTCTTCTGTTGGGCGGCGACCAAAGCGCACAGGTCGTCAATGGGCACGTCCAATTCCTTCATCACGTCGAGCGCCACCTGATTATAGATTTTCTCGTCACCGGCCACCCGGCCCAGCGTTCCGGGTGGCACCGGCGTCGTTGTGGCAAAGACAAGCTTCGCCCCCGTTGCCTTCAATCGCAGCGTAACTTCGCGCAAATGCTGGCGATAGACTTTTGGCGGAGCGACCTGCTTGCCTTTTTCCGGCGGAACATAATTGCCCTTGTCATCCAGATATTTCAGGTCATGAAGCCCGAAATTGAAATGGATGACGTCCCAGTGATCTTTTCCAAGCCACTTGTCAAGTTGAGCCAGACCACGCGCCGTGTCGCCGCTATTTCCGAGCGCGCGATGCACGTTGGCCACACCCTTCAGCTTTTCTCTCACCGGAATTGTGTAGCCCATCGAAATCGAATCCCCAATGAGCAGGACGCGGGGCAAGCCCGGCACGTCTGCAACCTCAACCAAGGCTGGATCCGTAGGCTTGGGAGCTGGTTTGCCTGCCTTTGGTGGCTCAAGGTCTTGTCCGATGGCGGTGTTCACCACGAATGCGGCTGTAACTAGGACCGGCCAAAGGCGAAGTAGTTTCGTGAAATTAACGCTCATATGTAATTTGGTGGAGCGATGAAAATGAACCATGCGGGTCTGCGATGTCAACCGTGAATGCGACCTGCGATTGGTCGGCACCCAGCCAGCACGTTTCGCCCACTTAGCATGGCCGCGTGGCCTGAAGGTATCGGGAAAGCCGGGGCGAACCCGTCAAAATACACCCGCCAAATCCGAGAAAATTTTCGTGGCGGGTCGCGCTTGGATGACCAGTGCCAGCGGCGTGGTGCCGTTGGATTTTAATGATTCACGCAAGGCAGATGCCTTGCCCGTGCCGGAAACCAGCACCCAGACCTGCTGTGCATCCCTGATAGCAATATAACTCAAGGAAATCCGGCGCGGCGGCGGCTTGGGTGCATTTTTCACCACCAAAAACGGCGCGGGGCAGTTCAAGATTTCCGGGCCGGCGTTGGGAAACAACGACGCCACGTGGCCATCCTCACCCATGCCCAACAAAACCAAATCGAGAACCGGCCTGCTTTTTATGTTTTGCGGTGCGATACGACACAACTCTGTTTCGGCAATTTCCCCTGCGCTTGAAGGTAAGTCCTCGCCGCGCAGGCGGTGAATTTTTCCGGCGGAAATTTTCAGCGGCAAAAACAAAAGCTCATTCGCGATTTTGAAATTGCTGTCCGGGTCGCTCGGCGGCACACAGCGCTCGTCCGCCCAGAAAAAATGGACGTGCTCAAAGGAAACGGCGCGGGCTTTGGCCTGCTCGACGGTGGCGGCAAAGAATTTTTGCACGATGCGCCCGCCGGAAAGCGCGACACAATGCGTTTCGCCCGCGCGGTTGGCCGCCTCAATTTCATCCAGCCACGCGCCGGCGGCACACGAGGCCAGTTCGTCGGCGTTAGCGAAGGAAATCAGTTCAAGGTTTTTCACTTTTATTTTTTGCGACAAAAATGAATTCGATGATTGAAAAGACAATCCAAATTCCGTCGGCCAAAATAATCGCAATTAAAATGCTCAATTGCCGAATGTGTGACGATTCAATTGGCCAAGCCCAAATTGCGAATGCTGCCGCAAACGAGCCAATCAGTGGAATTACGGATGGGCCTTTGTGAAAGAAACCCCGCCGAAAACCAAACCAAATGTTGGCAAGTGCAATAACCAACCAAAGTGCTGTTAAAGCAATAAAAACAATCCAGCGAATGATCGTTAAAATTTCCATTGGCGAATTTATTTTATCACCTGCGGCTCATGCCAGATGTGCCCGGATTGCGCCAGCAAATCATCGGCGGCAATCGGCCCCCAGGTGCCGGCGGCGTAAAATTCGCGGTTCGTCAGCGGCTTGTTTTCCCAGCCTTTGCGGATGGAGTCCACAATCTGCCACGCGGTCTCCACCTCGTCGCGGCGGATGAACAGTGTGGCGTCGCCAGCGATGGCTTCCAGCAGCAGGCGTTCGTAAGCTTCCGGCGTGTAGGCGCCAAACTCGGAATCGTAGCTGAAGTGCATCCGAACCGGACGCACGCCGAGGCTCATGCCGGGCACCTTGCCATTGAACCGCAGGGAAATCCCCTCATTCGGCTGGAGCCGCAACGTCAGCGCGTTCGCATCAATCTTCTGGCCGCATTTGGCGGCGAACAAAACATTGGGCGTGGGGCGGAACTGAATCCGCACTTCGCTCGCGCTCTGCGGCAAATTTTTTCCGGTGCGCAGATAAAACGGCACGTCGCTCCAGCGCCAGTTGTCAATGAAGAGCTTCAGCGCCACGAACGTCTCGACGTTTGAATCCGGTTTTACCTTGGTTTCCTGCCGGTAGCCGGGGCGCAGTTCGCCGCCGACGCTGCCGGCAAAGTATTGCCCGCGCACGACCTGCTTCGCCACGTCCGCCGACGACAGCGTGCGGATGGATTTTAGCAATTTTACTTTTTCATCGCGCACGGCTTCAGCCTCCAGCGACACCGGCGGTTCCATCGCGATGAGCGAGAGGACTTGCAGCATGTGGTTTTGCACCATGTCGCGCAGCGCGCCGGCTTCCTCGTAATAGCCGCCGCGCTCGCCGACGCCGAGTTTTTCGCTGACGGTGATCTGGACGTGGTCCACGGAATTGCGGTTCCAGAGCTTCTCGAAAATGGAGTTGGAAAAACGGAACATCAAAATGTTCTGCACCGTTTCCTTGCCGAGATAATGGTCAATGCGGAACACCTGCGCCTCGTGCGCGTAGCGCGTCAGCTCGCGGTTGAGCGCGTGCGCGGAAGCGAGGTCGTGGCCGAACGGCTTCTCGACGACGATGCGCTGCCAGGCGGAACTTTCCTTGTTCAGCAGCCCGCAACGGTGGATTTGCTCGACGACTTCGCCGAACTGGCTGGGCGAAATCGCCAGATAAAACAGGAGGTTTTCGCGCAGCGGCCCGCTGCCGAACTCCGTCAACTGCGCCTCCAATTTTTTGTAGGCTGCATCTTCGGTGAGGTCGCCCTGGCAGTAGAACAGATTTTCCGCGAAGGCCGACCAGACCTTCTCATCCACCGGTTTGGTGCGGGAAAACTGGTCGAGCGCCGTGCGCAATTCCTGCCGCCACGAGGCATCGTTTTTTTCGCGGCGAGCGAAGCCGACCACGCGGAACTCCGGCGGCATCAGCTTTTCCTTGAAGAGATGGTATAGCGCGGGAATCAGCTTGCGCGCCGTCAAATCGCCGCTCGCGCCGAAGATGACAATGGAACACGGCTCGGTGAGTTTGCGTTCCGTGCCGATGGTGCAGGCCGCGCCTTCAAATTCTTCTATCATAATTTTTAAGATGACCGAAAAATCGCGGAAATTCAATGCGGAGATTTTTCACTCGCTTCTGAAAATGTGTTGCCGCAAAATTCCTCCGCGCTAATGAAAGCTAAAATCATCATCACCCCGAAAAAAGCCGTGCTTGATCCGCAGGGCAAAACCGTCCAGACCGCCCTCGCCCACATGGGCTACACCGGCGTCACCGGCGTCCACATTGGCAAATACATAGAGATCGACCTCGCGCCCGGCACGGACAAGGCGGCGGCGAGCAAAGCGTTGAACGACGCGGCGTTCAAGCTGTTAAGCAACCCGGTAATTGAAGATTACAAACTGGAAATTTCTGAATAACCACCAGGTCACAAAGTCACCAAGAAGAATGAATGAAGTTTTTCCTTTGTGCCTTGGTGTCTTAGTGGTTGAAAATATATGAATTTCTCCGTCCTCCAATTCCCCGCCAGCAACTGCGACCAGGACGCCGTCCACGCCGTCCGCCTGCTCGGCCATTCCGCGC
>Ga0114951_10005756_pt1 | contig 11298 bp, 11 predicted proteins | sample AM7aDNAmetaG_FD_88677 | JGI IMG/M metagenome (GOLD analysis project Ga0114951, IMG submission 88677) | Freshwater microbial communities from Finland to study Microbial Dark Matter (Phase II) - AM7a DNA metaG | ecosystem: Environmental > Aquatic > Freshwater > Lake | place: Finland: Lake Alinen... | reverse complement strand
CAGCGACAGCCGATACACCGGCTCCAGCGCCTTCACGTTGAAGACGCGCACCAGCGATGCCATGATGAACGCACCCGCCACCAGGCCTGTGATGTAGGGATAGAGCACGATCAGGATGCTCCACAACGGCTGCTCCGTCGCCTCGTTCGGATAGACGTAGCCTTCGAAATGCGGCATCACCTCGACCACGATATTGGTTAGTTCGTTCGTTATCACCGGACCTCCTTATCAATCCCCGCGTAGAAGAGGCGCGGCTCGGTGCCCAAATGCGGCTTGAGGGTTGTCACGAGATTGTTCTGGTAGAACTGCTGGATCGGATCTTCCGGCTTCGCGTTCTTCAGGTCTCCGAAAATCCGGGCCTGGGCCGGGCAAACCTCAACACAGGCAGGCTTGAGGCCGCGAGTGATACGGTGATAGCACAGCGTGCACTTTTCCGCGGTCTTCGACACCGGGCTCAGGAACCGGCAGCCATACGGGCAGGCCTGGATGCAGAAGCCGCAGCCAATGCAATACTTCGGGTCGATCAGGACCGCCCCGTCCGGAGCATCGAAGGTCGCCCCCACCGGGCAGACCTGGCCGCACGGCGAATGCTTGCAAAGGTTGCAGAGCTTGGGCACGACGAACGAATGCTGAATCTCCTCCTTCGGCACCGGCGCCGGAGGGTAGCCGTTGATGCCGCCGTTCGGACAATCCACCAGCGTCTCGCCCCGCACCCCCCCGGAACCGGCTTTGGGCTTGGTGATGATATAACGCTCCACCCACGTGCGAAAATATGGCCCCTGGGGCACATGATTTTCCTTCTTGCAGGCCTCCGCGCAAAAGCCGCAACCGATGCAGCGGTTGGCATCGACCGCCATGACCCACTTGTGCTTGGTTGGCTCGTAATCCTTTGGCGCGTCATTGGCGACCAGGATCTTCTGAGTCACTGCTTTGGCGGCTCTGGCCACCGGGGCGGCCAGGACGCCGGCCACCGCGGCACCGATCCGGCCAATCACGCTGCGCCGGGAAAAGTGGTTCTTCATGGGACCTCCGTGGGGCTGTGTGGCACGTGGCATTCCGTGCACTTTGATCCGGTGTAGTGGTTCTTGCTCACAACCTGCTTGTGCCACTTCGGGCGCGAGGGATTGGCCTCGTGGCACCGAATACAGACGGCGAAACTGCTCTTCTCGATATTATCCTTTCGGGGGTCCTTCCCGTGCGCTTCGCCCGGGCCGTGGCAGCTTTCGCAAGCAAGGCTCTTGTGCTCGTGCTTCGTCAGCTTCTGATATTCGTCCGAGTGGCACTCCTCGCAGGCCAGCTTGCCGGCGTAAACCCGGTCCCGCGTCGCCAGCTCCATCAACGCCGCCCCCCGATACCAGCCGTATTCCCTGAAGGAGGTTGGCGTCAGGAAGTAGCGCGCCATCGAATAGGCCACAACAATTCCGACCGCGAGCAGTAGGATCCGGAACAGTTGAGGCGGCATGGTAAATAGGCGACGCATAGGCCTGGCTAAGTTATTAGGGCGGCTACGATAATCATTTTTAGTGCAACAGTACGCGAGAGAATCTAATCTACCGCCCCGGAACCGCTTTCCCTCCATTGCCGATTTATCAACTTATTTTGCCCTTGGGGGCAATAAAAAAGGGGAGCTGCAAGCAGCTCCCCGTAGAATACGCAACCGGCGTTACGCTACTTCTTGAAGTCGCGAACGAGCTTGACGAGCGCTTTGACCTCGTCATCGCTCAGGGCATCGCCGAACCCTTTCATCTTGGTCTTGTCCCCGTCCTTCACGCCTTCCTTGATCGCCTTGGTCATGGCGTCATCCTTCAGGCCTTCCTGGACTTTCGCATCGGTATAATCCTTGACCGCGAGCTTCTCGCCCATCTTGGTCTTGCCCTTGCCATCCGCCCCGTGGCACTTCGTGCAATTCTTCTCCCAGTTTTCTTTGGCGTCCGCCGCGCGGAGCGAAACAGCACCCGCAATCAGTAACGCCAAGCTGAATACAATTAGTTTTTTCATATCTGTGCTCTTGTTCTCGTTTAGGTCTTTTCTCTTAGCCGGTTTCCGCCGCCCCCTACCGGGCGCAGCGGAACAATAATAACCCGCCCGCCGGCGAAAAGCTACTTCTTGAAGTCGCGGACGAATTTGACCAGCGCCTTCATCTCGTCGTCGCTCAGGCCTTCCGCCGCCTTCATGCGCACCTTGTCGCCGTCCTTGATACCTTCCTTGATCGCCTTCAACATGGCGTCATCCTTGAGGGTGGCCTGGTATTTGGCATCGGTAAAGTCCTTGATTTCAAGCTTCTTGCCCATCTTCGTGTCCCCTTTGCCGTCGGGGCCGTGGCACTTGGCGCAAGTCTTGTCCCAGGTTTCTTTCACTTCCGCCGCGGAGGCGGACACAATCATCGCCGCGCAAGCGGCTATCGTTAACAGTATTGCTTTCTTCATATATTTGTATAGACGTCTTATTCGTCCTCCGTATTCTGCCGAAAAGATTAGTTTGTTAGCAATTAAATTCTTCTCCACAGATCAAGCAGCGTTGCTTATCCAGCAGTCACCGCGCAGCAGGGGGAATATCCATGACAGCCGCCCGGACCAACGGTCGCACATTCAAACGCCCCGCCCTGGAAATCGGTCAGCCAGCCGCTGCCCGTCGCATTGCCTGGAAGCCGGTTTGAAAATCCTGTCCGAACGAGTATTGTTTGGCATATACGCGCGAGCACTTCGCGGTGCAATATTATGCGTTACCCGGGTCGATTTGAATTCAGCAGCAAGCGGCCTCTGCGTGGCGGTTCGGTCGAACCGATGTGCGGGTTCACGCTTATCGAGCTGCTGGTGGTTATCGCCATCATTGCCATCCTCGCCGCGCTGCTGTTTCCGGCGCTTTCCCAGGCCAAACACCGGGCCTGGGCTATCGGCTGCATCAACAACCTGAAACAGCTCGAGATCTGCTGGCACGTTTACTCCCTGGACAACAGTGACCTGCTGGTGCCGAACAACTCCGTCAACAGCGTCACCCCGGCCGGCAGCGGGGGCGCCATCGCCACCGGCGTCTCCTGGTGCCTGGCCGATCCGACGGAGACCAACGTCCAGAACGGGATGCTGTTCGAATACAACCGCTCCCTCGGCATCTACCGTTGCCCGGCGGACCATTCGACGCTGACCGATCCCAGCGGAGCCACGCCCGGGACCTTGCGCGCCCGCAGCTTCAACCTCAGCATGTCCGTCAACGGCTATCCGGAATACGATTGGTTCCTCCGCAACTACATCCCGTGCTTCAAGAAACTCACCCAGATCAGCAGCCCCAACGTGGCCAGCTGCCTGGTGTTCATCGATGAAAACGAGTTCACGCTCCTCGACTCCCAGTTTGGCATGCCCACCGACTACTACGACCGCACCCAGACGTGGTGGGACATGCCCGCCAACCGCCACAACCAGGGAGCCAATCTCTCCTTTGCGGACGGTCACGCCGAACACTGGAAATGGATGGTGCCGAAAGTCGTCACCACCTGGATGCAACCCGTGCCTCCGGCCGAATTGCCCGATTGGCTGCGAGTCAAGTCGGGCATCAAGCAAACGATGGATTAATCCCAACGCAGCGGGCCAAAGTTTGTGCCCACCCATCCCCTCCGCGCCTCCCGGTTCCGCACCTAACCCCCGTGCCCTCAAACAGGCCCCCAAGAAAGCTTCCCGCCATCTCAACCAAGCCTTCGCGCCACATTCCCACACCGATCTTGAGTGTTGCCGGCAAGGTCTGAGCTTGGGCCCCCAGGCATTTTGCCGTGGCCCCATCCGGTCTTTTACCTATGGATTATAGGTAATGCACCCAATTGCGAGCCGAGGGATCTGACAGCACATTGTCGCGTTCCTGTGTAGGGAACGGGAAGGGTGGTTGCCGGGCTTGTTGTGGGGCTCGTGACCGCTTTTCCAGGGCGCAGCCTTCGCTGGCTGCGCCCTTTTAGCCTCATGCTTGGCGCTCAAGCCCCCGGTCGCGTTGTGCGGTCCCGAGGCGTGCGGTTAGGGCTTCGCAGAAAAAGGGCGACCTAGCTTTTACACCAGGTCGCCCCAACTCAACCCAACTATGAAAGGCGGGCGGTGCCTGCTTCGAGCAACCGCCCGAACCATGAAGGTGCAGGTAACCAGCCCGCACCGACTTAAGCATTCGCATAAGCCATGCCAGCCCACAACTCCTCGCAGAAGTGAGGTGCGCCGGGCCGATTCAGGCCCAGCCAATGCAGGAATGCTTGCGCTGACCGACGGGAAGAGGGCTATTCTTCGCCAATAAAGACCTATATGAATACCAACGTGGAAGAGAAACTTAGTATCATCTTTGGCCGAAGAAGCATCCGACTCTACTCCCCTGAGACAGTGAGCGAGGCGACTGTCCAAAAACTGTTGGAGGCGGCGATGGCGGCCCCTTCCGCTGCGGCCAAGGACCCCTGGCGGTTTGTGGTGATCCGCAACCGGCAAACGCTCTCAGATCTGGCCGCCGCCTTGCCCAACGGCCCAATGCTCACCGGGGCGCCGCTGGGCATTACCGTCTGCGGCGAACTCCCGGCTGCTCACGATCAGCAGCTCAGCTACCTGCTTCAGGATTGCTCGGCGGCCATTGAGAATCTGCTCCTGTGCGCCCACGTCCTCGGCCTGGGCGCCTGCTGGTTGGGCGTCCATCCCAGGGAACAGAGGGTGAACGCCCTCCGTCAGATACTGTCACTGCCGCCCTCCGTGATCCCGGTCGCCTGCATTGCCATCGGCCACCCGGCGGAAACAAAGGAGCCGCGCACCCGATTCAACCAGCAATATGTCCACTCCGAAAGTTGGTAAGCCCTCCGGCCTTGCCCGGCGCGCAGTTTAGGCGCGGCCAGCTGGAACCACGTTCCGCTGCAGCCAGCCCTCGCCCAATTCGATGAGGGTCTGCTCCTTGAGCGCCTGCTCGAGCAAAGGAAACACGCTGCGCTCCTCTGCGCGAAAGTGCTCGCGGGAAGCTGTGATCGCGCTCTTTAGAAGGCGCCGCGCCTCCGCGCAAGTGCCGGCCTGGTGCACCTTTCGCAACCGGTCATCAATCTCATGATGATCCTGATGCATGCGCTTAAGCTCGCCGTTCTGCTCCAGGACATGATCCAGAGCCAGATAGGCAAGATTGGTCTCCGTCCTGGCATGGTTCACCAGCAAGCCCTCAACAATGCGCGCCATCGTGCTCACCTCCACCGGCGTGGTGAGGCTGGGCAGAACCCGCTCGATCTGATCAAATACCCCCAGGTAGATGGTATGCTCGGCGACCAGGGCTTCTGTAATTTTCATGTCGTGTATCACTTTAGCTGAATGCCGCCCAAGTCGCAACCGGCGACTTACACGTGAGGCGACCATCGGGCTGGCGGGCTTGACCGGATGAATCCCACGGCACTGAAATTCCCGGCCGTGCCGGGATGAGCTACTACCCGAACAAATCCATCTGTGGCGGCGGCGCCAATTGCTTGAGCTTGTCGCGGTCCTGCTGTCGCCGCGCCGCCTGGCGCACGTTGCCTTCGGGGGTGAGTTCGGATTCCTCGAGGTTGCCCAGGATCTCCTTCGCGCGTTCGAGCACGCTCCGGGGCACGCCGGCCAGGCGGGCGACCTGGATGCCGTAGCTCTTGTCCGTCCCGCCTTCGACAATCTTCCGCAGGAACACAATCTGGTCGTGCCATTCGCGCACGGCGACGTTGAAATTCCTCAGCCGCGGCAACCGCCCCGCCAGTTCAGTGAGTTCGTGATAATGCGTGGCAAACAGCGTCTTCGCGCCCACCTGGTTGTGCAGGTGCTCGACAATGCTCCACGCCAGGCTCAGCCCGTCGAATGTGCTCGTGCCCCGGCCAATCTCATCCAGGATGATCAGGCTGCGGGGCGTGGCATTGTTAAGGATGTTCGCCGTCTCGCACATCTCCACCATGAAAGTCGATTGCCCGCGGGTCAGGTCATCGCTCGCCCCGATGCGGGTGAAGATGCGGTCCACGAGGTCCACGCGCGCCTCCGCCGCCGGGATGAACGATCCGGTCTGCGCCAGCAGGGTGAGCAGCGCGACCTGGCGGATGTAAGTGCTCTTGCCCGCCATGTTAGGCCCCGTAATCAGCGCGATTTGTGTCTCGGCGCCCAGCCGCGAGTCATTCGGCACGAATCGCTCCTCGCTCAGGTTCTGTTCCAGCACCGGGTGCCGGCCTTCCTGAATCAGCAAGGTGCCCTCGCTGCCAATCTGCGGGCGGCAATAGGCATAGAGACGCGCCGTCTCGGCGAACGATCCCAGCACGTCCAGTTGCGCCAGCGCCGCCGCGGTCTGTTGAATCTCCAGCAGCCGCCCGAGCACAGCCTCGCGCACGCGCTGGAACAATTCATACTCCAGCTTCACGCCTCGCTCCTCCGCGCCCAGGATCTTGCCCTCCATGTCCTTCAACTCGGGCGTGATGAACCGCTCGCCGTTGGCGATGGTCTGCTTGCGGGTGTATTCGGGCGGCACCCGGTCCAGGTTCGACTTGGTTACCTCGATATAATAGCCGAACACCGAGTTGAACCGCACCTTGAGAGACTGGATGCCGGTGCGGGCAATCTCGTCCTGCTGCAGTTTGGCGATCCAATCCTTGCCCCCCCGCATCGCCGTGCGCAGCTCGTCCAGCGCGGGATCGAACCCGTCGCGTATCATGCCGCCTTCCTTCAGCGCCAGCGGCGGCTCGTCGATAATCGCCCGCCCGATCAGTTCCCCAAGCTCCGGCAGTTCGGTGACCTGGCGCTCGAGATCCTCCAGCAGGCTGGGCCCGCGCCTGGCGGCGGCCTCCGCATCGCCTTCCGCGGGAGCCGCGGCGAGCAGGCTCTCGCCCGAAACCGGCCGGCCTCTCTCCGCCTCCGCTTGCACCAATTCCCGCACGGTCTGCTTAAGCTGTGGAATCTGCTCCAGCGCCACGCGCAGGGCCGCCAGGTCGCGCGCATTCCCCGTGCCCGCGCTGAGCCGCCCGAGCGTCCGCTCCAGATCGCGCACCTGGGCGAGCTGCGCCCGGAGCCCCTCCAGGCCGGCGGTGGTCTCCACGAATGTCTGCACCGCCTCCTGCCGCCGCCAAATCGGCTCCACCGTGGCGAGCGGCTGGGACAGCCAATCCCGCAGCCGCCGCGCGCCCATGGGGGTCACGGTGCGGTTGAGCGCGCCGTAAAGCGACGCGTTCCGCGGGGCGTCATGATGCAGCGGCTCCAGGATTTCCAAGTGCCGCAGCGTCGTGTAGTCGAGCGCCAGGTAATCGCTTCTTTGGTAGAACAAAATGCGCGCGAGGTTCGCCACGTCGCGCCGGAGATGTTGCGTGAGGTAATGCAGCACCGCCCCGGCCGCGCCTATGGCCGCCGGGCGGTCCTTCAGCCCGAAGCCATCCAGCGAGGCGACTTTGAAGTGTTCCCGCACCGTGAACAAAGCCGTCTCCGGCGCGAACACCCAATCGTCGTAGCCGTTCAGGATCCAGCCATATCCCGTCGCGGCGGAAATGATCGGCCGGATCCCCTCCTCCCCGGGCCTGGCGCTTGCCTGCTGGCTGTCGGATGAACCGGCGGCGAGCGGCTTGCCCTCTCCCTCCGCCCCGCGGCGCCCGCCCTGCAACAGCTCCCTTACGCCTCCCGCGTCCGCCGGATAAATCAGCTCCGCCGGCCGCAGCCGCTGCAGCTCCGTCAACGCCTCCGCATCCCCCTCGACTTCCGTCGTCATGAAGTCGCCGGTGGTCAAGTCCACAAAGGCCAGGCCGAACGTCCTGCCGGCCGGATACACCGCCGCCAGAAAGTTGTTCCGCTCCGCCTTGAGCATCCGCTCATCAAAGTGCGTGCCCGGGCTCAGGATCTGGGTCACCTCCCGCTTCACCAGTTGCCCGGGCCGCGCCTCCTCGACCTGGTCGCAGATGGCCACCTTGCGGCCCGCCTTGAGCAAGCGCCCGACATAGGCATTGGCGGCGTGGAAGGGGATGCCGCACATCGGCACGACGCCGCGCTTGGTCAGCGCCACGTTCAGGAGCTGCGCCCCCAGCTGGGCGTCCTCGAAGAACATCTCGTAGAAATCACCGAGGCGAAACAGCAGCAGCGCGTCCTTGGGCAGCTCGCTCTTGATGCGGCGATACTGCGCCATCATGGGCGTGAGTTGGGCGTTGCTGGACATCGCCCAAGACGGTAAACAGGATTTACTGGCGCGTCGAAACGAAATTTAAGCCAGGCCAGCCATCACCCGCGCCATGGCCAGCGCGGTCTGCGCCGCCTCCCGGCCGCGGTTGCGCCGGGGGTCCAGGCACCGGGCGCGCGCCTGCGGCTCGTTCTCCAGCAGCAGGACCTCGTGGATGACCGGCACCTCGTAGCGCACCTGAATCTCCATCAGCGTGCGGCTGACCGCTTCGCCGATGTGCGCCGCATGCACCGTCTCCCCGCGCAGAATCACGCCCAGGCACACGATGGCGTCAAGGCGGGTGGCGGGTGGCGCGCCGCCGGTTGCGGGCACGGCGCCCGCCCGGGCCAGCCGCGCCGCAACGAGGGGAACCTCGTAAGCGCCGGGCACGCGCACGACCTCGACCTCCGTGGCTCCCGCCCGCTTAAACTCCGCTCGCGCCGCCCGCAGCATCGAATCGACGTAGCGCCCGTTGTATTGCGAAGCGACGATGGCGAACCGCGCCTGGCCCGCCCGAAACGTCTTCGCCTTGATGGCTTTCAACATAACCTTTCAGCACTCCGTTACGACCTAGAGCAGATGCCCCAACTTCTCCCGCTTCGTCTTGAGGTAGCGGGCATTGTGGGGGTTCGGCTTCACCTTGATCGGCATCTGCTCGACGATTTCCAGCCCGTAGCCCTCGAGCCCCACGATCTTCCTCGGGTTGTTCGTCAGCAGGCGAATCGTCTTGAGGCCGAGGTCCGCCAGGATCTGCGCGCCGAGGCCGTATTCGCGCAGGTCCATTTCAAAGCCCAGCTTCTGGTTGGCCTCCACGGTATCATAGCCTTGCTCCTGCAGTTTGTAGGCCTTGATCTTCGGCGCGAGGCCGATGCCCCGCCCTTCCTGGCGCATATAAACCACCACGCCGCAGCCCGCCTGCGCGACCAGCCGCATCGCCTGGTGCAACTGCGGCCCGCAATCGCACCGCTTCGAGCCGAACACGTCGCCGGTCAAACACTCGCTGTGCACGCGCACGAGCACGTTTCGCTTCCCCGCCACCTTCCCGCACACCAGGGCCAGGTGATGCTTTGCGTCGAGCTTCGACTGGTAGAGGTACAAATCAAAGTCGCCGTGCTCCGTGGGCAGCTTCACCACCTCGACCCGCTCCACCAGCTTCTCCCGCGCCCGCCGGTATTGGATCAGGTCGGCAATCGCACAAATCTTCAGCCGGTGTTTCCGGCCGAACTTGATCAGCTCCGGCAGCCGGGCCATCGAGCCGTCATCGCTCATGATCTCGCAGATCACCCCGATCGGACGGCAGCCCGCGAGCTGCACCAGGTCCACCGCCGCCTCGGTGTGCCCCGCGCGCTGCAGCACCCCGCCCGGCATGGCCCGCAGCGGAAATACATGCCCCGGGGCCACCAGGTCTTCCGGCACCGCGGTCGGAGCGGACATGATGCGGATCGTCTCCGCCCGGTCCCCGGCGCTGATGCCAGTGGTGACCCCGCGCGCCGCGTCCACGCTCACCTGGAAATCCGTTTTGAAGGTCTCCCGGTTCTGCCGCACCATCCGCTCAATGCCCAGCTGCTGCAGGCGTTCGGAAGTGGTCGGCACGCAGATAAGCCCGCGCCCGTGCTTGGCCATGAAATTAACCGCCGCCGGCGTCACGAACTGCCCGGCCATGATCAGGTCGCCCTCGTTCTCGCGATCAGCATCGTCCACCACGATCACCATCTTGCCCCGCTGCAAATCGGCGACCGCGGATTCTATGGAATTAAAGCGTTGCGTCATAAACCAGCAACCAGCCTACCGGGCTGGAAGATAAACGCCAGTCGCAAAAAGGAGCTGAGCCCGCTGCGGGCGCAGCGCAGAATTACCCCGGTCCCGATGGGGTAGCCGGCTGCTGTCAGCGGCCACAGCCGCTTGGCAAACCGTGCGCAGCAGAAATTATCGAGGCTAGAGGGCGAATTGCCCGAACATCCCGCCCAGGAGCATGAAGAACGATTCCTGGATCAGCCAAAACGCGAACACGAACCAGGCCGCCCGAATAAAGGGCACTCCGGCAAGTTTGGCCAGCCCGACGGAAAGCACGCCAACCAGCCAGAAGGAGAAGAGATTGGCCGCCCCCAGCAGCAGATGGCTCTTCCGGGCGGCCTCGAAGTCCACCGCCGCCAGCGTTATCCCGGCCGGGCCAAACAGCTTGGTCAGGTTCGTCGTCAGCAGCAGCAAAACGATTCCGCCCAGCACGCTGATCATCAGCGCCAACCCGGCCACTTCGAGCGCCTTCAGATAGCCAAACCGCACCTTCAGAAACCGCCGACCCAGCAGCCAGAGGATAAAGGCCCACCAAAACACACGCGCGACACCGATCAACACGGCGGCCACCGTGCCCAGCGCCTTCAGGGTGGCGGGATTGGTAAAGATAAGCGTGACCTCCTGAACGCGGTTCGCGTCGGCCTTCGTGATCTTGCCGGCTTTGACCTGCTCTTCCAGCGCCTTGCCCTGCTGATCCCCCAGGTCGCGCACCTGCCTTTGAATGCCCGGCTGGGACAGAATCACGATGATGGTAAGCACCCCCACCAGCGCCGACAGCAGGGCCGGCAGCAGCCAATTGCCAACGCGAAACCGGCTGGCTTTGACGCCCTCAAAGACTTCACCCGGGATCGCAAAGACATTCAGCAGCCGGGCCACGAGAGACATCGCGGGCGGCTGCGGAGCGACCGGGGTGGAATCCTGGACCGGCAGAGGCTCTTCCATACAACGAAAACGGAAACAATCACGGCCCGACAGGGCACGAAATCAGCATGCGGGAACACTCCGCGCTTGTCCAGACATTAGAATGACACCCGGCGGACCAGCGCGCCCCTTCGCATTCTCGAGCCGAGACCCCTTCGGCGAAAGGAGCGCGGGCATTCTTATCCGCAACGGACAACTGGGCCACCCCGCAGCGGACAAAAATGTCCGCGCTCCAGTATCATCCAAGCAGCGCACTGCGGACCACTTTTCCGCCCGGTCCCCCCGCTGGACCTGAGCCTGGCGACGGCTTTGGTGAAGCCTTGGTGTCGCATGAGGTACGCATGAGGTACGCATGAGGGTCGCATGGGGGTAGCTTTGGTGAAGCCTTGGGGTGGCCCGCTACACCCAAGTATATGGCTCGTAACAAGCTTGGTGGTGGCTTTGGGGTGGCTT
>Ga0114951_10005754_pt1 | contig 11299 bp, 6 predicted proteins | sample AM7aDNAmetaG_FD_88677 | JGI IMG/M metagenome (GOLD analysis project Ga0114951, IMG submission 88677) | Freshwater microbial communities from Finland to study Microbial Dark Matter (Phase II) - AM7a DNA metaG | ecosystem: Environmental > Aquatic > Freshwater > Lake | place: Finland: Lake Alinen... | reverse complement strand
CTAGGACTGCCCTCGAAGAGGCGGGGGGCTTTATCTAGCTCATCGCGGTGCAGGCCTTGCGAGTGGTCATGCTGGCGGCCAAGGGAGCGCCGAAGGAGACGCAGGACCTCGTCGGCTGGTTGCTGGCCCAGGGTCGCGCGTCTGACATGGCTTGGGTGCCGGCCTGTGCCCTTGTCGCCGCCGGCGCCGTGAACTTCGAGCTCGGGCGATTCGAGGCGGTGCGTGAGCTGCTTCGCGATCTGGTCAGCCAGCGCATCATCGACTCCACGGAGCTCAAACAGTCACCGCGTCGGCGGAGGAAGCTCTTGCTCTTGCACGCGCCCGGGCTTGCAGGTGACCGTTCGCCGCTTCGCCGCCACCCCTATCCTCGGCCATGGCCATCGGCCGCGATCCCTGCTAGTATGCAAAGCGAAACTTCAGTGTACGGTTTACATACCTGAGGACGTGGCGTGGACGGTCTCTTCCCGAGAACGCTGAGTGCGGCGCTCCGGCGCGTCGCGGGTCCCTACCCCGTGGTCTACCTCACCGGACCGCGGCAGTCGGGCAAGACCACCTTGGCGCGCGCCACCTTCCCCGACTTTGCCTACGTCAATCTGGAGGACCTGCAGCGTCGCGCGGCGGTCCAGGAGGATCCGCACGGCTTTCTGAGGAGTGTGGCCGGCGAGCCGGGGGTGATCGTCGATGAGGCGCAGCGCGTGCCCGAGCTCTTTTCGTATCTTCAGCAGGTCGTCGATGAGCGGCGCGCCGGGCCGTTCATCCTCACCGGCTCACAGCAGTTCCTGCTTGGCCCCCAGGTCTCGCAGTCGCCGGCGGGTCGCGCCGCGGTGCTGCAACTCCTGCCGCTTTCGGCGGCCGAGCTGTGGCGGCGCGAGGCGCTCACGCCGGACGGCTGGGCCGAGGCCGGGCCTTCCGGCGTTGGTCGCGGCACGGGCGCCGCGCCGCCGCCGCCGAGCTCGCTCGACGACGTGCTCTTCGCCGGCATGTACCCGGCCATCCACGATCGCGGCCTGGAGCCGTCGCAGTGGCTGGACTCGTACCTCTCCACCTACGTGGAGCGCGACGCCCGCCTCGCCGGCGCCATCGGCGACCTCGCGAGCTTCGCGCGTTTCGTCGGCCTCTGCGCCGGCCGCTCCGGTCAGCTCGTCAACCTCACGTCGCTGGGCAGCGACGCCGGCGTGAGCCGCGTGACGGTGTCGCGCTGGCTCTCCATCCTCTCCGCGTCGTACATCATCACGCTGCTGCAGACGCACCATGAGAACTTCTCGCGGCGCCTGGTGAAGACGCCCAAGCTCTACTTTCTGGACACCGGGCTGATGTGCGCCTTGCTCGGCGTGCGCACGGCCGCCGACCTGCGCCTGCATCCGCTGCGCGGCGCCGTGTTCGAGACCTTCGTCGCGTCGGAGCTCATCAAGCTGTTTCTGCATCAAGGGGAGCGCGCGCCCGTGTACTTCTGGCGCGACAGCAACGGCCGCGAGGTGGACGCGCTGCTCGACCTCGGCACGAGCAGGGTGCCGATCGAGGCGAAGGCGGGGATGACCGTGGCCGCCGACGCGTTCCGCGGCCTGGAGACCTACGAAAGGCTGGCCGCGAGCGCCGCGGAGCGCGCTGCCGCCGAGGGACGACCCGGCTACGTCACGCGCAGATCCGTGCTCGTGTACGGCGGCGACGAGTGGTACGAGCGCCGCGGCCACGACGTGCGCCCGTGGTGGGCGTGTACGTAGGCCGAGGACGGGGACTGCGATGACTGTCTGTGCGGCGTGCGGCGCCGAGAACCCTGGCAAAGCGAAGTTCTGCATGGAGTGCGCCGCGCCGCTGGCCGCCCCGGCCGCCGCCGCCGAAGAGCGCAAGACCGTGACCACCCTCTTTTGCGACCTCGTCGGCTTCACCGCCATGAGCGAGGCCGCCGACCCCGAGGACGTGGACCGCCTGCTCGGTGAGTACTTCGCCCGCGCCACCAAGGTGATCGAGTCGCACGGCGGCACCGTCGAGAAGTTCATCGGCGACGCTGTGGTCGGGGTGTTCGGCGTCCCAGCCGCCCACGAGGACGACCCCGAGCGCGCCGTGCGCGCCGGCCTGCGCATCGTGCAGGCGCTCGAGGGCATGACGCGTCCCGACGACAGCCCTCTGCAGGTGCGCGTCGGCGTCAACACCGGTGAGGCTCTTGTGCGCCTCGACGTCGAACCGCTCTCGGGGCGCGGCTTCCTCACCGGCGACGCCGTCAACGTGGCGGCGCGGCTGCAGGCCGCAGCCCCGCCCGGCGGCGTCGCCGTCGGCGCGCTCACCCACGAGCTCTCCGTCGCCACCATCGTCTACGAGGAGCTGCCGCCGGTCACCGCCAAGGGCAAGTCGGAGCCGGTCACCGCGTGGCGGGCACGCGCGCCGATAGCACGCCGCGCCGCCGGGCTCGACCGGGCGCTCCTCTCGCCGCTCGTAGGTCGCGCTGTGGAGCTCGCCCAGCTCACGGCGCTCATCGACGGAGCGGTGGCATCATCTACGCCGCGGTTCGCGCTGCTCGTCGGTGAGCCCGGCATCGGCAAGAGCCGCCTGATCGCCGAGCTCGCGGAGACGATCGACCGGCGCTCCGAGATGGCCACCTGGCGCCAGGGCCGCTGCTTGCCGTATGGGGAGAACGCGACCTTCTCGGCCCTCGCCGAGATAGTCAGGGCGCACGCAGGGATCCTGGAGGGCGCGGACGAAGCCACGACGCAGGCCGCGCTCGATACGGTGCTCCCCCATGATGAGGAGCGCGCGTGGATGCTGAATCGTCTGCGCGCGCTCCTTGGCCTGGAGGCTCCTCCGGCGACGCGCGAAGAGAGCTTCGCGGCGTGGACACGCTTCCTCGAAGCGCTCGCCGAGAGGAGGCCGACCGTGCTCATCTTCGAGGACGTGCACTGGGCCGACGAGGCGCTCCTCGCCTTTCTCGGCCACCTCGCCGCCCGCACCGCGGACGTGCCGCTCGTGGTGCTCGCGTGCACTCGTCCCGAGCTGTTCGAGATGCATGCGGCCTTCGCCGGAGAGGGCGCCGGCTTTGACCGGATCAGCCTGAGGCCGCTCTCGCGCGACGAGACGTCACGTCTGGTCGCTGCACTTCTCCTCGACACTGAAGGCAAGTCGGGCGCCGAGATCGTGTCGCGCTGCGGCGGCAACCCGTTCTTTGCGGAGCAGTCGGTGCGCTTCGTGGCCGACGCCGCCCAGGCCACATCGCTACCAGGTTCGGTGCAAGCGGTGATCGCCGCCCGCCTCGACGCCCTTCCAGCTGGGCAGAAAGCCCTGCTCGGCGACGCGGCAGTGATCGGCGCGGTGTTCTGGGACGGGGCTCTCGCTGCTGTCGGCGAGCGCGATCCCGCGGACGTGAAGCAGGCCCTCGATGACCTCGTGGCCAGGCAGCTCCTGCGACGCGTGCGCACCCCGACGATGGGGCTGACGGACGTTGATGAGCTCGAGTTCGTCCACGCGCTGGCCCGCGACGTCGCCTACCAGCAGCTGCCGCGCGCCGCCCGCGCCCGCAAGCACGCCGCCATGGCCCGCTGGCTCGAGGAGAAGGCGGGGGACCGCCCGGAAGATCACGCCGAGACGCTGGCGCACCACTATGCGACGGCGCTCGAACTGGCGCGGGCAGCCGACGAGACGGACCTCGCAGCATCGGCCATCGCGCCGGCCATCCGCTACCTGACCGCCGCCGGCGAGCGCGTGTACAACGCCGACCTGGGTGCCGCCGAGCGTTACTACCGCGCGGCGCTCGACATCGCGCCGTCAGGCGCGGCGGGACGCGCCGCGATCCAGGCGCGCCTCGGCGAGGCCGTCCTCTGGAGCGGCCGCGATGCCGAAGCGGCGGACCTCCTGGCAGAAGCGGCCTCCGGCCTGCGCCGGGCGGGCGACGCGCGCCGCGCCGCGGTCGCTCTGGTCTGTCTGGCTCGTGCTCTTGAGAACGTCGCGGTCGACGCACAGGTTGACGACCTCTACCGCGACGCCATGGCCCTGCTGGAAGACGACGGACCATCGCCGGAGATGGTGCACGTTCTGATCGAATGTGGTCGCTTTGAAGCGAACGCAGACGAACTGGAGCTCGGGCTCGCCACTTTGGAGCGTGCTCTGGATGCGGCGTGGCAGATCGGCACGCCGGAGCCGGCGCTCGCGCGAAACCTGCGAGGCACTGTCCTGAGAAGCCTTGGCATGCCTGGGTACCTGGCCGACTACCGCCGCTCCCTCGATCTCGCGCAGCAGCAGGGTCTGGGCGTCGAGCGCGGACGCGTCTGGGGCAACTACTGCACGTTCCTCAGGGAGCAGGAGGGACCCCAGCGCGCCATGGAGGAGCAGGCGCGCCTCTTGGAATTCCTGGAATCGCGCGGCCTGGCATCGCTCGTCGCCGGCGAGCGCGCGCAGCTCGCCGAGTCGCTGCTGTACGCGGGGCGCTGGGACGAGGCCATCGCCGAGGCCGACACCGTCGGGCCCGCGCCACACGCGGAAGTCCCAGCCGCCGACGTGCTCTTCATGCGTCAGGCGCGTCTCCTGGCGCTCTCTTGGCTCGGCGAGCGCGAGGCGGATCCCCGCGAGGTCGAGTCGATGCTCGAGGCCTCACGGGCGAGCGCGCACGACGTTGAAGAGGCGTTCGGGCTGCTCATCGCCGGCCTGGTCTCGGGACGGTCGTCGCCCGATCTTGCTGCGGAGCTCCTCGAGAGGATGCTGGCGACCACGACGCGGGACGCCGGTGTTTGGGGCGCGGCTCTGATGCCTGAGGCCGCACGGTTGGCCGTCCGTGGCAGCGACCTGGCGCTTGCCGAACGGCTCCTGGGCTCCATGAAGGGTCCGCTGCCCGTCGAGGAGCTTGCGCGCAGGAGCATCGCGCCGCTGCTCGCCGAAGCCTGTAGCGAGTACGAGACGGCGGCGGCCGGCTTCGCCGCCGCCGCCGCCCGTTGGCACGACTTCGGCGTGCCCTACGAAGAGGGGCACGCCCTGCTCGGTCAGGGGCGCTGCCTGGCGGCGCTCGGCAGAGCGCCCGAGGCGGCAGCGCCGCTCGCCGCGGCCCATGAGATCTTCGCGCGGCTCGGCGCCAGGCCGGCGCTGGCGGAGACCGAGGAGGCGCTCCGGCGGAGCGCCGCGGCAGCCGGCTGAGCCCTTCCTGCGTGCTGTGGCCGTCCGCACGTGTCGCATCCCCCGGCCCGGGTCAGCGCTTGATTGACCGTTAGTATTGAATGTAATGATTTCGAAAAACCCTTGATATATGAAATCGCCAGGCCTAGACTCATGCCGTGCAACGCACCATCACCGACAGACTGATCGACTGGAAGAGCTCACCGCGCAGGCAGCCGCTCCTGCTGCGCGGTGCGCGGCAGGTGGGCAAGACATGGGTGGTCGCCGACTTCGCCGAGCGTCACATGCCGGGGAGGCTCCATGTCGTCGACTTCGAGCGCGACATCGCTTCTCGCCGGTTCTTCGAGGGCGACCTCGACATCCGCCGCATTCTCAGCGCGCTGGAGCTGGCGTCCGGTCGCAGGATCGAGGTCGGTAGGGACCTTCTCTTCCTCGACGAGATCCAGGCGTGTCCCCGGGCGCTCGTTGCGCTGCGCTACTTCTACGAGCAACTGCCGGAGCTGCACGTTGTCGCGGCCGGGTCGCTGATCGAGTTCGCGCTGGGCGCGATCTCGTTTCCCGTGGGCCGCGTCGAGATGCTCTCGCTGCGGCCGTTCAGCTTCCTCGAGTTTCTTCGGGCGTGCGGCAACGGCCCTGCGGCCGAGGTGGTGAGCGCGGCCCCGCGCAAGCTCGATCCGTCGCAGCACGAGTCGCTCCTTGCGCGGGTGCGCGACTACATGTTCGTCGGCGGTATGCCCGTGGCGGTCGCGACCTTCGTAGAGACGGGCCGCATCTCCGAGGCACGGCGCGTGCAGGACGCACTGCTCGATGCCTATCGCGCGGATTTCGGCAAGTACTCGCCGCGCGTCGACCCGGCCTGCCTCGATGAAGTACTCACCAGCGTGGGGCGCTCCGTGGGCCGGCAAGTCACGTACACGTCGCTGGCGCAGGGCTACTCTCACCCCACGATCAAGTCCGCTTTCGACGCGCTTCGCCGGTCGGGCATCGTCCACAGAGTCTCCGCGGCGCGCCTCGTCGGCACGCCGCTGGGGGCCGCGGTGTCGGCGCGCACGCGAAAGGCGATCCTGGTGGACGCGGGGATGATGCACGCGCTCACCGACATGTCCGTGAGCGCCGGCCTCGGGCAGCAAGACCTCCTCGGCGTGTACAACGGTGCGCTCGCGGAGCAGTTCGTGGGTCAGGAACTGCTCGCCGCGACAGGCCGCGATCTCCACTACTGGTCGCGATCGGCCAGGGGCAGCACGGCCGAAGTCGACTACCTCGTGGCGCCCAAGGGCGCGATCCGCGCCGTCGAGGTCAAGAGCGGTCCGTCGGGCAAGCTCAAGAGCATGCATCTGCTCCTCGCCGAGCATCCTGAGTGCGCCCCCGGCTTCGTCGTCTCCGCGCGTCCCTACGCAGAGCTCCCCGAGCAAGGTCTCGTCTTTCTGCCGCTCTACTTCGCGGCGGCCGCCGGCTGACACTCACGGCGTCGGCCGCGGGCGCCGGTGCCGCCGCCGCCCATCCTCGTGCTGCGCCGCTGTTTACGATAGGTTTCACATGGCGGCGGGCAGCCGCCGCAACGTCTGATCTTTGGAGGTCCGCTCATGGGTGCGCAGATCCTGGTCACGGGAGCGACGGGAATGGTCGGTGGGGAAGTGATGCGGCAACTGAGCGCCCGGGGAGCGCCCCCCATCGCGCTCGCCCATTCAGCCGACAAGGCGCCCGCGCTGGAGGCGTTGTGCACCGAGGTGCGCATCGCCGACCTGCGCGACGAGGCCGCCGTGCGCGCGGCCGTGCGCGGCATCGACCGGCTCTTCATGCTCACCCCGGTCACGCCGGACCAGGCCGAGATCGGCCGGACGCTCGTGCAAGCGGCGGCCGAGGCCGGCGTGCAGCGCATCGTCAAGCTCTCGATCATCGGCGCCGACCTCGAGCCGGGCATCGCGCTCGGCCGCTGGCACCGCGAGATGGAACGCGCCATCGAGGACTCGGGCGTGGCGTGGACCTTCCTGCGGCCGGCCGGCTTCATGCAGAACATGGCCGGCCTCTTCGGCGCCACCGTCCCCGCTCAGGGGATGTTCTTCCTGCCGTGCGGCGACGCCGCGGTCTGCAAGTCCGACGCGCGCGACGTGGCGGCGGTGGCCGCGAGTGTCCTGCTCGACGACGGCTGGGAGGGTCAGGCGCTCACCATCACCGGGCCCGAGGCGCTCACGTACTACCAGATCGCCGCGCTCATGGCGGAGGCCAGCGACCGGCCGGTGACCTACGTCGACGTGCCCGAGGCGGCGGCGCGCGCTGGTCTCGAGCAGGCAGGCGTGCCGGAGCCGATGCTGTCTGCGTTCATGGAACTGTGGGCGCTGGAGAAGACGGGTGGTGCCGCCGAGGTGACGGACGCCGTGGAGCGCGTGACGGGGAAGGCGCCGCGGAGCTTCGCGGACTTCGCCCGCGACAACGCGGCGGCGTGGAAGCCGGCCGCCGCAGGCGGGCCGGCGCCGGACTGACCTCCCGCGCCTCGGACGCCGTGCGCGACGTGGCCGTTTCCGACCCGACGTCGGCCGGCGACCCGCTGCGCACGGCGGCCGCGCGCGCCGAGGAGTCAGACTGGGGCTGGCTCTGATGCCTCGCTCCGGGTCCAGCGCCGGGGTGTTCGCCACTGCTCTCCGCAACCGCTCGCTGCTACTGATCGAGGTCGCCTGGCTGGCCTTCAACGGCGCCGAGTGGGGCGTGTGGCTCACCATGACGGTCTGGGCCTACACGCATGGCGGGGCCGTGGCCGTGAGCCTCATCATCCTCGTGCAGCTCGTGCCCTGCATCTTCATCTCGCCGTACCTGGGCGCGATCACCGACCGCGCCCGCGCGGGCCGCGTGCTGTTCTTCGGCCTGCTGATCTCGGGGCTCTCCATGGGCGGCCTGGCCGCGGCCATGGCCCTCGGGGCGCCGCGCGTTCTCGTCTTCGTCCTTGCGCCGATCATGAACGTGGCCCTCTCCATCCCGCGCCCGGCGCAGGCGGCGCTGCTGCCCAGCGTGGTGCGCACCCCTCTGGAGCTCACCGCCGCCAATGTGGTCTCGAGCTGGATGGAGAACGCCAGCGTGCTCATCGCGCCCGCCCTCACCGGCGTGCTGCTCGGCCTCGGCGGCCCGGCGCTGGCCACGGGGGCGCTCGCGGCGTGCACGCTGGTCGGCGCCTTCATGGTCCTCCGCATCCCCGGGCCGCGCCCGCTGACCGAGCCCGGGGAGGGGACGTCCCTGACCGCCGAGGTGCGCGAGAGCGTCGCCGCGGTGTGGCGCGTGCCGGCGGCGCGCACGCTCGTCGGCGTCGTCGGCTCGCAGTACATCCTCGTGGGGGCGCTGGACGTGCTCTACGTGGTGCTGGCCATCACCACGCTCGGCCTCGGCGAGTCCGGCGCCGGGTACCTGAACTCGGCCTTCGGCCTCGGCGGGCTGCTCGGCGTCGCCATCACTGCGACGCTCGTGGCGCGCCGCCGCCTGGCGCCGGCGCTCATCGCCGGCATTCTCACGGCGGCGCTGGCTCTGGGCGTGCTCGGCATCTTCCCGACGGTGATCGGCGCCTTCGCGCTGCTCACCGTCGCCGGCCTCAGCCGCACCCTCTTCGACGTCACCGGGCGCATCCTGCTGCAGCGCGCCGCCCCTCCACACGTGCTGGGGCAGGTGTTCGCGCTGCTCGAGTCGCTGATGGACGCGGGCCTCGCCTTTGGCGCCATCCTCGTGCCGGTCCTGGTGGGGCTGAGCGGGGCGCGGGCAGCGCTCGTGGGCACCGCGCTCCTCTTCTTCGTGCTCGTCGCCATCGCCTGGCGCCGCTTGCGCGCCATCGACGACTCGGCCGACGTGCCGCAGGTCCAGATCCAGCTCCTTCGGTCTATCCCGATCTTCAGCCCTCTGCCTGCACCTGAGCTTGAGGGTTTGGCGCGTGCCCTGGTCCCGGTGGAGGCGCCCGCCGGAGCGACCCTCATCACCGAGGGTGAGCCCGGCGACTGCTTCTACGCCATCGCCGACGGCCGCGTCAGCGTCACCAAACGCGGCCGGGACGTGGCCACGCTCGGCCGCGGCCAGGGCTTCGGCGAGATCGCGCTCATCCAGGACGTGCCGCGCACCGCCACGGTGGTCGCCCTCACCGACGTGAGCCTGTACTCACTGGAGAAGGAACCGTTCGTGCTCGCCCTGACGGGGCACGCGCCCACGGCGCGCGCCGCCGACGACGTCGTGGCGCAGCGGCTGGAGGAGCTCGAGGGGATCTGAGGGCGGCCGGCGCCGGTGCTCCCGAGCACGGGCTGCTCCGCTCAGGCTTCGCGATCGATCGGGCAGGTCATGCAGTGCCCGCCGCCGCGGCCACGGCCGAGCTCCTGGCCGGCGATGGCGAGCACCTCGATGCCCGCCTTGCGCAGGCGCAGGTTGGTGTCTTCGTTGCGCTCGTAGCCGACGACGACGCCGGGCTCCAGGCAGACGACGTTGTTGCCGTCGTCCCACTGCTCCCGCTCGGCCTCAAAGGCGTCGCCGGCCGTGGGCACGACCCGCAGATCGGAGATCCCGAGGGCGTCCGCGACCTCTTCGAGCCAGCTGCGCTTGGACAGGCGGACCGCCGGCACGTCTTCGTCCCCCGGCGTGAAGATCACCGGCTGGATCTTGTCGACGACCGGCCGGTAGATGGTGACCAGGTCGCGGTCGCAGAAGGTGAAGACGGTGTCGAGGTGCATGGAGGCGCGGTCCGGCGGCATGTGCGCGCCGAGCACGGCCTTGGCTGCGCCGGCCTTGAGGAGGTTCTGCGCGTAGATGCTGATGCCGGGGAAGGTCGTGCGCTCGCTGATGCCGCAGAGCACGACGCCGTCGCCGACCGGCATGACGTCTCCGCCCTCCATGGTGGCGGCGCCCCAGTCGTGGTCGGCGCCGCCGAACCAGCGTTCGAACCGCGCGGCGCGAAAGCGCGGGTGGAAGGTGTAGATGGCTTCGACGATGGCCGTCTCCTTGCGCCGCGCCGGCCAATGCATCGGATGCACGCTGACGCCGTTGTACGTCCAGGCGCTGCTGTCACGCGTGAAGATCGTGTTGGGCAGCGGCGCGATGAGGAAGGAGGTTTCGGAGGTCGCCTCGGCGGCGAACTTCCTGTGGTCGGGCGGCAGGTCGACGGGGGTCACGCCGCCGGTCAGCCACGTGGCCAGGGCGTCGGACGGCATCTCGTCCATCCAGTCGTGCAGAATGCGCGAGAAGACGCTGGGGACCTCTTCCGCACGGAGCCGGCGGTCGAGCAGCCACTTGCGGCCGTCCGGCACGTCCAAAGTGTCGCGCAGCAACTCGTGCAGGATGAGGACCTCGATCCGGCGCGAGCGCATGAGGTCGACAAACGCGTCGAACTCCTGCCGCGCGCGGCGCACCCAGATGACGTCGTCGAACAGGAGCTCATGGCAGTTGCTGGGAGTGAGGCGCTCGTGCGCGAGGTCCGGCCGGTGGACCATGACGGTCTTGAGCTTGCCGACCTCGGATCGTGCGCTGGGTGCCCAAACAGTGTCGCTCATGGCGATCCTTCCTGGAAGTGCTTGGGGTCAGGGTCCTGGCCGCGCTTCATGTTGCTGCGGCGCAGCAGTGCGTACACCGGCAGGCCGATGAGCATGAGGAAGAAGCCCGCCGTGATGGTGCTGGGGCCCGAGCCGTACATCATGTAGAGCGAGTACAAGAAGGCGAGCGTCGGGATGATGAGGAGTCTGGCGACTCGTTTGCCGGTGAAGTCGCGATTGGTGAAGATCAGGATCAGCTCGGCCACGGAGCAGAATGCGTAGGGGAGGACCGTGGTGAGCGTCGCGAGGAGGATGGACACATTGGCGATGCCCTTCGTTTGGGCGCCGGCGCCCTGCCACTTTCCGGAAGCGTAGGCGTAGAGGATGAGCATCATGGCAGTGACGAGGACGCTGGAGGCGACGATGCCGAACCCGGGGGCGCCGAACCTGTTCTCCCTGGCGAACGCGCTCGGGAACAGCCGGTCCGCGGCGGCCGCGAAGGGCACCTGGCCGTTGAGGAGCGTGAACCCGCTAAGCGCGCCCAGCGTCGAGACCACCCCGGCGAAGGCCACCGCGTAGTAGCCGGCGTCGCCCCACATTACCCTTCCGGCGTCGGCGAACGACGCGGTGCTGCTCGTCAGCGTCGCCGCCGGCATGACGCCCATGACCACGGTGGTCGAGACGATGTACAAGACGGCGACCGCGAGGATGCCGATCACCGT
>Ga0114951_10005752_pt1 | contig 11300 bp, 13 predicted proteins | sample AM7aDNAmetaG_FD_88677 | JGI IMG/M metagenome (GOLD analysis project Ga0114951, IMG submission 88677) | Freshwater microbial communities from Finland to study Microbial Dark Matter (Phase II) - AM7a DNA metaG | ecosystem: Environmental > Aquatic > Freshwater > Lake | place: Finland: Lake Alinen... | reverse complement strand
TGGGGGCTGCGCTGCTTGCCGGGGGCGGGTTCTGGCATTTTCAGAATTATGGAAAATTCTGGGTTCATCGTGTCGCGCCCAAGCTTTTTAAGCCCAAGATCGTTTTTGTGATCGATGATATCGGCGAACACGACAAATTCAAGAATGAATTGGCTAAGCTTGGCTCTAAAGTGACCTATGCCATCCTTCCGCTTCGTGATTTTTCCCTGTATTTTAATGAGCAGGGAAAACGGGAGCATGCGGATGTTATCCTTCACCTGCCGCTCGAAACAGTCCATACCGATCTATTTCCGGGCCAGGGTCTGATCACGGAAGAAATGAAGGACGATGAGATTGTGAGCACGCTGAGACGGGACCTGGCTTCTGTCCCCGGTCATGTCGGTGTTAATAATCACATGGGTTCCAAAGGAACTTCCGACCGGCATTTATTGACGGTCATTCTGCAAGAGCTGAAACGGGAAAGCTTGTTCTTTCTTGATAGCCACACTACTTCGAAATCCGTCGCTCCGGAAATTTGTCATGCGATAAGATTGCCATTTTTGAATTGCGGTATTTTTCTTGATAACGACAACGCCGTCGCAGCCATTAAAGCCCAGCTTGTGGAGTTCCGAAAGATCGCGCGGGAGCGAGGCACCGCGGTCGCTATCGGACATTATAGGAAGAACACGCTGGATGTTCTGGCCGAGGAGATTCCTCAGCTTGAGAAAGAAGGCTTTGAGATCATTTCCCTCAGAAACGTGTTGAAGATCCAGACCGACTAAGGCTGATTTTCCAGTCAAGGTGCCGCTCAGCCATTTTCCGGCTGTTGATAAGCTAGAGACGCCGATCTTGGGATGGGGATTTTTAAAAGATGTTGCGGGTGGTGTATAATCCATCAGCGCCTTTTTTATTTCGCGGAATAGATTTAGAGGTGTAATCCAAGAATGAGGATGAAAAATGAAAGAAATTAAAGAGATGGTAAAGTTTCTCCTGGGGTTCATGCCGTGGCTTTTGTTTCTTTTTTTGTCTGGCCCTACGTTAGCCAGCCTGGAGAGATCTATTATCATTTGTCTTTTAGCCAGCGTGATCTTTAATTTTGGAGAATTACGGAAAGGTTTTATCCTGCAATGGGGAACCCTTTTTTTCTTCATGGCGTGTGCAATTACGGTGAATTTCAGCCACTCCATGTTCGTTGCAAAGAACATGGGGATCATTTCCAACGGATTTCTCGCAGGCCTTATCTGGGGAACAGTTTTGATCGGGAAGCCTTTCACTCTGCAATATGCGAGAGCTGATCTTCCGAAGGAGCAATGGGGGGATCCGGCGCTTATACACAGCTGTCGGTTTATTGCGATTATTTGGGCGCTATTGCTAACGTTTTCCGCACTCGTGGCGTATTTCAAAGTTTTAAAACCAACGTTCTATCCCGACTGGATTTATTTTGTTATCAGCATGGGGGTGATGTTGGGAGGGACTGTTTTTACCTCTGTATATAAAAAACACAGGCGAAGCCAAAGTCGTTCAATCCATTAAGGAAACGGGCTAAGCAATCACAGACAGTTCCTTTGTCAGGATCTTTCATTTCTCGCATCGCGTGAGGTCTGGTAATAATGGAAATTCATGTTGGCGTAAAATTTAATGTGATTCATCTGGCGGCTGAGAAAATAAATGATCCAAGAGTTGGTGAACTCATTCGGACCGGGAAGTTGTTAGCGCAAAAGGGATTTTGTCCCGAAAATTGCGGCAACTTGAGCTTTCGCATTTTGAACGGTTTTGTGATTACGAGGGTAGGTGCTTCGCTCGGGAATTTGATGTCCGGAGATTTTGTGCTCGTGAAGGATATCGATCTTGTGGAAAAAAAGGTCTTTTGTGCCGGCACAATCAAGCCGAGTTCGGAATCCATGATGCACAAAATGATCTATGACGCACGTCCTGACACGCAGGTCATCCTCCACGCCCATAGCTTAAGTCTCAGAAACGCCATCACCACAAAACAAGCCTATCCTTACGGCACTCTAGAATTTGCCAGATCTGCGGTGGATGTCCTAAAAACCTGCGATCTTGTTATCCTTAAAGACCATGGGTTCGTTTCGACCGGGAATACCGTCGAAGAAGCCTTTCAAAGGATCCAGTAATAGCATACGTGGCTGTTTTTAAAGCTTCTGTAACTCAAAAAGCATGATGACGACTTCCGCGATTAGCAGGAAACCGATGCCGATCTCAAGCCACGCTTCCTTGAAGAAATAGCTGAACTCCCCAAGCCGGTCATTTGCCAGTTCATAGATATCTTCGAGGATCTCCAATTGATTTTCTAGCAACTCAAGCCGTTCTTCAATGCCCGCCTGTTCGATCAAGCGAGAAGGAAGGCCGTGACTTAAAGAAGAAGACGGAGCATAGAATTTCTGCTCCAGAGCCAAGCGCTCCATTCGGAGACAAGTGGCATGCACTGTTCTCTCGTTCACATGAGGTTGTTTTTTCAGGTCTTTTCCGGTAACGCCATGGGTCAAATGGATATCCTGTTTAACCTTGATCAGGTCGGAGGCGACTGTTTGCTCCAGGTTGCGGAGGGCGGTTTCATGGAAAACGAATTCTGTTAGGTCCGGTAGGATGTTTCTCATCCATTCTTCCGAGCTTTCCACGATCAAACAAGATTTTTTCCAACGGACACGGCCATTCTTGTCGCCAAGATCGACGAGGCTCGAGCCGTTCCCGATCCAAGCGTGGATCTCCTGTTCACGGTCCAGAAGCGCGCTGGAGTTTTTCGGAATGAATAGCACATAAAATTCGTTTTTGAGAGCTTCGCCGCACTCCATGGAGAACAATTCATCCAGCTGAATAGTGTTGGAAACCGCAAAAGAAGTCTCCGGTTCAGTGAAGGAGTTCACGATCCGGCTATCCGGAGAAACTGTTTTCGAGAAACGGATCCGGCTGGCGACCGGACGTTCAAAAAGAAGAGCGGCTTTTTCGGGATTCATAAAGACCTCTTAGGGATCAAGGGAAAATGCATGGGAGACCAGGCATCCTCAGCCTCTTCCTTGTCCGGTTCCGGTTCAAAGACCGTGTCATCTTCTAGGATGGGGCCCGGCTGATTGAGACGCAGTTGAGTTGCTTTGGAGAGGCTGAATATATTTTTCATATACTCGCCTGTCAAATGCTTGAACCAATGGTTCCCGAGCCGGCTCTGGATCACTTGATCGATCTTTTGAGGTCCTAGAGTCTTCGGATCCAGCCAATCGGAAGCGATCAAAAATCCCCAACAGGAAAGAAAAGATGGGATATCGACCCGGTAACTGTGGACCTGCCGGAAAACAGTTTTCAATGTCCGGGATAGCGCGGCGTGTGACTGATCATCCAGAAAGGAAAATTCGAGGCCCTGGACGACCACGATCGCGCGGTCGTTCAGCCGGCTTCGAAGCATCTGATAGAATTGTTTCGTGTAAAGACGTTGGGCCGGACCGTTGTCCAGCATATCGACGATATCGATGATCACCACATCATAGGTGGAAAGGTCCTTTTCAATGAACGCCCGGCCGTCTTCATGGATCAGGCGCGTTCTGGAGTCCTCAAAGGCTCCGCGGTGCCACGAGGGAAGATAGGTTTTACAAAGCTCCACCACCTCACCGTCGATATCCACCATGGTGGCGGATTCCACGGAGCCGTGCACCAGCACTTCTCGAAGCGTTGCGCCTTCTCCACCGCCGATGATCAGGACTTTTTTTGGATCCGGATGACAAAGCATTGCGGGCTGTACCAAGGCTTCATGATAAAGAGACTCATCATCCTCCGCGCTTTGGATGGCGCCGTCTAGCACCAGAATACGTCCCCAATTGGGGGTATCCGCGATCAACGTTTTCTGGAATGCTGTTTTTCCGTTGTAAAGGATCTCGGAAACAGAGTAGAGGAAACGGTCGTGGTCATCGGAATCCTCGACAAAAATGAATTTTTCACGCTCGGTTTTGAGAGCCGAAAAAACTTCAGGGTCTTTTAAATTTGAAAGAATCCCGGAGTCAGAAGGAATTCGCTCAGTTTCGGTAAGGGTTTTGAGAGTGGACATGGCTTTAGCCTTTCGGTTGTTTGAGCGACTATTTTGTAAGAAAGTCCGCTCAGGTTCAGATCGATGTCATTAGCCTGCGTGAAAGAATCTTCTTCGATGTGTTGATGACGGCGCAACAGCTTGTAAGAAACGCGGGCAGGACGGAGGTGCTGGCGCATCACTTCGTCGAATTTTTCCGCGCTGCAAGTATGCCCGCAGGTAAAAAGATCAATGAAGCAGGAGTTATGTTCGGGATAGGTGTGGATGCTGGCGTGGCTTTCCGAAAGCAACATGGCCGCTGTCATGCCATCTCCCGGGAAAATATATTGGGAGGCTTCCAACAGTGTCGCACCGGAAGCCATCACCGCTCGCTTCATGGCATCGATGATGCCCGCGGTTTGGATCATAGCTTCATGGTCGCATTCAAAATAATTGGCGACCAGATGACGGCCCGTGAACTCATAACTCTCTTCTTCGAGTTTCACAGCCGCAGCTTGTTCTATAACCATTTCTTCCATGAGTTCTTTCTTTGCGATGCCGCTTGTTTGCGTTCGAACGGATCGTTCTGACATGGGATGATACGGCATTCCGGGTTTGGAGCGCATCCGACCAAAGTCGGGGAGTCTGGGGAGGTCTTTGTGCTATACTCCGAAATTATGAAAGATGTCTTGAAGCGGACCCCATGGTCGTGGAGTCAGTTCTTTTACCCATCCATAGGATTAGCGGTCGGAATCTTTTATGCGGTCCTGGACGAAAATATCACCGGCAGACTCATAAAACACAAGGCCCTTCACTACATCCGGTACCTCTACGCGGCTCACGATGTTATCGATATCGTCCTACCGATCGTTTTGGGGCTTCTTGTCGGGATCGGATTCAATATGCTTGTGAAACAGCAACGGCTGAACCGTCAGCTTTCCCTGCAGAACACACAATTTCAAAGAGACCTTTTGATCAATAACCTGATCTCGCTTTTTCTTCATGAGATCCGTAATCCCATCCATAATATTACCGCAGTCCTGGAAGACAGCAAAAAGGCTCTACCGCCTCAAACCCAGGACATCATTGACCGGAATCTGAAACGTTTCGAGCAGATCACCGCACAATATAAACGGTGGAGTTCTCTTTTCGACGTGATCCATGCAAGAGAAGAGACGTTCATTCGTCCGTGGATTGAAGCCTTTGTTTCAGACAGAGTACAGGCACGGTTGCATTCTTTGAATATTGATTATTTTCAGGAAATAGAACCCTTGAGGGTTCAGATGCATCCAATCCTTCTGGATCAAGTGTTCTCCACACTTTTTAGTAATGCTTGTGATGAGCTGGAAAATCATAAAGGCATACGGGAGATCCGGCTCACCGCGAAGTCCGACCTTCTTTTGCACGAGCAGATCGAGATCAAATTGAGTAACACCACGATCCATGGATTTCCTGCTGAGGTATTGGAAAAACAAGGCCGTTCGCCAGTTGTGAGCCGCAAGGGTCTCGGGCTTGGGTTGACGCTTCTCCGAAACATCGTGGAGCATGTGGGTGGTGAGATGAAATTATCGAACAAGGATGGCGCTGCTGAAGTGATCTTGCTGATCACGGGAGAACGGCTTTGAAGATCGCATATATTGAAGATGATACAGATGCGCGGACTATTTTTGCCGGGAAGCTCCGGGACAACAAATCCGTTTGTGATGTATACCCGGATGCCGAGCACGCGATTCCGAATATCACGCCGGGATCACATGACCTCCTGATCATCGATATCCGTCTTCCAGGGATGTCGGGAATTCAGCTGCTCCAAAAGCTTAGGAAACAGAAGGTTTGCACACCTTGTATTCTGATCACGGCGTTCAACAGTCTTGACTACACGCGCGAAGCGCTTAATTCCAGCGCGAATTACCTGCTCGAAAAACCGTTCACATTTCAATCGCTCCAGAAGGTTATCCAAAAAGTGATCGAAACTCCGAGCTCCCTGCAGTATTGTGTGGACCGAGGTTTGAGCCAGTTGGAGTTGACGCCCAAAGAGAACGAAATTGCTGTTTTTATGCTCAAAGGCCTCTCGAATTTCGAGATCGCACAGCTGTCGAAAATATCCGAAAAGACGGTTAAACAACATGTGACCCAGATCTTCGAAAAAGCGGGCGTTGCCAGCCGAGGCGAATTTTTTTCTTATATTTTCCCGGTCTAACCGTCGGATCATTTTTAAACGAATGTCCCATAGATAGCAAAAGGCAGTCGTTTTAAAAGAATCGTAAGAATTCCTACCTCGCCCGAGGGCATAAGCCTGTTGCGTCCGCCTCCCGGTATCATCAGAGAGGACGGATCCGCCCTTGCTGAAGTTTCGGCAAGGCGGAAAAGTCCACCTGGCGCAAACGTGGCATCATTTTCTCTTTGTAATAAGGCGCATGGAGACTAAAATGAAGGAGTGGCATTATGGAGGCGGGCGGCATTTTGACGAATTCAAAGATTTTACGTTCTAACCTTTAAGGAGAAAATCGATGAAGAAGATCATGAGTTTTGTGGTGATACTTTCCATGCTTTTCGCACCGGTGGCTTTTCCCGCGAGTCCATGGACTGAACAAAAAAGTTATCCCAGTCAAATATGGGGCAAGCTTCAGTTTGGTTTAACGAACACGCTTCTCGGCTGGGTCGAGCTCTTTGCCACTCCCAACCGGTATGCTAGCGAAGGGAAGAACATTTGGAAGGGTGCTGGACAAGGGGTGGTCGATGCCGCGTCCAACACGTTTGGGGGACTTTTTCAGTTGGTTACCTTTCCGATTCCTGTGGATCTTGTGCTCCCGCACAACGGTGTGGATCTCGGGGTTAAGTAATCGCGGTTATTTTGCATTCGAAAAAGAGGGGAGTTCGCACTTCCCCCTCCTTTTTTTGACGCATTAAATTTTCTTTGAGGGAAGTCGACGAATTGAGAAATAAACCGATGATCTTCAAGCGATGCCTTATGATTTCCCAACGGTTTTTTCAAGCCTTTCTTTTTCTTCTCTTTTTCTTCGCTCCAGCGTGTCTTTTTGCGGCGAGTATCACCAACGAAGGGGATACGATCGTGAAAGTGAGCGCTCGGTCAGCCCAAGGTATTTCAGGCGGGGGCTCTATCAGGCCCGGACAGAGCCTCAACCTCAAGAACGATGCCTCATGGATCGAGCATGTTCCGGAAGGCGGGTCGGCGCAGGTTCGCCTCAAGATCATTGAAAATGACGGGAAGACCGGGTACATCAGCACTCCCGGAGGGCGGTATACCTTTCAAACCTCGACGGAATCCAAGTTCACGCCCCAAACGGAGAAGAAGGGCCCCGGTCTCGCCACGGGTTATGCGGATAACCGGAGCAATGTGGCGATGTCGCTTAACATAGTGAACCGGACCGGCGCGCAAAGTTTTTTTGTTCTGAGACCGGGACAAAAAACTGTGATCTCGGAAGACACCGTCGAGGTCCGGGTGGATCAACAAGGATGGGTATCCGGGGATGCTCAGATCTCGCTTTCCGTTGTCATGCCGGACGGAAAAGAACGAGTGGTTCGGACTTCTCATGCTACGGTCCGGATAGATTCACCCGCTAAATAGAATCGCCTTCCTCTCAATTTTGGCTAGACACCGTTCTCTTGAAGGCCCATGACTTCTGGGGGTGATAGCGGAGTATCCCGCGGGGTCTTTTTCAGAAGATGTTTTGCGAACCCGTATTGAAGCAGGACACGGATCCCGTGATAAACAATGTAGGCGTAACCCGCCCCGTTCAATCCCCAGGCTGTGAGCATCCAGTAAAGGACCGGAAAATAAATAAGCGTGGGCAGGAACTGGATCCAGAAGCTTAAGTGGGCCTGTCCCATGGCGAGGATCATGGGTGCGAGCGGCAGGGATGTTACCGCGATCGCGTTGGCAAGCATGTACCAGACCGTGACCGAATAAGCTGTGATGAATTCCCGCCCCGTTGTGATGAAAATGATCTCGTGGCCCCAGATCACAAAAACGATCCAGGTGATCACCGAAACCCCGCCCATGAGGTAGGTCATTTGCTTGACCACATGACGGAATTCTTTAAAATCTTTTTTCGCCCAAAGCTTTGTGAGCTCCGGATAAAGGGACTGAAACAAAGGATTGGTGAGCCGATCGAGGGCAGCGCAGAGCTTCTTCGCCAATTTGTACAAGCTGACATCCGCGAACCCGAGAAGCTTCCCGACCAGCAGAATATCAAATTCCCGAAAACCCACTTTGACGGATCCCGTCAAGTTGGTGGAGATCAAAAAATTCCAGACCCCTGGAAAACGCTTCGTAATTCCTGAAAGAGGCTCGGCCCAGATATTCTTGAAACCACGGCGGTGAAGTTCAACCCAGGCCATGGCCGTGAGCGAAACATAATCAACGATCTCGGTCAGCATCCACACCCACAGGAAGCCGCTCAGGCCACCGTGGAATACCCAAGCGACCAAGACGCCTACAAATTTAATCCCGGATGTGACGCACTTCTGGACGGAGAACGATTTAAATTTGTCGAAGATCCGTAGGAGACCGGTTGGAACTCCGGCAATATCAAAAAGAACGATCAGGCTGTAGATCATGGCAAGGTGGGTCATCTCCGGAGACCAGCTTTGCCAGTGAGCGATCAGACCCACGCCTGCGATCGAGGCTGCGCAACCGATCAAGGCCGTGAAACCGTCTACGATTGTTCCGAGTTTGACGAGGGCTTTGAATCCGGAAGTATCTTTGGCGGAGAGGGCGTCGGAACCGTATTTGATCATGAACTGCCAGGATTGGAAATTGATCAGCTTGTCCACGATCCGGACGTAGGCGTCGATTAGGACCAGCATGCCGAGTTTTTCGGTGCCGAGAGCACGCGCCGTGACGGCAAAGGTCAGAACCCCGAGGACTGCGGAGACCGTATCCCCACTGATCAAAAGGCCGGTGTTCTTGAAGAGCCTTTTAAATGTTCCGCTTGCGAAAGTATCTTTAAAGAAAGAGATCATAGTGGGCGGATTATATCATTAATGACAATATTCATTCGAGTTCTGTCATCACCGGACGGTATTCTGAAGGGGGTCCTTTTGTGGTAAAATAAAACCGCCTTTAAAACAAAGAAGGAGGATTCCCATGAGTGAACCATCTGCAAAGAAGGTCAAAACTATTCCCATCATTATCACGATCCTCGCGATCATTGTCCTGCTCCAGGCGGTCGTGTTAATTCACCAAGGCCAACGGCAAGCCGCGCTTGAAAAAAAGCAGCAGGGGGCGATCCTCCCGGTGCAAGACAGAGCGCTGATGCTGCAGCCAAGACCGCATCCGATGGCTTCAAGGATTCCCAATGCGTTGCCCCCGGGGGTGATGAACCAGCAAGATCCCATGGAGGCGCTCGAAAATATGAGTCGGCGCATGAATAGCTTGATGCAGCATGCCTTCACGTTCGGTTCCCCGCTTCTTCAGAACATGCCGCAAAACACGGGGTTTGACTTTACCCCTGCCGTGGATCTCGAAGAAACGAAGGATGCCTACATTGTTAAGAGCGATCTTCCCGGTTTGGAGAAGGATAAGATCGATCTGACTGTGAAAGAGAATGTTCTGACGATCGAAGGCCTGCGCGAAGTGACGAATAAGACCGGCGATCCGCAGAGCGGCTATTACGCGCAAGAGCGCAGCTACGGTTCTTTTGCGCGTAGTTTGAACCTGCCGGGGCCTGTCGATGAATCGAAGATCGCTGCGGACTACAAGAACGGGGTTTTAACCATCACGCTGCCCAAAGCTCCGGGTCAGAAGGATGCGCAGAAGGTCGCGATTCAGTAGGAAGATCCGGGCTTATTTTAAACAGCGCTCACCGGTGTGAAATTGGACCGTCGCCTTAAACGCCTCATTCGGTTATAATCCAAGTGAGGCGTTTTTGCTTCAAGAAAGGGACAAGATCATGAAAATCATTACAGAAAAATTAACCCTATCCGAGCTCCAGCAGATGGCGGCAGCCCTGTTCGGAAATATGGTGAAAGCGGTTGTGGATGTCGAGAGGGATCTTCTGGCGGTAGATGCAGAGCTTCACTCTGATCTTGAGGCGCTTCTTCTCGAAAATGGATCCAAGCAAAAAGATCTTTGGGGCGTTAATTTCTATCCTGAGTTAAAAGGGGAGGAGTTCCTGGAATATGATTCAATGATCAATATCCGTCCGTCCCAGAACAATAGAAGCCGTGGCGTTGAGAATGAAAATCTCCGGAAGAAGATCACCGAAATTGTGGCCAAGAGGATCCATCGATGATCGTCCAGCATCCGGGACTGGCTGCTGGACGATGGCAGCAGCTGTCGTTCCTTGAGCAAATGGCGAATATCGGTAGCGAGGTGGAGCGAGCCCTCAACTGGAAGGCCAAGAATAACGGCGATTACTGCCAAAAAGCGTCTGAGCGGGCGCTCGAGCTTGTGGATCTGACTCTGGACAATGCTCCTGGGTCGACCCGCCTCAAAGAGCTGTCCCGTGTCCGGGAAGCCCTGGTGGATTATTTTTTCGGGGACAATCAGTACTCGTCTTCGGACAGATCCTGGCGGAAGTATTTTTTTAATTTCAATTATGCCGCACGGAAAGATCGCTAACGAACTCCGCCCAAGCGAAAAGGCTCAGGAGAATTTGAGCCTTCGAACGGTCACGTAGGTGACCGCGAAGATCCCCGCCTCGATCATGATGGTCGCGATCGCTGCTCCCACATAAGAAAAAGAATCGATCAAAAGAAAGATCATCGGGAGGCCCACCATTGCCATCATCACATGGATTCTGGAATAGATGTGGGTCTTGCCGCAGACGAGCAGGAACTGGACGCGGAAGGCATTGGAGCTGATGAAAAGGACGGAGACGAGGAGGAGCCTGAAGGAAAGCACGGTCTCTGGATAATTTCCGCCAAAAATCACCTTAATGATCGGCTGTGCGAAAATAAAGATGAGTGGCAGGCAGATAAGCGAGATCGTGATCGTGATGAGCTGGATCCGCTGCATGAATTCGAACGCCCGGGACTTGCTTCTGCGGAATATTTTGCTCAGACGCGGGAAAAGAGCCTGGGAAAAAGAGGAAAGCGGAAAAGTGTGGCAGAGGCCCGCAAGCTTTTCGGCAATGGAATAAAATCCCGTGACGGTGTTGTTGGTGAGAAGCCCGACGGCAAAAATGCGCGTGGTGGTATAAGCGTTGATCGCGACGATCGAAACAAAAATGTCCCAGCCCGCAGTAAGCTGACCCCGCAAAGAGGTGTACCCCGGAAAGCGGAACGAAACCCCCAGGTGCTTAAAGGCAATATATTGCCCCAAAAGACCGGTGATCAGGCCTAT
>Ga0114951_10005751_pt1 | contig 11301 bp, 9 predicted proteins | sample AM7aDNAmetaG_FD_88677 | JGI IMG/M metagenome (GOLD analysis project Ga0114951, IMG submission 88677) | Freshwater microbial communities from Finland to study Microbial Dark Matter (Phase II) - AM7a DNA metaG | ecosystem: Environmental > Aquatic > Freshwater > Lake | place: Finland: Lake Alinen... | reverse complement strand
TGTGTGCGGTGTTTCAGGAAGTCCCGGAACTTGAAATTCCCATCCGCCCCGGCTTCCGCCATTTGCCGCAATTTGACAGGGTCAGGTGTCATATGCTGCAACATTATTTATGCCTGTGGCGCGGTAAAGGGCTAAAGGTTTACCGCGAGGACAGCGCGCGTGCGGCTTAGATTTGAGGGATGATGAACCAATGGAAAAGGGCGTAGGTGGCTACCAAGCCTTCGACTATGGTCGCCCCGAGCATGGTCCAGCGCGGGAATCGAGTCGGCGCCAGGCAGGCGCAGAGCAGTAACCCGGCCGCCAGCAAAGGCGCGCCAAGCAGTTGCAGCACGCCGAGGGCTGCGCCAGTTTGCAGGAAGCTCGGGGCGTTTCGCAGGTGGCGCATCAACTCGACACTGACCGCGCAGACCGGACCGGTTGCGACCACCGGCAACGCCGCAATCGCCAGGAAGGTCCAGAAGAATCGGACCGGGCGCAGATAGTACAGCCCGAGCCCTGTCGGCAAGAGCGCCGCGATGCCGAACACTGCCACGAAGAGCATGAAGTCGCCAAAAGCATACATTCCTGCAGACGCTTGGGCGTCCGGTCCTTGCGTATCAAGTTGGCGGATATAGACCATTACGCTGGCAGCGCTCAGCGCAAGGATGTAGCCGGACGAAACGGCGATGGACCGGAGGAGCAACCTCCGAAAGCGAACTCCGCGGCTCGGCGGTTCAGGTGCTGGAATCGGCAGCGAAGCGGCACTCATGTTCATTTGGAGCTTGAGATAGCAAAAACCGCACCAGCCATGCTTCAAAAAGGGGTGAAAAAGAACGGCTCCCGCGAGGCGGACGGCGGCGCAGAACTAGTGGCGCGCCGCACTGCGTAGGCGCAACAGTTCCCGGCCGCCTCGTGCGGCACTCCCCCCACCCTCTGGAATGCCTTGAACGAGGGCCTGCGTTCGGCCTAATGTCTTAGCCGAAGCATCCAGCGCGAACTGTCCTTTGAAATGGAATGAAGCCCTTTCGCCGCCAGTGTATCCTTATTATCCTTGCCCGGCTGTGCTGCCTACCCTTGGGGCTTTGCCTCCCAACGACGGTTCTGGCGGCAGTTTCGCGCGATATCGGCGTGGACGTATCCCACTATGACGGCGAGAGCGGCATTTCGCAGTCGGCGTGGAATCAGATGCACACGCAGGGAAACCTGTTTGCTTTCATCAAAGCCAGCGAAGGACTGACCGGCCCCGATGACACCACGATAGTCGCCAATGTTACGCGGGCGACGGCCGCCGGGCTGCTGGCGGGTGTCTATCATGTCGCGCACGCGGAGAACCGGCCCACTACCGACGGAGCCATCCAGGAAGCGGATCACTTTCTCAGCTTCTCGGGAGGATTTATTGGGCCGGGGCGGCTCCGCCCGGTGCTGGACCTGGAGCAAAACAACACCGTTCTCACCAAGGCAGGGCTAACTGATTGGATCATCGCCTTTAGCAATGAGATCATCGCTCAACGCGGGGCTGGGGCCGCGCCGATTATCTATCTCGGTCGTTCCTCCGCGAACAACGAGGTGGACAGCCGGCTGGCCAATTACGACTTCTGGCTTGCTTATCCGACCAACGTGGACGCTTGGGTCGTTGATCCGCCGCCCACGATTGCGTATCCCCACCCCAGCGGTCTCTTCAGCAACTGGTCCTTTTGGCAATACACTTGGACCGGTGTGTCGGGCGGGCTAAGCAATCTGGACCTGAATGTTTGTCACAGCGAATCCAAGCCGCTTAACTCGTTCCTCATCCCGACGCCTTTAGGAGGGTTCAGCCTGAAGAACCTGAGCCTGGAGCCCGGGAGTGTTCATTTTTCGTTCACGAATGTCCCGGGTTCACATTTTACCATCGTGAGCAGCACGAATGTCATGCTGCCGCTCAGCAAGTGGGTGGTTTCAGGGACAGCTTCAGAAGGCCCCGTGGGGACATTTCAGTTCGCCGATACTAACGCGGCGGGCAGCACGCGCCGGTTTTACCGAGTCCGATCGCCATAAGTGTTCAGCTGGTTACGGATCCAGGCAATGGCTATCCCCAAATTCGATGACGGCGCGCTGAAGCAGGCCGTCGGTGGCCGCCTTGGACCATCGCCCTGGAAGTGCCTCATTAGCGATGTTTGACCTGGCTGCTGAGCGCGCCCTTGGTGGTGACGCAGATAACGCAGTTATGGACAGGGAAGAACCGCCCGGCCGCGATAGAACTGCCGTGGTGCCGTGTTGGTCACCGTGAATTGCCACAGGCCGCTGACATTGGTGACCGTGTTGGTGCTACCGGCTACCGGCGTCCAACTGGTCATCGGCGCGGCCACATCCGGGCTCGCCAGCACGTAGTATTGCGCCTGGGGCGTGCCCACGAATGTCAGCGTGGAGGTCCCGTTGGGATTATCCGCCAGGCTCAACAGCGTGTTGGTCTGGCTGCAGGCGGCGGACAGCTTCACGACCTGAGTCACACCGCCCGTGCTGCCCAGGAAGTTTTCGCCGCCGAGATATTGTGCCGTGATGGTGTTTGTGCCTGGCGGCAGGGAAGTCGTGCTGGCGCTGATGTTGCCGTTGAGCAGCGCATTAGTGGCGAAGGGCGCCCTGTTGGCGGAGAAGACCACGCTGCCGGTCGGCAGATCCGCCGACGGCGGCACCGGAGTTACCGCAGCGGTGAAGGTTACGTTAGTTCCCGGTGCTGATGGATTCACGGACGCAGCTAGCGAACAGGAAGTCGTCAGCGCGGTAATCGTCTGGGAGGCGGGGCTGGCTGAGTTGTCGCTGGGGTTGTTGTTATCATCGCCGCTGTAGTACGCGGTAATCTGATGCGGGCTGCCCGAAACGGAGAGGGTGCTGAGTGTCAGGGGCGCCGAACCGCCCACCAGAGCGACGGGGCTGCCCGCAGCCACGCCGTCAACTTTGAACTGGACGTTGCCGGCGGGTGAATTGCCGGTGACCGTGGCGGTGAAGGACAGGGAACTTCCGTAAGCTGCGGGGCTGAAGCCAGAGGTCCGTGTGACAGAGGTGATTGACGCGGGGCCTGTGGTGACATTGAGGATTCCGGAACCGGCAAAGGCGGGGTTGTTGTGGGTTGCGCCGGAGGTCGCCCAGGTGCCGGCGGCTTTTCGAGTCGTGCCGAAGCAGAGGGAGCTAATGGTCTGCGCGCCGGAGAAATTGAGGTTCGCCGCGCCGGCACTGGGGGCATTGGCCAGGGCGAGAGTGGCGCCGGAAGCCATGGCGGTGGCGCTGTCGAGCTTGAGCGTGCCGGCATTGTTCGTGACGTTGCCAGGGATGGAGCCGGGGACGGCGCCTTCGAGGGTGCCAGCGCTGATGGTGGTGCCGCCGTTGTAGCTATTTGCGATGCCGAGACGCATCGTCCCCAGTCCGGTCTTCGAAAGCGCCCCGTTGGAGACCGGAACATCAATGGACAGGTCCACGGCGGCTGAACCCTTGGCAACATTCCAAGCGCGGGCCCCGCCGCCGAGATCAATCAAGCCGGGGCTGCCCGCGCCGGTGCCGTTGGTGATGGTGGCGGTGACACTGGTCAGGGCGTTGAAGCTCATATCGCCGCCCAAGGCGATCTTGGCCGGCGTGGTGCTGTTGGGCATCAGGATGATCGTCTTGAAGGTGAGCGTGCCGCCGTTGAGCGTGAACGTGCGGGTGGCATCCACCTGCAGGGTGTGGACGCTGAGGCTGGCGCTGCCGCTGAGGGTGACCGGGCCCGAGAACTGCGCCGCGATGGGCGTGGAATCCGCCGAGGGGACGTAGTTGATGGTTAGCGAGCCGCCGGTGAGGTTCAGGATCTCGCGCATGTAGAGCTTGCGAATGGTCTGCGCGCCGTTGGTGAGGGTGACGGTAATGTTGGCGCTGGGGCGGTCAAGGGTGACGGTGTCGTTAGCGCCGGGCAGTCGCGGGGTGGGCAGCGTCAACGTTCCCACGCGCGCCACCTGGTTGGTGCCCTGGATGGGCGCGACGGGCGTTTGCCCGCTGTTCCAGTTCAACAGCGTTGTCCACTGTCCATCGCTATTGGTCACCCAGAGCGCCGGGATCAGGTAGTCCTTGAGAAACTCCATTCCGCCGTTCGCGGCGTCCTTGTCGATATTGCCGGTGTAGCCAACGAGACCGGTGCCGGTGTTGTATTGCCAGAACTTCCACGGCTGCGGGGTCGGGATCGTAGGATAGGATGGGTTCCACACGCCGTAAACGTTGGGATAACCAGTTGCCGCAGGGGGCTCGGTGGTCAGCGGATCGCCGGTGCTGGGGCGCGCGATCCACAGCGCCGGCATCGACGCTACCACGGTGGAGTTGACCTCGCTGTTGGCGTAGCTGCTATTGACGTAGATCATGGGGCGGATCCCCATCTGCTGGTAAATGCGGTCGGAGAAAGCCACCGAGAAGGTCGACAGTTCGGCCGTAGTGTGCTGGCTGGCGCCCGCTTCCAGATCCAGGACCGGCAACATGTAGCCAGGGCGCATCCACGGTCCGGCCATTTGGATCATGTGGTCGGCTTCATCCGGGCCGGTGTTGGCTATTCCATGAGCATTGAGCGTGGTTTCAATGATGTCCGGGCGGGCGAAGTGGTAAGTGCCGGCGAACAATCCGGCGCTCGTCGCCCGGTTGATGTTCTGCACGTAATACGGATCGTCGTAGCGTTGGGAGTAATCGTTCTTGCCATTTGCGTTGGCCGAGTCGTTCTGGTCGTAGTAGCCGGTGGTTCCGCCCCTGCTGGAGCGGAGCAGGACGAAATCCCTGCCATCACCGCCCGCGCTGGTGGCGCGCTTGAAGGTGGCCCAAACCGTGGTGGATAAGTTCCCTTGCCACGCCGAAATGTCGAGCCCCAGACAACGCTGCTGGGCGAAGGCTGAGATGGGGGGGCTCAGAAGCCCGGCCAACAGGGCTGCGGCTGCAATTCTCCGGGTAAGTGGGTCGATCATGCCGGCTCAGAAAGGAGGACTGATTACTAGTTTCACTAATTACTGGGGCACCTTACCAGAAGGGAGCCGCCCCGTCAATGACCACGGCATGACCACGGCTTGACCATGTTTTGTTGCGAAGTAAGTAAGTCCGGCGCCGCCATGCGGGCTTCTCATCCAGTCCCGGCGGTTGCGCTCCTGCCTTGTTTGCCCGGCCGCTCCGGTGTTTAATGGCCGCATGAGCGTCGTCGCACAGCCTTGGCAGACACCTTGAAAACAGCCGCCCCAAAAAACCCATTGGCGGATCGAGGCTGCGCGCCCCGTTACCGCTGGCTGCTGTTCGATGCCGACGGCACGCTCTTTGACTTCGACCGGGCGGAACGCGCGGCCATCGAGCAAGCCCTCGGGCGGATCGGCGTTGCCTTCGAACCCCGCCACCTGGCCACCTACCGGCAAATTAACCAGGCGCTGTGGCAGGGGGTGGAACGAGGGGAGATCACGCCCGGCGTGGTGAAAGTGCGCCGCTTCGAGCTGTGGCTGGGAACCATCCAGGTCGCCTATTCGCCGGCCGCCTTCAGTGGCAGCTACCTGGAGTGCCTGGCCAACTGCTCGGAGCTGCTGGAGGACGCCGATGCGGTGCTCGGAGCATTGCGTGGCAAGTATCGGATAGCCATCCTGACCAACGGCCTGAGGGAGGTCCAGCGCGGTCGCCTGGCCCGCTCAACCATTCGCCACCACATCTCCGAGATCATCATTTCCGAAGAGATCGGCTCGGCCAAGCCGGCCAGGGAGTTCTTCGACACGGCCTTCGCCCGGTTAGGGCATCCGCCCAAACACGAGGTCCTCATGATCGGTGACGGCTGGGCCTCAGACATCCAGGGGGCGATCCGGTATGGCATCGACGCCTGCTGGTTCAACCCGGACCGCAAGCCGCGGCCGGCCAAAGATGAGATCACCCGCGAGATTACCTGTCTGCGGGAGTTAGCCGACTGGCTGGGATAGGCCGGGATGACCCGTGCTTGCATCCCTTCAGTTCAGGAAGAACCCCGTCCTACGTTGGGGCGGGCGCGCGCGCGACCCCCGGCGTTTCCTGCTTTCCGACTCCGCGGCAATCGACTATTGTACTCCTGACGAGATTATCAGGACGCTATGCCAATTTACGAATATGCCTGCCCGAAGTGCCGGGTGATTTTTAACTTCCTGTCGAAGCGGATCAAACCTGACCGCTTGCCGGTTTGCCCCAAGTGCGGCAACAAGAAGATGGCCAAGCAGATGAGCCGGTTCGCCATGTCGCGCGGGCTGAAGGAGCCAGCGGCGAAGACCGAGGCGCAAAGCGGCGAGCCGCCGATGCCGGATTTCGATGATCCGCGCATGGAGCGCGCCATGATGGAGATGGAGCGGGACATGGAGCACCTGGATGAGAATAATCCCAAGCACATGGCCCACATGATGCGCAAGATGAAAGACATCATGCCGGCCGGCACCGTTCCCAAGGAACTCGACGTCGCCATCAAACGCCTTGAAGCAGGTGAAGACCCGGAGAAGATCGAGGCGGACATGGGCGATGTGCTCGGCGATTTCATGGGCGGGCCGGACGAAGAAGGCGGCCCGGGTGGCATGGGTGGCGGCGGCCCTTACTCTCGCGATAGCGGGTTGTACGACTACTGAGGGCCTCTAACGTCCATGGCTCACATCCACGAGAAAATTGACTTCACAGTTGCCATCTTCGTCGTTCACCACGGCAAGATCCTGCTGATTCACCACCGCAAGCTGAACAAATGGCTGCCGCTGGGCGGGCACATCGAGCTGGACGAAGATCCGGAGATTGCCGCGTTGCGCGAGGCCAAAGAGGAGAGCGGGCTGGAGGTGGAGCTGCTGGGCGAGCGTCCGCCGACGACCGAGCCGGGCACCCGCGCCCTGATCGCCCCGCGCTTTCTGGATATTCATCGCATCTCCGCCACGCACGAGCACATCGGCATGATTTACTGGGCGCGGCCGAAGAATGGCACGCTGACGCTCTCCGTCTCCGAGCACCACGACATCCGGTGGTGCTCCGCCGAAGACTTGAACACCTTGCAGCCGCCGATGACCGAGGCCGTGAAATGGTATTGCCACGCGGCCCTGAGAGAGGTCGAGGGTTGAGAGGTGACGCTTGAGGGGCAGGGGTTGAGAACCCCGGGTTCCCATCCCCTCACGCATCCCGTATCAAGCATCGCGCATCCCATCCCCGCCCCATGCTGTCACGCAGACTCAAGACCGGATACTTCGTCCTGGAAGGCCTGAACTCCTGCGCGACGGTTTACTATTTCTACTACTTCTACTTCTTCATGCAGACGGTGTTCCGCTTTGGCAACCAGGCCAATTTGGAACTCGCGGCGCTGAACGGAGTCGTCTATGCCATCATGGCCTGGCAGGGTGGGAAATTTGCCCAGCGCTTCGGCTATTTTACAGCGCTCAAAGTGGGTTTCGTAATCATGATGGGCGCGCTGGCTACCGGTAGCCAGCTCCACTCCGCGGGTGGGCATATTCTCGTCATGGCGGTGGCGGTGGTGGGCATGTGTTTCACCTGGCCAACCCTCGAGGCTCTCGTGAGCGAAGGGGAAACCCGCGCCGGTGTCCAGCGCATGGTGGGAATATATAACATGGTGTGGGCCGGCACCGCCGCTGTGGCCTACTTTACCGGGGGCGCGATGTTGGAGAAGCTCGGCCCCAAGAGCCTCTTCTACATCCCGGTGGGAATCCAGGCTATTCAACTCGGCCTGACCTTCTGGCTGGAATCCCAGGCCCGCCGCCAGCGAGTGGAGCCGGGGGCTCTCCCGGCCGCCGCCCCGGCCGTTCCGGAATCGGACCCGCCTCCCCATCCCGCTGCGCTGACAAAGGTGTTTTTGCGCCTGGCGTGGCTGGCCAACCCGTTTGCTTATATCGCCATCAATACCCTCATTGCGGTCAGCCCCGGCGTTGCCCAGCGGCTGGCACTGTCGACCACGGTTGCTGGCTTCTGTTGTTCGATCTGGTGCTTCTCACGGCTGGGAGCCTTCTTTGTGCTCTGGCGTTGGAACGGCTGGCATTACCGCTTCCGCTGGCTGCTGGTTTCCTACCTGGCGATGGTGGTCACCTTTGCCATTATCCTGATGGCACCGAACCTGGCCGTGCTGGTGCTGGCGCAAATCGTCTTCGGCGTCGTCGCCGGACTGATCTATTACTCGTCGCTGTTCTACTCGATGGACCTCGGCGATACCAAAGGCGAGCACGGCGGGATTCATGAGGCGGCGATCGGCCTGGGCAACTTCGCCGGGCCAGCGGTCGGTGCGGCCTCGCTCTATTTTCTCCCGCAATACGCCCACAGCGGCGTATTCGCCGTCAGCGGCCTTCTCCTGCTAGGCCTGGGGGGCTTGCTGGCAATCTGGCATAGCCGGACGTAAGCCGGAGGCGTCAAATCCGATGGCCGCGTAAGATCTAATCGGGCGCCCAAGGCGCTTGGCACGAAGCCTGGCGAGGGTTAGTGCACCGGCCGCCAATCGAGGACCTTCAGCTGCACAGTGCGACGGCCGTTGTATTCGTTTATTTGAGGCGCAAAGGCCAGGTCGAAACGGGCGGTGGGCAGCGGTTCTTCGCCTGCACCCCACCAGACCGCTTCGAGGGTGGTGGTTCCGTCGGTGACCCAAAGCTTCAGGTGCTGCTTATCGGCGCCCATGCGCAGTGGTGCGCGCTGCTGAGTGAGGTTGCGGGCAAAGAACTGGACGGACGGGTTGCCAAGGCCGGTCGGCTTCAATTGGTCGAGGGCAGCCAGGGATTCCTCTGTCATTGTGTCCAGGGTGACCTCGGCATCGAGGCGCAGGAGAGGCTGGAGGGCCTCGGGCTTGAGGGCGCGGCGGGCGATTTCGTTCAGGCGTGCGCGCAAGGGGTCCAGGTTGGCCGCCGCTACGGTGATGCCCGCCGCCATGGCATGGCCGCCGTGGCGGATCAGCAGGTCGTCGCATTCGCGCAGCGCGGCGGCTAAATCAAAGCCCGCAATGCTGCGGCCGGACCCGCGGAATTGGTCGCCATCGCCTCCGAGGATGAGGGTGGGGCGGTAGAATTGCTGGAGCACCCGCGCGGCGACGATGCCAACGACGCCGATGTGCCACGGCAATTGGCCTTCGACGATGACGTAGTCAGTCTCCGGGTTAAACCGGGCGCGCAGGGCGCCGATGACTTCATCAGCGGTGGCGCGTTCGATCTGCTGGCGTTCCCGATTGTGCGCGTCCAGCTTCTGTGCGATGGGCCGGGCCTCGGCCAGGTCGGGCGCCAGCACGAGGCGCAGGGAGTCTTCCGCGGTTTCCAGGCGGCCCGCGGCATTGAGCCGGGGCGCGAGTTGGAAGCCGACTTCGTAGGTGCCGAGCAGAGCAGGGGACTGGGCGACCGCTTTCAGGGCGATAAGCCCGGGGCGCCTGGTTCTGCTCAGTCGCTCCAGGCCGGCGGTCACCAGGATGCGGTTCTCGGCGATAAGCGGGACAACGTCGGCAATGGTGCCGAGGGCGACCAGGTCCAGTAAAGGCCGCAGGTCGAAGTCGGCGGTGCCCGGGAGGCTGGTTTCGCGTCCGCGCTTCAGGAGCGCGTGGGCGAGCTTGAAGGCGAGGCCGACGGAGCAGAGTTCCACGAAGCGCGGGGCAGAGCTGCTTGAAGGGATATCTGAGTTGTCCGCTGCGGGCGGCGGAACTCGGAGCTGCGGGTTGACCAGCGCGGTGGCTGCGGGTGCGGGAGAGGATACCTGGTGGTGGTCCAGCACAATGACGTCCACGCCGCGCTGGCGCAGCGAAGCGATGGCGGCGACGGCGTTTGAGCCGCAGTCCACGGCGAGGAGCAGGGTAACGGGGAATTTCGCCAGGCAATTCTCCACGCCGTCCTGGCTCAGGCCGTAGCCTTCATCCATGCGATGCGGCAGGTAGTAATTGACCTTCCAGCCGAGCGGGCGGAGCACTTCGAGCAGCAGCGCGGTCGAGGTGACGCCGTCCACGTCGTAATCCCCGAAGATGACAAGGGGCTCGCTGCGCTGGCGGGCTTGGAGCAGGCGCTCGACGGCGGCCGCCATGTTCGGCAGCAGGAATGGGTTGGCCAATTGCTTGAGCCGGGGCTGGAGGAAGCCGGCGACGGCGGCGGGGTCGCCCAGGCCGCGGTTCAGCAGGCATTGGGCCAGCAGGGGCGGGATGCGCAGGGCGCTGGCCAGCGGCGCGGCCAGGAGGGGCTGGGGCGGCGCGGGTGACCAGCGGAATTTCATGGCCTGGCGCTGCGCTGCTCGCTGCGACGGGAGGTAACCGAGAGCACGATGGAGATCAGAATGATTGCTCCGACGACCAGCAGGGAGATGGAAATGGGGATGTCCACTTGAAACCAGCGCGGCGTGCTGTCGTGGGGATCGAGCAGCATCTTGATGCCGATGAATACGAGCACCAGCGACAGGCCCACCTTCAAATAGCGGAAATAGTCCAGTGCCCCCGCCAGCACAAAAAAGAGCGAGCGCAGGCCGAGGATCGCGAACACATTCGAGGTGAACACAATGAACGGCTTGGTCGTCACGGCGAAGATGGCGGGGATGGAATCCACGGCGAAGATGAGATCGGTGGTCTCCACCAGCACCAGCACCAGGGCCAGCGGCGTGAGCGCCTTGCGTCCCTGCCACACGGTGAGGAACTTCTGCCCATCCAGGTGCGGGCTCACCGGGTAGAGCTTTCGCACCCAGTTCACGACGCGGCTCTTCTCCGGGTCCACCTTGTTCTCGACGAAGAGCATCTTGATGCCGGTGAACAGCACGAAGGCGCCCAGCACATAGAGGATCCAGTGCAGCCACAAGATGAGCGCCACCCCCACGCCGATCATCAGGCCGCGCATGATGAGCGCGCCGACGATGCCCCAGAAAAGCACGCGATGCTGGTATTGGTCGGGGATGTGGAAATAGGAGAAGATCAGGGCTATGACGAAGACATTGTCCATCGAGAGGGAAAGCTCGATGAGATAGCCGGTGACGAATTCAAGCGACTCCTTCTGGCCGCGCAGAGGCTTCAGGACCGAGGCAAAGACCATCGCCAGGGAAAACCACACGGCGGTCCACAGGAGCGCTTCCTTGAACTTAACCTTATGGGCGTGCCGATGAAACAGGCCCAGGTCCAGGGCCAGGAAGACCAGCACGCAGGCGATGAAACCAACCCAGTGCCAGGGGGTGATTTCAACCAGGGCAAGCATGTACCGCGGCCGCGGCTACTTCCGTGCCGGAGTAGCCGTGCCTTCGACGACGCCGACCTGCGCGCCGGCGCCAAGCGTGGGCCGCTGGCCTTTGTGCCACCAGAGCACCAGCGCGCTGGCAATGTAGATGCTGGAGTAGGTGCCGGTGATGATGCCGACCAGGAAGGTGAAGGCGAAG
>Ga0114951_10005750_pt1 | contig 11305 bp, 14 predicted proteins | sample AM7aDNAmetaG_FD_88677 | JGI IMG/M metagenome (GOLD analysis project Ga0114951, IMG submission 88677) | Freshwater microbial communities from Finland to study Microbial Dark Matter (Phase II) - AM7a DNA metaG | ecosystem: Environmental > Aquatic > Freshwater > Lake | place: Finland: Lake Alinen... | reverse complement strand
TGGCTACATCGTGAAGTCCAAGCACACCGAAGGCGATGCCAACAGCATCAATGGCGAACTGGACATGTTCGTGGAGCAGGCCATATGAAACCAGCGCTGACTCTAAGCGAGGCGCTACAGGGACCGCCAGAAACGACAGTGCGGACTGCGCGGGTGATCTCGGTGGATGGCGGCATGGCCTACGTGATTCCGATCAACAGCAACCGTGGCTTTAACGTGGCGGTTGGCGGCGACGTAAAGGCGGGTGAACTCGTCGAAGTCCAGATCGTGCGCGGTCACAGGACAATAATTGGCCAGGCCAATTCCAGCAGCACCAGCACAACCGTAGTCAGCACCGTAAGGGTAGAAAGTCATGATGGCGGTGGTGGCGGTGATTACCTGCCACTGACAGGCGGCACCGTGACTGGCCAGGTCGTTGTGACTGGTAATCTGTGGGCGCAGAATGAACTTCTGCTTGGTGGCGGTAGCGGTGAATTCCTTTACGTTGATGAATCCTTCAATCTCCATCTATGTACGGGCAGCACCGATAGGATCATTGTTGATTACGCTGGGATGATCGAGATCAAGGGCGTAATGAATCTGACGATCCAGGCTGACGCCCCCGCGACACCCGGCAGCGGCTTCGATCTTTACGCAAAGACGGATGGGGTATACACCATGAGTCCCGCTGGCGTCGAAACACTGCTGGGAAGTGGCGGCGGGACAGATCTTCCGGCTGTGACCTTAGACACAAATGCAGACACGTTACTGAGTATTTCAAACCAGCAACTTGGCCTGGATGCTCAGGCAGCTAATAGGGTATTCGCTGGCCCGACAACCGGGGATTCGGCAGTGCCAACCTTCCGGGCGCTAGTCACTGGTGATCTGCCGTCCGGGATCGATGCAGATACGGTAGATGGCAAGCACGCAAGCGCCCTGGCTAATCATGTGACAGTGTTTACGGTTGATGGCTCGCTGTTTAACGTGGGCGCGGCGCCATTCAGGTTCTATAACATTTACGGCGTCACCCGCACAATCAGCAAGGTGTTGATCTCAGTTGGCGTGGCTCCCACCGGCCAGGCAATCGTTGTAGACATCCACAAAAACGGCTCAACCATCTTCACCAATCAGGCGCATCGGCCAACTATTGCCGCAGCAGCATACAGCGGCTTCACGACAACATTAGATGTTGCTTCATGGGCGGATGGCGATTATTTAGAAGTACAAGTTGACCAGTGCGGGACTGTCTCACCTGGATCGTTCATGACAGTGCAGATATTGCATGGCTAAGGAAACACAATGGCAAGACTATTAACGTTTGGAGCGGAAGAAGGCAAAGGGCGCGGCATGGGAGATGTGTTCAGCGTATCCGGCAACTCACCAGTGATTAAAGATCTGGCTGACAACCTCGCTATCGGGCCAAGAACAGGCGACTATTATTACCAGGTTTACGGCAACGATTACTTTCAGTGCCCAATTCCATCAAGTGCCGCAGAGTTGTATTTTGGATTTGGCATATATGTGCCCAGTTTTGGTTACGTCTCCGGAAACACTAACGTTTATTTTCCGGGCATAGACGCTGGGATAAACATTGATGCATTGAATGGAACGGTGCGTTGGCAGAGAGGCACAACTATAGTTGGGTCTACAAGCGCATTACCGTTGAATCGCTGGAATTACGTTGAGTGCTACATTAAGCCTGTCAACTCTGGCTCAGGCGCAATCACCATCAAGGTGAATGGGACAACCGTGTACACCAACGCGGCTGTGCAAACAATCACCAATGCGTTCAGCCAGTTCACTGCCATCAAGTTTGTCGGGCAGACTTATGGTGCTCAATACGGTTATGTGTACTTTGATGACATCGTGGTGAACGATGTGTCTGGTGCAACCAACAATACATGGCCTGGACAAGTGCGCCTCATGCCCATGCGCATTAAGGGGCCGGGCGACCATGCGGCGCTTTCACGCGGCGGAGTTGATCTGGGTTACAACAATTCACAGGTGCGCGAGATATTCTCCGCGCTTGCCTGGGTGGAAGGGGTAAACACAGACGACTATGACTTGTACGGCATAGACGCGCCCGCCTTGCCCGCTGGCGCAACGATCAGCAACGTCGTCCTGCAACTTCATGCGCGTGCGCAGGCAGGCGGAAAGTCCATAAAGCCCATCCTCAAATCCGATGCAACGGCCAGCGATGGTGCGGCTACAACACTTGGCACATCATGGCAGGTAGTGCAGCAAGCATGGGCATTAGACCCGCAAGATAGCGCGGCATGGACTGCCGCTGATCTTGCGACATTGCAAGTTGGAGTGAAAATAGGATGAGCACAGGACTGCCAGTTAATGTGGATGCTGTGCTTGGGTATATTGAGATACTCAGTTCACTTGCGCAGGCGGATGTTGTGTTCGCATACCTGGAGTACCTGGGCGATGCGATAATCACGCCCGTTCTTCCCCTGGAAAACTGGGATGGCATGACCGCTCCAACTCTTACCGGCTGGACTGTCACAAAAGTAGTGGGCACTGCGCTGAATGCCACTCTTACGAATAACAGCGCAAATGCGGCTTCGGGGACGAACTATATCAATTTCAACTTTGGAAACTCCAGTGGCTGCACAACTCGCCTGAACCGCAATGCAGCCATAAATATGACCACGCAGCCCTCAACTACACTTGAGTTCTGGTTGACGCACGATGGCTCATGGTCTGGTTACGATGACAAAATCCAATTGCAGACCAGCATTGATGGCGGGGCAAACTGGGTTAATCAAGGCGCTGTCATACATCGCGTGGATGGATCAAATGGCTGGAAGAAGCACTTGGTAGACCTGTCGGCACTATCAGCGCAAACATCAGTGCTTATTGCATTCTTAGCTATATCGGGCTATGGCGCTGATGTGCGTTTGGATGATATGTCATTCCAGCCAAACATAAAGACATCAGCAGACGTTGTGTTTGGCTATCTTGAATACAGGGGCGGAAGCGCACAAGTAGATACGCTGCTTGGTTACGTCGAAATAGGCAATGGCAACACGCCAGCAATTATCTTTGGTCCTCGCTGGCAGTAACCCCCAAGTCTGATTCTTTCTCAGCGTCACGCACTACCTTGGCTGTATGTTTACAACCAAACCCCTGTCGCAGCGTGACGTTTTGTGGAAGGACTTGAAGCTGGGCAACGGCGCCTGCACTATTGGCAGCGACGGGTGCCTGTTGACCTGCTTCACAATGCTCTGCCAGTCGGCAGACGTTAGGACAATGGATATGTGGCGCATGGCCCACAATGGCTACTCTGGCGCGATGGCCTCAACGTTCAGCCTGCTCGATGCCACGAAGCGCGTCAAATACATCCCCAACACTACGGATCAGTCTCGCTATATCCGCACTGCATTCCCCGATACCGCGAAGCTTCAGGCGCATCTTGACGCTGGCAACCCGGCAATTATTGAAGTGAACTGGTATCGGCGCTTCCGGCCAGTCATCTGGCGCTGGGCGTATGCCATGCACTTCGTTCTCTTGATGCCAAACGGCCAGGTCTACGATCCGTGGCCGCTGCCGAGCGAAGGCCAAACTGTGTGCAACCTGCTTGAGTATGGCAAAGACATCGCCGAGGCAGTGGTGCGCGCAATCTATTACGAGGTGACAAAATGAGTGTTGACTACATCATTGATGCCGACCGCTGGCTGCGCATCCATACCGACTTCGATATTGCCTCTGCGGTGATCGGTTCTTTGCCGACCGGCACGAAGGTTGCAGTAGATTCGATTGTTGGCGAGTGGGCGAAAGTACCGCTGTCGATCGGTGGCGCCGCCATGACTACGGACGACACTACGCTGATACCTGTGTACGGCTATATGTTTGCTGCACTGATGCATCCGGTCGTGCCTGTTCCGCCTCCGCCAGTCAAAACCGTGTGGCGCAATGCAACCGGCGTTCACTTCCTGGCAAGTCGTACTCGTGCGATTGAAGCTGTGAAGAAGGGTTGTCGTGACTTTGTGTTCATGGACGACTGGGACAGTTGCCGCTGGGCGGCGGATGCACTCGGCAAGACAGCGGCGTTCGATGGTAAGGGAACGGTGATGTATCGGCACTGGATTCAGAACTGGCCGAACTTTGACCAGGTGATGAGCCAGGGGATGCACGTTGGCGAGGATGGCCGCATCGTGCGTATCGTTACCAACGAGTGCGAGAACATCGGCAAAGATGGCGTCGGCGCTATTCAGTACCACGCTGAACTGGATGTGAAAGTGGCGCGTGAGTGTGCCAAACATGGCATCCACGTGGCGTTGGGGACATTCCCAGTAGGCAATCCCGACATCACAAAGCCAGAGATATGCGCAGCCATGAAAGCCGGGTACTCAGACTGGTGGAACAACGGCTTCGCGCAAACTGGCATTCGTCCGGTGTGGGACCAGCATGAGTACTCACCCGACGAGAAGCACATCCACAACACCTGGGAAGGGCCAGTTGATTTCGGCGTGATCGCGCCTGGTCTGCTGGCAGCGGATATGTACGAACCGGAAGTTCACTACGACATAGTTGGCCGGGCCAATACCCAGGTATCGCGCATTCACCCGCGTTTGGTGTACGCGATCATAGGCGCTCCACAAGCCACGAAGCGCGTGTACGTCTACGAGCAGGACTGGCACGAGACACGCGCCAAGTTCCTGTTTGCACTGTGCGGTTTCAACCTCACCAGCGGTGGTGTGCTGATGTCCAGTGAAACAGGCATTGACCGTGGCGGTTCAGGCGGCTTTATCGGTTGCGGGCTGGACGCTGCCGCAGCAGTGAAGTGGGTAAAGCGATTCCAGGAGATCTGGCAGCGCCCTGTCAGCGATGACTTCGGGAACACCTGCCCTATGCCAAAAGAATCAGCTTGCATCTTCCAGGGCAGCGATGCACAGAACGGCACGGGGAGATGGGGTTCGTATTATTGTGGCTCCTGGGAGAACGAGTTGGCGCAGGTATGGGGTAAGTAGCCGGGTTTCTCAGCTACCACAAGGACACTAACCGTATGGGACTGGACACCCTTGACAACCTGGCAGTTGCGATTGTTTGCGTGATTGGAATTTACTTCCACGTCAGGATACTCCTGACGAAGCGGCTTACCGGCGTGCGGGTTGCCATCAAGACATCCTGCATCCTTGCGCTGGCAGTCGCATTCGCCGCCAATATCACGTTTACCTTTAAGTTATTGCCAACGGTAGAAGTGCAACATCTGTTTACGCTGGCTAACTGGTTGACCATTCCCTGTATCGTCACGTTGGGAATGTCCGATTTTGGGCGGTTTAGCGCCGCAAGGTGGCCGCATGATCCCGTTACAGGAAACAACAACCCCAGTGGATAACGTCAAAGACCTGCTGTTGGCGGCCAGTATCGGTGTGAACCTGCTGCTGGGTTTTCTGGAGATCCGCCCCAAGAAGGAAACCGCTGATGCGGCCATACTTGGCGCGGCCAATTCTCTCTACACCAACCTCAAAGCGGAGATGGATCAGACCAGCAAGCGACTATCCACCGCCGAGGCCGAGATTATCGAATTGCGTGCGAGTATCGTGAAAGGGGACGACCTGCACAGGAAAGAGTTGCAGCTCAAGGATAGCGAAATTAAACGGTGGCAGGACTCATATCTTGACCAGGTGGCGGTGAAAGAAGCACTCATCGTTGCCCATGACGCGCAACTCCAGTTACTCAGGACGCAACTTATCGCCAACAACATCAAACCCTTTGAGTTCGTGGTGCCGGACATCAAGAAACAGTTCGTAGCGCCTCAATCATCGTCATGACTGTGATCAGTAATCAAACCGAACCAGTTGCCAATAGGAAGGAATAGCATGATCAGTTCAGAAGTAATAACCATTGTCGCGTCATTTATCATCGTGGCAGTCCTGACCGGGCTGGTAGTAACGTCCACCAACAAGCTCAAAATAGCGCTGGATACGACGATTGACAACCTGCGTGCCTCACCCAACTGGGAAGCGATCCTGTCGATGGCGCAGGCGGCTGTTCGTTTTGCCGAACAGATGAAGCTCACTGGAAAGGTGGCAGATGTGGGAGAAGAGGTAAAAGCAGAGGCGATCAAGGCGCTGCAGGCGTTCCTCGCCACGCAGGGGTGGGGGAGTGCAATTGACCTGGTGGCAATCGATGCACTGGTTGAAGGCGCTTATAACGAACTCAAGGCTGAGTTTAAGAGGAAAGTGCCAGAACTTGAATGGGCCGCAACACCGCTCAAGGAATTTTCCTTCACACCGGTTAACACAACCCGCGCAGTAGACTGATTCGTAGCGGGACTTCCGGGGGGTGAAGTTTTGCTACTAAGACCAGAGTCGGTGCTAATCGACCTGGCAGGCTATCTCGTGCAACTCCCGGTAATTGCGCGAGTCAATGAAGGGGGTTAACTTACACTATGATTGTGCGGTAATCGTAACTCCTTTGCATATGTCCTCGATGGCAGCGAGTTGTCTTTCACTCATATGAGGAATTGTCAGACGCAGTATGTGTACCGTGAGTTCCATGCGCCGCCTGCTTATGATGGCAACGGCATTCTTCGGTGTGGAATTGCTTATATGCGTTTCCAATTCCACCGTCAAAGCAGTAACGTAGTCGGTGCCGCCAATGTGGACACCCGGCCAATTACCACGCATGGAAAACCTGCGTTCCTCATCCTCTGCAAACTCGATAACGATGAAGATCTTGGTGACTCTTTTGATAGTCCTTATACTCCATCCCTCCTTGGTATCGAAGTGTGCAACCCTGTCACCCTGCTTGAGGTTCTCCAACCAATTAGGGTCCAGCACATGGTTATTCTCCATGTAGCTCCAATTCCAAATATTCGGCGTTATCTGGGACGCAACTAAACCGAGCTTGAGACACCCCGTATTATGCATGAACGTTGATGTAGATCACTAACTTCGCGCAAGCTGCATTTCAACTTTCTTGCGCAGCAGCGTCAAGCAATGCTTCCACTCGCGTCGTGCGGTGGCAAGCTTTTCAGCCTGGTGAAACAAAAAAGGCAGAGGTCGAAACCCCTGCCTTTTTTAATGTGACTTGTCGATGGGTAAGCGATTATTTCAGCCTTTTCATTGGTCCCATCGCATTCATATCCCCTTCTCCGCCAATCAACTCATATGAACCATTGTCACCGTCGGTGATATACCAGATTGTGTTGACTCTGATCCCCTTTTTATCATGATAAATTAGGCAAATATCATTATCTGCGGTAATTTCCCACTTACCAATACCAGAATACTCTTCTGATCCTGTAATTGTAAATACGCCGGTAGATGAAAGTTCAACCACTACGTTTTTCTGCTTGTAGTCGTATGAATAACCGCCAGCAATATCGATAGTTGCTACCTTCCTTTTTGATTTTTGCTGGCTAATGACACCAGACCAACCACCGCACCCGGTAAGTATGAATATTATTAGTGAATATAGCACTAGATATGGAACTAACGCGCATAATTTAGGAAATTTCATTCAAATCACTTCGTCTTTGTGTTCACCACTAATGCAAATGTCCACTTAAACGTTTGTTTGTAAGTCGTACCATAATGCTCCCAAATATCTAATATGGGCACGCCTAGATGAGATGATATTGCAGTTGCAAAAATAGGTGCATTTTGTGTTTCGGCACCGCCACGATTTGGCAGCACTGATGCTGCCGTACAAGCTGACGACAGCGGCCGCAATCAGCACCAGGAGCACGTTGCGTTCGATGCAGGGCTTTGCGGCAGACCATGCACGCCAGCAGTACCAGACCGAACCCCCCTTCCAAGATCGCCATGCAAGCATCGCAAACGATGTTAAACCAGTTCCATACATCGCCAAGCACTGTATAGTGCTCGGTTGCGCCAGCGACAACCATATAGCGACTGATTGCGACGGTGGTTGCGGCAACAACGAGGAGAAAAGAGAGATTGAGCCTCCTAGCAGCCTGTCGGAGAGGAATATCTGACCTGTTCGAAGCGCCATATGTGGCACCGTTAGGGCGATTATACGCCACATATAGCGGTGATCGAATGTCACTCCGACGGGCTGCTAGCACAAACCTACTGGGATAGTAGTACTCTTTGTGCAGTAGTATTCAAAACTCTCTAAACCTGCCCAGGGAATCAGTTCTTCCGGGTTATACCCAGACTCCCTAAAACCACCAGAATCAGCAGGCCAAAAGGCAAGAACGTTGTCCAGATCATCACTCGGCGTTAACTTGTGTGCCTTGGCTTTCGGGATCACGCTAATGGCGATGGAAAAGCCTTGATTCAAATACACTAAATGCATAGTCCGATTCCGGTCCGGAAGACTTGCAGGATCAATCCCAATTCCAGCTATCGGCTCGCTCGTAACGACCACGACGTGAGTTGGATAGCCATAAGCGTCTACCATCTGTTGTAGCGTAAAACCGTATGGGAAATTCATACGCATCTCTCGCACGTACGTCTTCAGGCCGGGTCGAACATCAATTTGATTCTCCGTGAAGACGCCAGGAACAAACCTTAATCGATCGAGTTGGTCTGTCCAGTCCCATCTGATGGTTCTGGCTGACTTCGGATCAAGTGTAGAAGTAAGCCCGCCATCATCAGTGATGAACACATTTATATCCTCCTTGAGAATGTGAATGGCATCCTCCTGGGTAGTTGTCCCAAGAGTAATCCCCTCCCAACAAGGTGATGCACAGGGATCCTTACGGAGCCATCGCTGCACAAAAGGCTGCCTTATAGGCTGAGGACTGCACGCCGAGCCGAGGATAGGAACTATTAGTAATACGACGGTAAAGACTAAGCACGATTTCGGAAATTGCATCATAGGGTGTATCACCTGTAGCACCCGTAAACATCGAGGGCACTACTTAATGCCCCAAGTCGATTTCCACCCGGTTGTAGTGTGATACCAATCCACCCTCCATTTGATGAGTTGTAAGCTGTACGGTCTGAAGCGTAAGTTTTGTCAAATACATACCACGCAAATGTCTCCGCGAAATCCTCGTAGGTTGTCAATGATCCATAATAGCTAGCAGCAAAACCCCAACTATGCGCAGCTTGCCACATTGAGCCGTTAGACCAAAGGGCATAACTTTGCCCTCTTATGTTGGCACCGGGGCCACCGATATTCATGTCAACAATGTGCCCCAATTCATGCAAGATGTTATCAACAGACATTCCGCCTTGAAATAATGTAATCCGATCTTTAGTGTCTGTGGCCCCTAGTATTTTCCCCACCCTGTTTCCTGCATAATCCAAAACCGGTTGATCTTCGTTTGATTTGTTTACAATCTGTAGTCCGTCACCGAGACCAAGCAGCATGTCGGTTCTTGGGCCAAGCGCGGTTTGTGCTTTATCCAATGCAGTCAAGGCGATGTCAAAGCTTGATGAGTTCCAGTATGATCCTCCGAGATTGTTTTGAGTAAAGTTGATGTGGCCTCCTACTATCCATCCCAAAAGATCGCGCAACTTTGCTGCATCCCAACTTATATCCGCTTTTAGGTAGTTGGCATTGAAGGAAAGCTGACCTTGAACTTGGTTATATACACCAATGCACTCCTGATCATTTTCAGGACAGTGTCCTGTTGGATCAACATACCTGAGGGCGTTGTTAAGTGCATATGAAAACCTATTGAGGCTCTCAGGATTACCAGGTGCAGGAACAATCGTATCCGCGCTTATGAACCGGCCGATCTGCGGATCATAGAAGCGCACGCCATAGTTGTAAAGCCCGATACCCGTCTGCTCTTCTTGCGATGTGAAACGCTTGTCCGTAGACGTGCTGCCTGAACTGTAGCGCGTCTCGCCGTACGGCATGTAGCGCAACTCACTCACCTTTGTTCCAGTGAAACTGGTTGTAAGACTTGCCGAACCAAGGTGGTCGCCATGTATCCAGTAGACGTTGCTACCGCTCCGCATCGTCACACGTGCGCCATTGAAGCGATAGTAAGTCGTACTCACACCGGCTGATGCATTGATCTGACTCAATGACACCATCGGCAGATATAGCGTGTGCGTATATGACGCGGGCACCGTGATAGTCTGAGTTGGCACCAGCCATGTGATCTCGTCATCTGCGCCGACATACGCCGTAGTTCCACGAGGATCGACTTTCTTAACCAATGTACCGACAGCATCGTAGAAGAATTGTGTGTGTTGCGTACCGCTGACTACCTCGACAAGCCGGTTATCAACGCTCCAGACCTGTGTATACGTAATCCGCCGCGTGCCACTGACTTCCACTCGTGAAGTCATGTTGCCATTCGCGTCATACGCAAATGACGACCCGTTCGAGAACAATGTAACTGCGTGCTTATGCGCTGTGTTCGCATAGCGGTAGGTCATATTCATATATCGAGTAACAGTTTACTCGTCGTCACTCCACAACAATTCATCAAAAAGCATACCCTTCAACCCGTTTCGCTTAACTACAGCACGAAATTCTCTGTCTGCGTCGCGCATGCCTTCTATTAATAGCACTTCGCCCTTGCATGTTTCGGGGATCTTGAAGAGCGGTGACTCCGTGAACCATCCTGGGCGGAAAACGTATTTTAGTGGATAAATTCGTTCTCCTGTATCCTTGTTCAGCAGCCACTCGCACTTGTCCTGATCAAGACAATCAATGCACTCGGTCACATTTAGCAGTGTATATTCCTCTCCTTTGTATGGCAACGGTAGCAATTCGCCAGACATTTCCAGAAAGCCGCGCAACACTTCTGTTGCACGCGGCGAGGTAATAAGGTGATTTGAGTAAAACTGAAAAAAATCACCACGCTGGTGTTTTGGCTTGTATACGATCACTTCCGGAGCTTTCCATGATTCCAGCTTGGGTGTGCCATCCATCTGGAGTATCTCATAATCAGCATCAGTCCTTCCTAAAAAAAACTGATAACGATTAACATCATTTTGAATTCGAAAGACTCGCATGCTTATTACTCCTGTGCTTCGCTCAATATCGGAATTTTCCTGCCAGCAAATCCTTTCTTATCTGATCCAAGATCGACTGCAACTGGTTGGGTTGTGCATTAGCGAAGCGGCGGTTGAGTTCAGCGTAATATGTATCTGTATTTACAATACTGTGAATCACTGCATTTGGATTACCGGGCAATAGGGAGGCTTTTAAGTCACCGGGTAGATACACGCCATTGACAGCATCATTAATATCAATGCCTGCTTTTGCTAACAGGTTTCGTAACGGGCCAGCACGTGAATCATGGGCTGGGATGATATGATGTGCTTCCGCATCAGGAGTAGGGCGTGGGCCAAGATTCCTCGCTAGTTTGGCGGAATCTGAAGCAAGGATATATCTGCTCAGCGGGTCACCGTTTGACAACACCTTGCCGGCGATC
>Ga0114951_10005747_pt1 | contig 11310 bp, 6 predicted proteins | sample AM7aDNAmetaG_FD_88677 | JGI IMG/M metagenome (GOLD analysis project Ga0114951, IMG submission 88677) | Freshwater microbial communities from Finland to study Microbial Dark Matter (Phase II) - AM7a DNA metaG | ecosystem: Environmental > Aquatic > Freshwater > Lake | place: Finland: Lake Alinen... | reverse complement strand
TCTGATGCCGAATAGACCGAGGCCCCGCTCTCACTTACCATGACAACAGAGGGTGAACCTGCGAGACTCAGCTCGCGCACAAAACTTTCTGTCTCTCGGCCCGCCGTGCCATTGCCAATGGCAATACAGGCAACGGAAAAGCGCTCGCACATATCCCGAAGCTTCAAACCTGCCTCCTGCTTTTTGTTTTGCGGCTCATGGGGATAGATAGTGTCATTGTGCAGCAGCTTGCCCTGATTATCAAGACAGACCACCTTGCAGCCCGTGCGGAAGCCCGGGTCAATGGCAAGCACCCGCTTCTGCCCGAGGGGAGCGCCCATAAGAAGCTGGCGGAGATTTTCAGCAAATACATTAATGGCTTCCTGATCGGCGCGCTCTTTAACGCTCAGCCGTATTTCCGTCTCCATGGATGAAGAAAGCAGGCGCTTGTAGCAGTCCTGCACGGCCATGCGCACCTGAGAGCCTGCGGCATTTCCAGCCTTCACAAACAGGCTTTCAAGCTCTGCAATGGCCTGGGCCTCATCGGGCAGAATTCGAAACGACAAAAACAGTTCCTGCTCTCCACGGCGAATGGCAAGCACGCGGTGCGATGGCGAGCTCTTCACCGGCTCCTGCCAGGCAAAATAATCACGGAACTTGGCGCCCTCTTCCTCCTTGCCGGTAAGCACGTTTGAGCTAAGAAGCGCCTTATCGGCAAAAAGAGAGCGCATCCGGGCGCGCGCAGTCTGGTCTTCATTTACATGCTCGGCTATGATATCGCGGGCGCCCTGCAGAGCCTGCTCGATAGTCTCAACGCCTTTTTCAGCATCGACAAACTTCTGCGCCTCGGCTTCAACATCGAAATCAGACTGCTCAAAAATAAGATCTGCAAGAGGCTCAAGGCCTTTCTCTTTTGCAATCATGGCGCGCGTGCGGCGCTTGGGCCTGAAGGGCAGATATATGTCCTCCAGCACGGCCAGCGTTTCAGCCGCCGTGACCTTGCCTTTAAGCTCATCGGTGAGCAGGCCGCGCTCATCAAGGGATTTAAGAATCGCCATGCGCCGGTCATCAAGCGTGCGCAGTTGCGCCAGCCTATCGCGAATTGAGGTAACAGCAACCTCGTCAAGGCTGCCGGTTACCTCCTTGCGGTAGCGGGAAATAAAAGGGATGGTAGCATCCTCATCAAGAAGCCGTGCTGTGGCAAGAACCTGTGCCTCGGCAAGCGAAAGCTCTCTGGCGATTTTCTTTACATGCTGCTGATCAATGGTCATGCGGTAATCTCCGGTCAATAGAGCATTTTTATTTTTACTATATTCGCAACTATTCAGCCCCCCGACCTTTGTTGGTTAATCGTTCTTCCCTCCCCTTGTGGGAGGGACTGAGGGAGGGGGCCTAAAATATGTTTTACTCCCTGTCAATGTACCCTATAGCAGCTTTTTCGGCGACGGACAAAATTTAGGATTTAAACCCCCTCCCTGTATCCCTCCCACCAGGGGAGGGGAAAAAAAACAAAAACCTAAAAAGGCGTAGGGCCTGCACCTACCATATATTTTAGTATCATTGGCAGTTTTGTGTTGGATATTAGATGTTCAGCTTTCTTGAACCTTGATACCTGAATAGCGTCCTGAATAAAATAAAAAAACCCCGCTTTTTATGCGGGGTTTTTTTATTGCCCGTACAGGCCAAACACCATAGCTGAACAGGCCTTAACCGGCAAGCAAAATATGGGGGTTTCTTCCCTGCTATTCTGATTGTATTCCGTTTCGCCGACTCTCTTGACTGGTAAGCTTCAGCTCATGCATGTCATTTTACAAAAGTCACGAGCCGGGGCTTGCGTCTCCAAAAAAAAATTTGTCCCTTGACTCTTCCCTATCGCTGCTTATATTTAAAAATGTTTTATTACTTTTCTATTTTCAACGTATTCACCACAGGAGATTTTTTATGGCTACCCGGAAATTTGAAACTGAAGTCAACCAGCTGCTGCACCTGATCATCCATTCGCTGTATTCACACAAAGAAATATTTGTGCGCGAACTTGTATCAAATGCATCCGATGCTCTGGACAAGCTCAAATATTTGACCCTTACGGATGAGGCCTGCAAAAGCCTGCCCTTTGATCCGCGCATCGACATTTCTTTTGACGCAGACAAAAAGACGCTCTCCATAGCCGATACGGGCATCGGCATGAACGAGGCAGACCTGGTGGAGCAGCTCGGCACCATCGCAAAATCCGGCACCCGTAATTTCGTGGCGCAGCTGACGGGCGATGCCAAAAAGGACTCCAATCTCATAGGCCAGTTCGGCGTGGGTTTCTACTCATGTTTCATGGTGGCCGACAGGGTCGACGTCATTAGCCGCAAGGCCGGGGAGGACAAGGCATGGCAGTGGTCAAGCGACGGCAAAGGGGAATATGAAATTTCTGAGGCCCGGCGGGATACGGCTGGCACAACGGTAACGCTGCATCTCAACGAAAACGGCCAGGAGTATGCCAATCACTGGCAGATTGAATCAATCATTAAAAAATATTCAAACCATATCCCCTTCTCCATCTACCTGCACTATGAGGACATTCGCTACGAAGGCAAGGATAAGGATCGCAAGGAGATAAAAGAGCAGAAAATCGATAAAGTGAATGAGGCCTCGGCCCTGTGGAAGTGCGCTAAAAAAGACTTAAAGGATGAGGACTACAAAGATTTCTACAAAACAACCGGCCATGACACCGAGGATCCGCTGCTGTGGGTGCACACTCAGGCCGAAGGCACCATGGAGTATACCACGCTTTTTTATGTGCCGAAAAAAGCGCCCTTCAACCTGTATTATTCCGACTTCAAGCCGGGCCTCAAACTCTATGTAAAGCGCGTCTTTATCACTGATGACGACAAGGAGCTTCTGCCCCATTATCTGCGCTTCGTGCGCGGCGTTATTGATTCCGAGGACCTGCCGCTGAATGTAAGCCGGGAGATTTTGCAGCAGAACCGCGTGCTGGCAAAAATAAAATCATCGTCCGTAAAAAAGCTGCTTGATGAATTCAAAACGCTTTCAGAGGACAAAGAAAAATACGACGCGTTTTATAAGGAATTCGGCCGCCTGCTCAAGGAAGGCCTGTATCAGGACTATGAAAACCGCGAGGCGCTGCTGGAACTGGTGCGCTTCAAATCGACCGGGGCCGAGGGGTTTGCAGGCCTTGCACAGTACAAAGAGCGGATGCAGCCGGAGCAGAAGGCGATTTACTATATTACGGGAGAGCATGAGGAAACGCTCAGGCATTCGCCCCTGCTTGAAATGTACCAGAAGAAAAATATCGAGGTGCTCATCATGGACGACCCGCTGGACGAGCTGGTGATGCCCTCGGTGGGACGCTACAAGGACATCGAGTTCAAGTCCATCAACCGCAGCGACGCTGCAGAGGAACTGAAAACCGAACAGGATAAGCAGGAGGAAAAGCAGGCCGAGCCGGTCATCAAGCGCATGAAAGATGTTCTTGGTGACGAGGTAAAAGAGGTAAAAGCCAGCGCCCGGCTGAGCGACTCTCCCTGCTGTCTCGTGGTGGACGAAAAAGACCCCACCGTGCAGATGCAGGGCCTTCTGAAGGCCATGGGCCAGGACGGCCCGGAGATAAAGCCGATCCTTGAGATCAATCCCACGCATGAGATTATCAAAAAACTTGAATCCGTGCAGGATGACAGCCTGTTTGCAGACGCCACACGACTGCTCTTTGAGCAGGCACTGCTTATCGAAGGCGCACCGATCAAAAAGCCCGTCGATTTCGTGAAGCGGCTCAACAGCATGCTCGGCAGGGCTCTGTAACAAATATTACAAAGTAAAAGGGCGGACACTCGATAGCGCTGTCCGCCCTTTTTTATTTAATTACTTGCAAAGCATCATGTGCAGGAGGCGCCACACCTTTTGTTTGCCTTCTGCCGCTTCTGTGGACACGGTAAAAAATTGCGCCTTCAAGTGCCCGATACGGGCATATCCCCAGCCATAAGTTCCATGTAGGAAGTCAACTGTCGAGGCCATTTCTTCTGGACCAACCTCAGTTTTTCTTCATTTCCCTGCCGGCTATAGGCAAGCATTGCAGCTTCTACCAGATAGCTTAATACGGATTGCTCAAGAACGCCGCCTTTGGCGAGCAGCAGCTCTGCTGCTGCTGCAACAGCCGGCATGTCTCTGCGGCTCACCGCTGCATACAGATTCATCCAGGCTTCATTTTCGGGATTATCAACGCACATTGACTGCCGTAGAGTTCCAAGCATCGGCGCTGCTGCGGCAGCGCTCACTCGCGGCAGGGTGATATTCATAAGAGCACGAATATTGTGAAGATGCTGTGCCTGCGCAGCACCGTCCCGGCAATCACAGCGTGCGGCTGCCAGCGTTATCAAATCCTTCATCTGCCCGGTCAGGCCACTGTCAGCTAGCGGGTACGCTTTTGGATCGCTGAAGTGAAGCGCGACTTTTTGCGCATTAATGGCTTCAAGTCGAGACGGAAATGCTACGGGCTGCACGTCAAGTGAAATCGCAGGGGGGGTTTCAAAATACGGTCCGGGAAGTGGCAATCTGCACCGCTGCAAGTCCAGTAAGAAATCGGCGTTTTGCTGCTTGAAACGAACAGCCACGGCATGCTGGTCCACAAAAGGGAAATAATCTGAATTCATTGGCGCGCCGCTGTTTTTGAAAAGCGGATCAAGCAGCTTCTTGTCGCCCAGCCGGTGCGCCTCAATATCAGCAAGCGACAGCCAGCCAACGCGTCTAAACTCATCGCGGAGCCGGGGACTTTTCATAATCGTTGCGTCTGGCCCCGTAAGTTTCCCCTTTTTCTTTGCGACCAGGATCATATCAAGATTATTGGAAGCATACACCACATAGTCATCAAAATTGCCCGACACAGCTGTCAGTATGGAGCTGATTACCTGGCGGTCCATTTCATACAACTGAAACCACTGCACCAGAAGGCCGCCTTCATTTAGGTGGCCGCGCCCCCGCCGATAGAATTCATCCGAGAAAAGATTGGCCACGCCACTGACCCATGGATTGGATGGCTCGGAGATGATTGCATCATAGTGCTTGTTATGAACAGCGAAATAGCTCTTTGCATCATCAATATGAATGCGGCTGCGCGGATCTTCAAAAACCGGAGCCACCCGCTGGCCGAAGAGACGCGCGCCATCGACCATGCTGCGCTCAATTTCCACCAGGTCCATTTGTTCGACGGCAGGGCTGGTAAGAACTATGCTTGCACTCAGTCCGCACCCCATACCCACGACGGCCACATTCCTGGTTGAAGGATTAAACAATAGCGGTAAAGCACCCAGAAGAAGCTGTGTCGGTTCATCCGGCGGTGGCGTACGGGCTGCATCCATTGCAATACTGGCATCCGGTTTGCCGTTGGTGCTGATGGACAAAATATTTTCTGATGGCCTAAAAACATCGACTGTTGCCGTACGCCCGTCGCGGTGAAAAATAATATCAAATGGAAGAACTTCACCACGCCGGAAAACCCCGGATGCCATACGTGCATAATCAAAATCGACCAATGTCGTCACTCCCAGCAGGGCAGCAATGCAGGCGGTGGCGACAAAAATCATTTTTTGTGGCGATTTCCTGACGGCAAGCGCAAGCATCCAGATGCCGAGCAGAAGATCGAGCCCCGCACCGAACGTGATCGCCAGTTTCAGTCCCAGAAAGGGCAGCAGGATTTGCGCCGTCAGCGCAACTCCTGCAATGGCGCCCAGAGTATTGAACGCATACACCCGACCGATGCTGGCTTCGCCCCCCCCCCGTTTGTACAGCATGCAGGTGATAAGGGGCAGTGTCATGCCAGCCATAAACGTTACCGGAAGCATAACCAGCATAGCAATAAGGTGGCTGCCAATATTGAAACCGAAATAGCCGGCATCATTTTTCTGCAATACCAGCATCAAATACTGCATGAGCGTAAAGAGATGATTGTAACTGACCACCGTGGTCAGGGCGAACATGCCCATCAGGATCTGAACCCATGCCAGTGCCGAGACAGGATCAGAAAAACGGTCGATACGGTTCCGCACCCACAGCCCGCCCAGGGCTAATCCGAGAATAAAGGCGCTGAGCATGAGCTCAAAGGCATGTGTTGAAGCCCCCAGCACCAGCACCAGCATCCTGATCCATGCCACTTCATAAATAAAAGAAGAAAGCCCTGTGATAAGGGCTACACAGAGCAATACGCGCGGTGCCGCATAGGCGCCCACCCCTGCAGCAATCGGCTCTTTGGGCCCGATTCTCCTGGCTATGGAGTAGACACCAATGGCCAGCACGAAATTAACCAGTGACGCCATCAGTATTGTGCCCGGCAACCCCACAGCACTGATAAGCAGGAACCCGCTTGCCAGTACCCCGACGACAGCACCGATACTGTTGGTAAAATACAGCAGGGAAATCGAACTGCCCGGCAGTGCGGAAAACGCGCGGAGCAACCCAACGCTCATAAGGGGAAACGTTGCTCCCAGCAAAATGGTCTGCGGCAAAATGAGCATGGCCGCAAACATCCAGCGCAGCAGTTCTACCAGCAGCGGGGACTCAAGGCCGGGCAAAACAGAATCCAGCATGTAGCCGGTCGAGAATTCAAAAATACGATGAAAAAAAAGACCGGCAAAACCGATGAGTACCTCAACGGCTGCATATGCCATCAGCGGGTTGCGCAAGCGGTTAATGCAGCGCCCCACCAGGGTCGCTCCGCCGGCCATGCCCCCCATAAACAATGCAAGCACGAGCGTCTGCGCATAGGCCGCATGCCCGAGAAAGAGCTTGAGGTAATGACTCCAGATTGATTCGTAAATCAGGCCTGAAAAGCCGGAAAGGGCAAAAAAGGTAAAAAGCAGATTTTGCAGCAGACGGTCATTTTTTTGTGCTTCCATGCTTCACGGTCTCATAATGGAGGGGGAATCCTGCTGGACGCAGGCATATGTCAATGAACAGGCATTATTGATGGCACTTGTGTGAAGCCATGTATGTACCCAGCAAAAAATGTTCTTTCACGATACACGGGAGAAGCATTGTGCAGAGCCGTGCCGAACACAGGAGCCCCTCAGGCAGCCATCATGCTTAATTTCTTACCTGCTGCCAATCCTTTAAAGCCTGCAGTATGAGCACGTCTTCATTTCCTGCAATAGTAAGAAAATCAAGAACAAAGCGATCATCGGCAACAAAGCCGATGATGGGCGTCTCTCTCTGCTCAAACCAGGCTGCCACGGCATTCGGCTCCTTCACATCAAAAGCCAGTCCCAGGCTCGGAAGGCTGCGTCCGGGAAGAGCCCCGCCGCCCATTTGCCCGCTGGTTTCAATGATGCGGCATAGCCCATTTGGCAGGGCTGCTTTTTTTAGAACCGCCCCGATGCGTTTTTTTAAAATGGCGCGGCTCTGGCATGCCATTTTAACATATGGAATCTTTTTAAACTGCTTAAGCTCATAGAGCCTCAGAACAGCCTGCAGCATAGCGTAGTGAAATTTATCCGGACGCAAGGCGCGCATAAGAGGGTGGCGCTCAAGCCGCTGTATCGCAGAGTGCGATCCGGCGATTATGCCCGCCTGACAGGCGCCGAGCAGCTTATCACCTGAAAAGCATATCAGATCAGCTCCGCTGCGAAGGGATTGCGCGGCATGCGGTTCGGCATCGACAAACTCAAAACCCTCATCCATCAAATTCCCGCTTCCGAGATCATGCACCAGCAGCACCCGGTCATTTTTCAAGGTCGCCAATTCTGCCAGCGTTGGCTGCTGCACAAAGCCTAGCTGATAAAAATTTGACTGATGAATTTTCAGAATCATGGCCGTTGCCTCGCCCATGGCGCTGCTATAATCATCAAGGGTGGTAATATTGGTTGTGCCGACTTCAACCAGGCGGGCGCCGCTCTGCAGCAGTATATCGGGGATTCTAAAACCGCCGCCAATCTGCACAAGCTCTCCGCGCGATACGATCACCTCGCGGCCGCGGGCGCATTCAAACAGAATAAGCAGCATTGCTGCGGCATTGTTATTGACCACCAGCGCTTCTTCAGCATTCACAAGCCGCGCCAGTGCTTCCCGGACATAGCGACCGCGTCCACCGCGGCCCGCCGTATTTAAATCATACTCAAGATTGGTGTAGCCGTTCACCGTCTTCAGCACCTGCTCAAGCAGCGCCGAGTCCCATGGCGCTCGCCCGAAATTGGTATGCAGAACTATGCCCGTTGCATTGATGACAGGCTGCAGCATTGATTTACGGGCCTCTGCCATGCAGGTGTGCAGCTGTTTATCGACGAGTGCTGCTATGTCGCTCTGTTTCCCGTCTATGATCATTTGGCGAATAGCAGCTACGACACGCTGGGCGACCTGCTTGGCCAAAGCGTTTCCATGAGAGGCAGCAAACCTCTGAAGCTCTGCTCTTTCAAGCAGCTTATTAATGCTTGGCAAAAGGCGCAGCAGGGCGTTAGGGGTTTTTTGTATTTTTGGCGAGGGCATAATCAACTATGTCTGCAATTTTTCAGGTTATCCTGGTTCTGTAATGAGGATAAAACTCCGCTGTTCAATGTATCTGTCATGCGCAATCCCAATTCCATCCCTGGCCGCAGTGATAATGGCGGAAACGTATGGGAATCGAACCCACCCAGGACGCTCGCACGCCCCGCAACGGTTTTGAAGACCGCGAAGCCCACCAGGACTCATCCGCTTCCAGCAAACTGTTTCACGGTCAATATTATTAACATGTATGTAAATTTATTTCCATAGTCAAAAAAAATTCGCGGTTCTTTAAGATTTTATCATCACGAGCATCATTTTCATGCGCGTCAGTGCCTGCAGTGCATGGGGTTTGTTTGCGGGCATGATGATCATGTCGCCTGCTTTAAGATCGTGCGGCGCACCTGCTATTTTTATCTGCACCGTTCCGTCAAGCACCTGCACCAGCGCGTCAAACGGAGCGGTGTGCTCGCTTAAGCCCTGGCCTTGGTCAAAAGCAAACACCGTGACCGTGCCGGCGTCTTTGTGCAGTACCTCACGGCTGACCACAGCCCCCAGCTGATACATGACAAGGTCTGCAATGCTAAAAACCTGTTCGTTCAATACCGCTGTTTCTGTAGTGCTCATATAAACCTCCATGGCTATTTTGTTTTTTGCGCTATGTCTGTGCTGAAAGCATGACACTGCGCAAGCATATCGTCACCGGGCATCCGGTTTGACCTAATGCCTTCGTTCAACAGCTCAAAACCGGTTTTATTAATTTAGACAGTATTCAGCGCGAAGCTTAGCTGAAAGCTGCTTTGTCAGCGCAAATGCCTTTTCTACTGTTCCTTCCCGTTCAGCATTCACCAGACAGCAGGTTGCCGGCGAGAGCATGCTTTGTGATAAAAGAAGTTCCCTATCTATGCCGCTCTTTGTGAGCTTTTCCCATAAACTTTTAAGCCGGCTCTCTATGGAGGCGATAGTTTCTTTTTCAAACGGTTCGATATTTGTCGGTATGCCGCCCCAGACAATAATGCCGCCCCGATCAAGAAAAGCACGGATTGATGCGGTGTAGGAGGTAAATATTTCTCCGTTGCTGCAGGTGTCAAGAGAGAGCACATTAATGTCGAGGTTCAACAAAAAATCCCAGTCCGGATTGCCGCACAGATGTATGCCAACAGGCCGGTCAACGAGAGAAAGAAAAGTCTCCAGATCACGCTTTGCCGCAAGGTCACTGTAGCCGGACATGCCGCTGAAAACAAACTGCAGCCCAGGCTCATCTATAAACATAAAAGCATTGGAGTTAAGCTTTTTTAAATTTTGCAGCTGCACATTCACGCGCCGGGACAGAAACTCAAGCAGGAACGGCCGGACATTATCATCGAAAAGAATGGGCCTTTTATCCTGGTCGAGAATATTCATGCCAAGGCTTACCGGACCTTCAATCTGCCCCCGAATGGCTGGTCTGTCTGCAAGATCAAGCGCCAGAAAGCGGTGGTATACCGCTGAGTAGGTCGCGCTGATATCAAAGTATTCCGGTGTCTCAAACCGAGCGGCTGTCTGCTCAATTTCCTGAATAAATTTTTCAAAAGAAAAGCTCAGCGTCCGGTCCGGCAGGTTCAGCTGTATTCCCGGAAAATGCTCTGATGCCTGCACATACATATCTTCATAATAGCTGTGCAGGGGAAGCTGCGGCCAGAACGGCACATCAAGGGAAAGCGCTGCTTTCAGTGCCTGATCGACATCGGTATGCGGCATGACAGCCATTGCCGTTGTGAGAAGATTGCCGGGGATGGTCATGTCAGGCATATCCTTTGTCAGTTGCTGTTTATGTTAAAAACCGAGCCAGCGTGTCACTTCGCCGACAGGAGCCCGCGTACGGAGAAATTTGTTCAGCGGAGCATCAGCGGCAGGGTACCCAAGCGCCACGCCGCCGAGAAGCTCTCGGCCCTCGGGAATACTTAAATGCTTTTTAAGGTCCTCGGCGCAGATAACCGTTACCGTGAGCCAGCAGGTGCCAGGCCCCGGGCATGGGCTGCAAGCAGAAAATTTTCAAGCGCAGCGGCAGTACTGAGCTGATACAGGCTATCAGTGCCTTTACAGGAGACAAAATAAACTGCCACGGGCGCATCGAAAAAGCGCAGGCTTTTCTCGAATATTTCATTCGGGTCGATGCCCCCCTTCTCGGCTGCCGCGAGCATGGCGTCAAGCACTTCCTGCTGCCGCGTTTTCATCGGCTCGGGGGGATCTCCGAAGGCAGTACCATCCGGCAGGCGCTGGAAAAAGTTCTCTTCGGTAATAGCATTGACCGCTTCAAGCGCAGAGCCGGTCAGCACAATAAACTCCCAGGGCTGCTGATTGGTGGCGCTGGGGGCCCATGTGGCAGCCTCAAGGCATTCGGCTATAAGCTCGCGCGGCGGCATGCGCCGATCAAATACGCGAATGCTTCGTCGCTGGCGTATAACATCAAGAATATCCATGCTGACTCCTTTTTTTTGCTGTTCAAAACAGAGCAGGGGATGTAGTGCCATCCCCTGCTCAACTACACTAGCTTGCCGGTCACTGGAAAATATTTCTTTTTTCAGCCGACTCTGTTGTCGCAGCTGTGCCGGGCTTTCGCGCCCCGGTTAAACGCAAGACATCAACGCCGAGGCGACAGACCATTTCATGAAATGGAATCTCTTTTTTCTCTACGGGAAACTCATGATATGCTGTAAGTGCTTTTTCAAGTATTGCCGTTACGCCGGTTGCATCGGTCCACTGCGCTACGGTCTGTGCAATACGGGGATGGCGCGACCCCGTGCCGCCGACGACGACCTTGTAGCCTTTCTCCTTCGTAAAAATAACCTCTTGTTTACATTCCTTTTCACAGCCTCC
>Ga0114951_10005746_pt1 | contig 11310 bp, 6 predicted proteins | sample AM7aDNAmetaG_FD_88677 | JGI IMG/M metagenome (GOLD analysis project Ga0114951, IMG submission 88677) | Freshwater microbial communities from Finland to study Microbial Dark Matter (Phase II) - AM7a DNA metaG | ecosystem: Environmental > Aquatic > Freshwater > Lake | place: Finland: Lake Alinen... | reverse complement strand
CGCAATGGTGACTGCGCCGACGCCATGCTGTTCCGCAAGCGCAGCTGCTGTGCGCGCAGCCAGTTGCGCAGCCGGCTGGCCCCATCCATACAGCCCATCGACGATCGACATCGCGCCAAAGTGACGCGCAACGATAGCGCGCACTGCGGGCTTGATGCGGCCCTCGCGCACCCAGTTGATGTATGGCATCAACCGCAGGACGCCGTGCGAATCGTGACCCAGCAGGTTCGACTCGACCAACGAATGGACGACCAATTGCGCGAGATCAGCAGGCGTGCCGGCGCGTTCCAGAATGGCGCAACCGACCTGTTCGAGTTGTTCGGGTGTAAAGGTTAACATCTTGATTTGGTTGAGTGCTGAAAGGTTGGAGTGAATACAATACGGTTCAGGACAAAATCCTGTTGACGTCGATCTTGCCGGCGCTGATTGCATTGCGGAATATATCGATGGTCTGGCGCGCGCCGTCTTCCAGCGGCGTCCAGTGCAGAGGGCCAATCGCGCTTTCAAGCGGCGCCCCGTCGACATGCGGCGGCGTGGCCAGCGGCACGGGGTTATAGGTGATTCTCCCGGCCATCTCAGGCGCAACAGCATTGATGACTTGCACCGTGGCCTCAATTGACGATTCGAAACCGCCGAGGTTGTACACCGTCGCGCCATCAACGGCCGCGCGCGCCGCCTGGATAAACGCGCGCGCGGTGTCATCGGCATATTGAAACACGATCGAGCCGCCGTACGAGATGTGATACGACCGCCCCGCTGCAGCTGCCAGCATGGCCTTTGTCGGCGTGGACGACATGCCTTGATCTCGCCCCGGGCCATAGATTACGTAGGGGCGTATGCCGATGCTGCGCACGCCCGACTCCAGCCAGTAGATGCGCGCCGTGCCTTCGTTCGCCTGTTTAAAAACGCCGTACAGGTTGAGCGGGAACAGCGGGGAGTCGTGGCGCAACACACCACCGGGGTACAGGTCCATGCCGCCATATACGCCGACGGAGCTTGCGTAAGCCAGCCCTTGAATCTGTGATTTGTGCTGGCGGACCGTTTCGAGCACCACGGTTGTGCCGACGACGTTGACCTTTGCGCCGAGGGTGGGATTGGCGCGCACGAACGGCACCTGCAGCGCCGCCAGGTGGATGATGTGTGTGATGCCGTTTTCGGCAACGGCGTGGTCAAAGGCTTCCGCATCGGTAATATCGCCTTGAATGAAGTTGACCTTCGCCAGCGCCTCATCGCTCATGATCAGCCGCAACCGGTGCGGCTCGCCGGGCAGGTCGTAAGTCCACACCGGTGCGCCTTCGTCAATCAGGCGCTTAACCGTCCACGCGCCGATGCAACCCAGCGCACCGGTCACCAGATATCGTTCAGCCATTTTTATTCCTCCGCTCAAGATGTTGTCTATTTGGTCGCAGACCATGTCGCGGTTGTCGTGCCAATACATTGCGGAACACTCAGCACATCGAATGAGGTCATGGAAATGCTTCCCACGGCATTCGCGGCCGAGGTAAATGTCCCGGTGATGACATACCGGAGCGTCGCGCCAGTTCCGTCTATCGTGAACGAGTTCCCATTCAGATTTAAGGCAGGATAGATCTGCTGGTCGAGGTCATACACGCAACCCACATTGTTGAAGCTGAAAATGAACCGGTCCACCCGGTTCTGGGAAACGGTTATTCCAATGGCGCGGTTTTGCGACGTCGTCCCGCCCCATATACCGTCGTAGGGGAGTGCAAAACTCACGGCCTGAACGTTGCTCCAACCGCTTGACTCACTGGAATTGCTGGCCATAACGCGATAGTAATACGTCCCGGCAGGTTTGTTCTGTGTCGACCATGATTGATCTGTCCCGATGTGCGCCGTAAAGATATTTGTAAAAGTGGGTGACTGACTTTCCTGTAATATGTAAATCTCGGCAAGGGGCGTCGCATTCCACGACACTGTATACGTGCCATTGGCATGCGGATCATCAACTGGATTGAGGACAGGCGCGTCTGGTATCGGCGGATAGTGGCTGAGAACGAACGGGACGTAAACATGCGCGCGATTCACGAAAACTGTCAGGCTTGACGTATTCGATGCGGGTTGGAGGTCAACCGCAGCAGCACTGACAGTGACACCATTTACGGCCGATATCGCGGGACCTGGTCGCACCATCAGCGAGATCGTCATCATATTTCCAGCGCTCAACGTGCCAAGCGTGCAGGTGACGACGTTGTTGTTTTTACTGCATCCTGTCGATCCGGCGCCATTTATCGATATAGCCTGGAGGGATAGGCTGGCGCCCACAGGCAGCGTGTCGGTAAACCATACCCCCGTCGCATCAACGGGCCCTGCGTTGCTGATGACGATGGTATAGGTCAATGGCTGCGCAACCATTGCGGGCAACGGAGCCGCCTGTTGCGCGATGGAAAGATCGGCCACAGGAAGCACAGCAACCGATGTCGTCGTAATGACAGCGCCAAGGGTGTTCGAAACCGTCAACGTCGCCGTGTACAAACCCGGCATAGCATAGGTGTGGCTGACGACAAGGTCAGTTGCGGTGATGCCATCGCCGAAGTCCCATGTTGCGGTGACAGGCCATGTCACGCTTGTCACAGTTGGCGTGAAATATACGGACTCTTGCATCAACGCCGGGCTGGAGACCGCCACCGCTAGATCCACCCCTGTGAGGTTACCGCTGGCATAGACCGTTCGGGTGACGTTCAACCCGCACACAGCCATAGACACGATATACGAACCTATTGATGAATAGGTGTGTGTGACGACCTTACTCGCGAGCACAGCAGCGCCGTCGCCAAAGCCCCACATTTTCGTGAATTGATCCGTATTCCCCGCTGTTGTGCCAGTGAAAGCAAACGATGCGTTGATCAAAGCCACCGTGGATTGGGCGTCGATGCTGCCTGATGCGGGGATGTACTGCAACCCAATATCATCGATGTACAGATTGTTGCCGAAGTCGCTGATCCCCAGCAACCCTATGCGTATGTTGTTCTGGCCGGAATGACCCGGTAGATCCACCGTATGCAGCGACCAGTGGTTTGGCGCGACGCCGTCGTAGCGGGAGAATGACGCGCCAGCGATATCCACATACGTGCTACCGCCGTCCGCCGAAAGCTGCACCTGCAGCCGGTCGGCTTGCGCGTTCGCACCGGGCGAGTCAGAATCGTGATACATCCAGAACGTCAACCGCGGCGTGTAATCCGCTGGGAAGTTCAGCGCGCGCGTTGCCAGCCGGGCAGAATCCCCGCTGGTTGCGAAGTATGCGTTCAAGCTTGCGACGGCCGCTCCATCATAAGCAGGCGCGCCTGGATACCCCAGCGTCCCTGAAATACCGAGGCTCCAAATAGCAGTGGTTCCAGTGACGACTTTGATCGACCAGTCTGGAGGTGGGAATGTCGGCGTGTATATACCGGCGCCCCCCTCGAATCCCTCTACAGGCGCTGCAATGACGGTGACGGGTTGTGCGATCACCGGACTGGAGATAATCGCCGTATTCGTCACCGGCCATTGGCAAGTGGTTACGGTGACCGGCACGGTGATCACTGCGAACATCCCAGGCAATATCGCGCCGTTCCAACTCACGGACGTGCCTGTGTAGACAATGCTTCCTTGCGTGGCAGTCAGTCCCTGCGGCAGCAATGCCAGATCGAGCGGCAACGGGTCGATAACCGATACGCCAAAGGCTTTGTCAACCCCACTGTTGCTGACGATGAGGGTATAGGTGATTACGTCACCGGGAGCAAAGAGAGTGCTGACCAGAACCTTACTCGATGTGCTCAGCGTGATGCCACTCGTCGAGGCTGGCGCAGCGACAACTCGATCGCCGCGCGAAGCCGGCACAGCCGCTAGCGGCGTTGAACTTGTCAACGCATACGAGACGATGAGACTCATGGCGGCCAGACCGATCAATGGAATGATGCTTCGCATGGAACTGCCTTTCAACCCAACAGTGCCTTATCCAGGAACTCGACCCCGTGAGTATTCTTAGATAGTTCCCCTTGCTTCCCAAGTTCGAGCACGATCAGCTCATTCCGTCCGCGCTGCAGCTTGGGCGCCGGCACGTACAGCGTGTGCTGCGGCCCTTTCTCCTCCCAGTGCCAGCCAAGGTTAAACCCGTTGATCCATGCCAGTCCGCGCGTCCAGCCGGGCAGCGCGAGCCAGGTATCCGCCGGATCATCGACCTCGAAGAAGCCACGGTGAAACGCTGGCCCGTCCACTGCGCCACCATAGCACAGCCTGCTCAGGTTGGTGAGCGGCAGCGGGTAAATCGTCCAGTCATACAGGAACTGGTTCGCCAGTCGCACACCCTCGGTGATGCCTTTGCGGTCGTGCAACTGCGGGCCGTAGTTCACGCGCCCCATGCACTCGACCAGGATGTCGATCTGATGTGCGCCCGGCCCGAACGCGAGCGGCAGAGATCGAGCCTCTACAGGCATGTTGCGGTCGATCAAGCCCTGATAGACGCCATCGACAAATATTTGTGCGCGGTCATGCGCGTCCTGCAACACGAGCGGCTGTTGCTCGTGCGGCCCCTGTAGCATCGCACGATACAGGATCAGCCCGGTGTTTTGCCCAAGCGTCTCCATGGGGACGGGCGCGGGGCGATGCACCGGACGCGCCAGCCGACCGAGGTTGGCGAGCAATGGCGCGCTCTCCAATAGCTCCACCTTGCCATAGGCGCGCTTAAGCACAGGCGGAAACGACGGCAGCGCGGGAACGGCTTCGTACTTTGCGATCACCTCGCGACAGACGTAGTATTTCGGCGTCGGGTCGCCGGCTTCATCGAGCAACGCATCGTAATCGTAACTGGTGACGTCAGGCTGGTACTCCGTCGCGGTGTGGTTCGCGCCGGACATGAAGCCAAAGTTTGTTCCGCCATGGAACATATAGAAGTTGACCGACGCGCCGGCAGCGAGCATCGTGTCGAGGTCGCGCGCCACATCATCAACGGGACGGGTATGGTGATGTTCGCCCCAGTGATCAAACCAGCCGCACCAGAACTCGCCGCACATCAACGGCCCATTGGGCTGGTATTCGCGCAACTTGGCAAACGCCTCGGTCGGGTGATTGTCGAAGTTGACGACCTTGAAGATGTCGGGCAGCGTGCCGCCCTGCAACATGCTGTCGGTCGGGCCGTCGGAGGTGAACAACAGGCAGTCAATCCCGCGTTTGCCCATGCCATCGGCCAGATGGCGCAGGTAGGTCTTGTCGTCGCCATAGCTGCCGTACTCGTTCTCGACCTGCATCGCCACAATCGGCCCGCCGCGCGCCGCCTGCAAGGGTTCGAGCCGCGGCAACAGTGCATCGAAGAAACGATCCACTGCTTTCAGATATGGGGCATACGAGCAACGCAACTGCATCATGGGGTCGCGCAATAGCCATGCAGGCAGCCCGCCCAGTTCCCACTCGGAGCAGATGTACGGGCCGGGGCGGACGATGGCGTTCAGCCCAAGCTCCGCGGCGATTTCGAGGTAGCGCGCGAGGTCGAGTTGGCCGGTAAAGTCGAACTGTCCTGGGCGAGGCTCGTGCAGGTTCCACGCCACGTAGGTCTCGACCGTGTTCAATCCCATCGCCTTGAGTTTGGTCAGGCGGTCGCGCCAATAGGTTGGCATGATGCGGAAATAGTGCATCGCGCCGGCCAGAATCCGCGCCGGGACGCCGTTCTGGATGAAGTGATCGCCGAGGATGGTTATTGGTTGCATGGGATTGTCATTCGAGCAGTAGCCTGATGGCTTATAAGGAACTGTTTGTTCATCACGGGCCGATTATCCATCGCTGCGCTATTGGATGCAACACGCAGGCGCGTGATGACGCCGCTCTCACGCTACCGGCTTCACCACAACCACCGTCGCAGCAGAATTGCGCGTCCCGTTCGCAGCAGGGATGCCGGCATCGAAACCCGTCGTCATCAGTTCCGCGCCGGAAACCACAACAGGCGCGGCGTCGACGATCAACGCGCGTTGCACGAGGTACGACCCGGTGGGATTGAGGTCGCGCAGCATCCAGCGGGGCGCGCCCGATGTCACGCCCAGACGATAGACGAACACAAGGCTGGTCGATTCAGTGGGCGACTGCAATTGCATCGCAACCCAGCCAGTGCGGTGGGTCAATGGTTCGGGCGGGGTCAGCAGATGCGCGATCGAACCGGTGATGAACTCGCGCCACTGCTTGTAGAACGCGATGTGCTCGCGCACTAAGGCTTGCACCGCTGCTGGCAAGCCAGCCAGGTCGCCGCTGAATCCCAGCATGCCAGGCATGGCGGCCAGGAGCGCGTAGGCCGGATCGACTGTTTCGGAGGGTTCCCACAAGGCGCCCTGTGGTGTGAGAATCGTGGCGGGGGAATCGGCGACGGATAAGCCATAACGCGGGAGAGCCTGACCGGCCGAACGGAGCACTGCCCAACGGGTGAGTCGGCCCGGTGGCAGGCGCAGCCACGCGCCCTGCGCAATGCGGATGACGTCGGTGGGGTTGACCGTGTCGCTCAGGAAGTGGCCGTCCACGTGCGTCAGCGTCGCGAGGTCGCCGCGCATCGCGCCGCTGGAGCAGCCCTCGAAGAACGCGCGCGGATAGGTTGCGCGAATATCATCGAGCATGCAGTGCCAGGCGGATGTGTAGTCGGCCAGTTCGGCGCAGGCGCTTGCCGTGTCGGCATCGAGCGTGAAGTTAAAGTCGAGTTTCATCCACGCCAGATCGTAGGTCTCGACGAGGCGCGCGATCTCACTGCGCAGATACTGATACGCCGCGGGCTGCATCAGGTCAATTCGCGCCGAGACGCCAGTGGAGACGAACCACTCCGGGTGTTCCGTTCGAATCGGCGCCTCCGGGCCGAAGCGTTCGGGCTCCATCCAGATGCCAAAGCCCAGCCCTGCTGCGCGCACTTCGGCGGCGAAGTCGCGCATGCGGCCGCAGAACGCGGCCTCGGTTTTCTCGCGCCAGTCGCCGGCCTGCGCAAACCAGTTTGGGCCGCCCGCGCCATACCAGCCGGCATCGATGACAAACACCTCGCAACCCGTTTCACGGGCGGCCGCGAGTTGGGCGCGCAGGCGCGAGAGTTCAAGGATGTCGAACTGCTCGAACCAGGTGTTGTACACAATCGGGGCAAATGGCTTCGCGCCCGTGAAGTGATGCGCCAGCAGGTACCGGTGCAATGCGGGCGCGCCGAGGTGCGGCTCGCCCTGCGGCAGCGGTTGGAACAGTATCTCGGGCAGTGCAAACGTCTCACCGGGTTGCAGGACACGCTGCAGGTTCTCATCGGCCAGGCCGAGTTCGATGACTGGACACGGCATCTCGCCGCCTTCGGCCACCGGGTTGACCCGGATCGTCCAGTTGCCGCGCGGGAGAATGTGAACGGCCAGCCCGTGATCGGCGTGAAGCGGGCGCAACACCAGATACGGGGTTGCGTCCTCCGTCGTGCGTCCCCAGGCGTGCCGCAGCGTCAGCCCCTGAACTAAAGGTTGCCATGCGCCCTGGTTCTCGTGGCTCCAGCGGCTGCGCTGGGTGTAGCACTCATACTGGCCGCGCGACAACGCCAACCGCGCCAGACAACGCGAGAGCGTCACGGGAGATGACGCGGTGTTCTCAATTGTGTCGCGCCGGCTGATAATTCCAGTTGTGGCATTGGAATGGGGCAGACGCGGGGATGTGTCCCTACCGTCGTCGGATTGGGGCAGACGCAAGGCCGTGCCCCTACCGTTGTTGGGTTGGGGCAGACGCAAGGCCGTGCCCCTACCGTCGTCGGCCTGCCAGGTGGTTGTGAGGCGTAGCCCGCTCGCGCCGATGCGCCACCGGCAGGTCAGCGCGGCCGGCGCTTCGTCGATTGACTCCAGCACAAGGTCTGCGCCTTCGTAGCGCCGCCCATCCGCCTGAATCAGCGCCACACCGAGCGTCCGGGGCTGCGACCCTGCATCCGTCAAGTCGGTAGTTGTGACGCCGCACATGCGCGTGAACCACACACGCCCATCCTGGCGCACATACTGCGTGCTCGCGCGGGGCTTGTCAACTAACATCGTTGTCGTTGTCGCTGTAGCGGTCATGTTCATCCTCACTTAATTTCACCCAGTCTCACTCAATGTTTGCCGGCAGTTGCACTGCCGGTGTGAATAACGGGTCATTTTGAGAAGGCGGGCACATCCCAGCCCCAGTTCATCCGTTTTGCGTATTCCGTCGCGATTGGCCGCAGCGCCTGGCATAGCGCCTCCGGCTCATCGCCGGGGGCGACCGTGATCACCGGCACGACGATCACATCCGGCGCCATCAGATCCATAACCTCGCGGTACCAGTCCACCGGCGATCTGCCCCCGTCAAAGAACAGGTAGATGAACGCCCGCCGGCGCAACGATTTCTTGAACTTTGGCAAATCGGCGTGGCTGTAAGTATCAGAAAGGTCGAGGCTGCGCGGTGAGAGCGGGTGCGCCACATATGCGGCGTGACATGGGTTCGGGCCGCAGTTATGCAAGCCTCCTGCGCCAAATTCCGCGAAGATGCGGGCATGATACGGCGCGGAGAACTTGGCGTAGATGTCGGGGCCGAATCCCGCCGACACGTCGTCGCTCACATGCCCCTTGCAGCCTTCCGGGAACCACACGTCCTCGTAATCCGTAGTCGTGATGTTGGCCTCGCCGCCGGCCGCCGCGATGCCGGCGCGAATCGTCGCCGCATACAGCGTCTGGATTTTACCGAGCAGCGTGTGCAGTGCATCCGGTTGCTCGTAGAACGCCAGCATCAACTCGGTCATGCCAAGCAGGTCGGCGGCCACGTTGACGCCGCCGGCTGCATCAAGCAGCGACACGGGGATAAGACCCTCACCCGCTTCGGCAAACAGGCGGATTCGACGCAACCCCTCGGGCAACCAACCGTCGCGCGCAGGATCAGGGGACTGCAGAAGCGCAACCTGTTCGGGCAGATTTTCGAGCGCCAGGACGCGATTACGAATACCGGGCGTTTGATCGGTGCTATCACCCCAGTAGTACTCTGCGCCGAAGGCACTGGCGAGGCACGAACATCCCACGTCCGGGCGCATTGCCGGGATGCAGTCGCTGGAAGGGGCGCGCGCCCACGTCGCCAACGCGTTCGCGAGCGCGGCGCTCAATTGCTTGTCGCCATCCTGAAACTGCTCGCGCAGGCTATACGATGAAGGCACGGACACCCGCGCGTCGACCGGGATGCGCTCAAGGCGTTCACCCGCGAATAAGCGGCGATAAACATCCTTGCGGCGCGCGAGTTCGTCGCTAACCCAGTGCGAATGAGTGATTGGAAGCGCCATGGTGGTTCAAGATGTTTTCAGGATGTCAGACTTCTCCGAGAAGTCTGACATCTCATCACCCATACGCTCTTCGACTCATCCAGGTCGTCATCCGGGATTGGATTCCAGCCATAACCAACCCGGTCATAGATCACGAGCAGCGTGCATTCGTCCAGAGCCATGAGTTCGGTGTAGCACGACGAGTAGCCGGTTATACCAGCCTTGCGCATGTTCTCCGCCGTTCCCCACGCCGTGCGCGAATCCGGCGTGATGCGGTCGCGCGGTGCGCAAGCGGCGTTATGCGCTGCGATGATATCAATCTCCTGCCAGGCGGCCCCGACACGGTCGGTGTTAAACCACACGCTGATGCCCGGACGTCCGCCCGACAGCGCCACGATGCCGTCATGCAATACGGCCAGGCTCGGCTCGACCGACCCGGGGCCTGCGATGTTGGTGGGCTTCGTCCAAGTGCGCCCATCGTCAGCGCTGAACGTCTGTCCATACGAGACGAACGATGCCAGCCGGAACACGCACATCAGGCGGCCATCCGCCAGCCGGCACAGCGCTGATTCGCACGGCCCTTCCCCGCCGGCTAGATCGCACTCGGGGCCAGCGATGATCGCGCGCACCTGCCAGCGATACCCATCGGCCGATTCAGCCAGCACGAGCGAATAGCGCGAGTCGCCCTCGAATGTCCCGTACAGCGTGCCGAGATAGATGCCATCAATGCTGCGCGCCACTTGCCCGTTGAACACAAATCCCGTAATGCCAGCATCGGGCAGCGGCGACTTGGTGGGCTTCGACCAACCGCTCACCTCAACGCCGGAAGCGCGCATGTCCAGCACCCCTTGTGGCGACAAGACATTGCACGGCGCGCCGATGGCGTGCGACGCGCGCTCACGCAGGTAATAGGGCAGGATCACAACGCTGCCATCCGATTGAATCAGGTGAGCCAACCCGCCATCGCCGATCACGCGAGCTTCTTCCCATGTAAGACCACTATCGCGCGAGCGAGACAGGTAGTTCACTGAGTTCGAAGCGTGGATATCCGCATACGCCGACATCACCGCCCATAGCACGCCGTTGGGTTGACGGATCAGTGAGGGGAACCAACAGAACCAGCGGCTGCGCTTGACAAGGACCGGCTCCGAGACCGTCACATCCAGACCGTCTATCGACACAACCGAGTGTGTTTTCCATTCTGGCATGGTGTGTTTACGAATGTGGAATGACGCACGCAGGCCCGCCCACGCCGCTTTCAATAACATCGGTCACGCCTTCAATCTGGCGCACGGCCTGTTTTACCTGTTTGACCGCATGCGCTTCGCAGATACAGTGAACGTTCGGCCCGGCATCGATCGTGAAGGCTACCGGCACACCGCTGTCGCGCAGATCGCGCACGGCGTCGATCACGCTGAGCGTGGCGGGCACCCAGTAAATCACCGACGGCTGCGAGGTCATGATGACGCTGTGCATCATCAGCGCATCCTGCTCGATCACCTCGGCCAGCAGGGGAAAATCACAATTGGCGATGGCCTGTTCGCACAGGCTGAGCCGGCGCGGCGCATCGGCCAGGCGGGCCGCCTGAAAGGGCGAGCTGTCGGCCAGCGCATGTCCCTCGGTCGAGCCGACCGTTTTGTGCCGGCTTGCCACGATGGCGATGACGTCCATGAGCGGCCAGTGCGACTGTGTGGCAATACTGGTTGCATAGCCATCATGCCAGGCTACGAACCCGCCGGGGACGCTGCGGCAAGCCGAGCCGCTGCCCAGGCGCGCCAGGCTGGATAGTTCGGGCTCGCTCTTTTTCAGGCCGAGTGCGGCACACGCGGCGATAGTGAGCGCGGCAAATCCAGACGCCGACGACGCGATGCCCACTCCCATCGGGAATGTGTTGTTGGACATCACGCGCGCCTTCGATCGGCATTCGGACAAGCCGCGTCGCTCGCCGCAATCAATATCGGCGATGCGGTCAAGATGGTGCACCACGCGCTCATACGCCTGCGCATTAACTTTGTGGCCGTCAATGGACACTTCATCGCGGGTAACCAGCGGATCAAACTCCACCGTCGTCG
>Ga0114951_10005745_pt1 | contig 11311 bp, 9 predicted proteins | sample AM7aDNAmetaG_FD_88677 | JGI IMG/M metagenome (GOLD analysis project Ga0114951, IMG submission 88677) | Freshwater microbial communities from Finland to study Microbial Dark Matter (Phase II) - AM7a DNA metaG | ecosystem: Environmental > Aquatic > Freshwater > Lake | place: Finland: Lake Alinen... | reverse complement strand
TTATGACTAAAGTCTATTAAATTTAACTTCTCTTTTTGGTTCAATAGTTGATCGGTATTTCCCACAATATGTGTAGGGTCCATGAAAGCAGGTTTTGCTTTTAGCTTGATTGAAGCTACAAACGTTGCGTTTTGGGCAACCTCCAAAAGTATGGTGCAATATTTCCTCAACAGACTTCAAGATGCGTATCTCCTTTAGCCTTTTTGTTACTTTTAAGGACTTAAGGCGTATTCCCATAACTGAAATATTTCGAAGTTGGAATCCGCAAAAAGGGTAGTTATCATGAATTAGAAAATAGTGTGCCGTCATCATTCTCCAATAAGCATCTTGTTACTGTCAGGCGATTTTGGTGAACATTAAGGCTATTACGGTATTAGGATTTTGGTTTTACCATTAAATACTCATACAACAACCCATAAAAACACAACTAAACACAAAAAAACAACCATCAAACAGTATGCAACCAACCACGCTTCTTAGACTGCTGGATAGCACCCTTTTTAGACTGATTTTTTTCTTTTCAGCAACATACGCTGCGGCACGGCTCCCTTCGCGGCTTTGCCATTTATTTCTGTTTTGATGAATTTATTCCAGCCGCCAACGTTGACGTCTGGTTGAACGTAGCGTTCAGGGTTTTCAACTTTGTGCTTTTCCAGGATCTGCTTAAGGTTTAGGATCTTAAAATCCTTGGTTGCATGGATGATGGTTCCTTTCTCGATATCCAAAATCGCATAATCGTTTACTGAAACCCCCTCAGCTCGTACCCTATCGTCAAAGCGTTCACTCCACAAAAGCTTCCACTGAGCCTTAAGCTCCAAAATCAAATGCTTTTGTGCTTCAGCTCTTGCCTTGCAAACTTCACCACTAAAATCTCGCTTTGAGCCGTCAGTGACCGCCAATTTACGCTTCTCCGTGTGTACTCACCCCTTCTTTTTGAACTATTTACCAGTTATTCTAGAAAAAATATATCTTTTCTATATATCCTCCCAACCAGAAAACTAAGCCAAACACCCGAAGTAGGTTAGTCTCTACTTATGCTGACTAATGTTTAAAGAAATTCAAGCGTAACTTCCATAACATAGCCTTCAAGACTGGCTATTTACGGTCATAATGTGTTTTGCTGGTTTTCCCCAAGATGGCTTTTTGGCTAATCTCTAGTTCTTAATATTTTAGCGTAAAGCATGTTCGTTAGTTATTCTGTCACCAATTGGTTGCAACTAACGTTCACCTAATCTTGACCATTAACCTGTAGACTATAACCTATATGCTTAAAAGCCAAGCAAACAGAATTCTCTGAGTTTAAAGGAGAAAACCCGGTTTGTTTGCTGTTGGGCACATGGCGATTGCGTACCTTTTAGGCAAAGGTTCGTCGAAAAAGCTCCATGTCAACCTGAACATTCCGCTTCTGCTGGTTCTCTCCATACTGCCAGATATAGACATAATTTATGATTTTTTAACAGGCGCCGAAATTCATCGCGGTCCAACTCACTCAATAGTGGTCGCGGCATTAGCTTTTATCCCAATCTTCATTATCTACCGCAAAAAAGCGATTCCGTACTTTTTAGCGTTGATTTCCCATCCGCTGATAGGCGACTTTTTCATCGGCGGAAAACTGCAGCTGTTCTGGCCCATTTCAAATCAGCAGTTCGGGCTCCATGAACTGGGTTCATACTACATCTCGATTACCAGTCCAGTAAACATAGCGTTGGAACTCAGCCTCTTCGCTGCCGCAACTCTGGTTCTGTATAAGAGCGGCGACTGGAAGGTTTTTTTCAAAGCCGACAAGACAAATCTGGTGCTTATCATACCCATAGCCACGGTTCTGTTGCCCAGTACAATCGGGTATCCTTTCAGTGCACCTTTGCTCCTAACGGAGCCGCTTTTAGCTTTTGCACACCTGTTCTACCTTGTGCTCTTCGCCATAGCTGTCTTGAAAACGCTTGATTACATATACAAGGAACGTTTTCGGAAATCCGCAAAATCGCAGCCCACTAACTTGAACTTGGCTTAGCAGTTGGCAGTTTACTTTTTTTCTTTAGTAGTTGTAACGGAAAAGTCCCTATATCACAACAACAACGACCAGACTGAAAGGAATGTTGCTTTTTGTCGTCTAAGCCAGATTTGAGCTGAAGACTGGTTGTGCAAACAGCTACAAGTAGCATCAAGAGATAGGACAATGCGACAAAAACAACCCCGTAAACAAGGTGTATTCTTTCCTGTACGATGTTGCGTCTACCTTGGTTTGCCTTTTTTATCCGTGGGAAGCAAAGTTTATCCAAGCAATATTTATAACGAAAGCTCTGCATTCAAACAATCTGATTGCTAATCGGTAGGCGTGGGGCTAAATTTGTTCCACGCGGAAAAATCTCTTGGGGAATTAATAAATGCCGTTCAAAACAGTGAAACAAGAATCGGCAGACGCTTTAACCTTAGAGTGGATGTTGCACGTTAAAAATTACAAGTTAACCCTTGACAAAAACCGCTGTGTCGGCTGCCAAGTATGCACATTGGCCTGCCCTAAAGAAGCCATAAAAACCGTCAAGCAACCAAAGCTTCCAGGTGAAAAAGCAAAGAAAGCCAAAGTCGACATCGACATGGCAAAATGCGCTTTCTGCGGAATCTGCGACGTCACCTGCCCATACGGCGCAGTCAAAGTAACTCTAAACGGTGTCCACGACCTCTCGATTCTGGCAAAAGACAGCTACCCCACGCTGGTGCGAGACATAAAAGTGGATACTCATCTATGCCAAAAAGAATGCGTCGAATGCGAACCCGCCTGCCCCCTCTCACTTATAACAGTCTCCAAAGTCGGCTTCGACGGCAACCCAGTCCAGGATGTAGCTGCCCTCTCGCCAGCCGCCAAGAAACGCGTCCAAATAACCATTGACATCCAGAAAGACTATTGCCCAACCTGCAGAGTATGCGAATTCAAGTGTGCTGCAGGCGCGATTAAAGTCAAGAAAGCCTTCGAGGGAACAATCAGCATAAACAAGGGAAAATGCCCTCAGGGCTGTAGTGATTGCCTTGACGTTTGCCCCATTAAAGGTGCGCTTGTGTTGGGTGATGACAAGAAAGTTCACGTTAACGAGATGTTCTGCACTTACTGTGGCGCATGCAAGAACGTTTGCCCAGTAGAAGATGCGCTGAGTGTTAAACGCACAAAAGTCAATCATAAATTTATTCATTCGGGCACATGGAACAAAGCCTTAGAGCGAATAACAAGCCCAACCGATGCAATTAAAGAGTTAAAAGCTCAAGCTGCCGAGAGCAGGCGCAAAGTTGTCGAGAAGCGGTTCCTTTCGGAGGCACTGAAGAATGAGTGATCCACAACCTAAGCACAATCAACCTGAAGTATGCAACTGCAAACCTGAAGAGCTGCGCATCGGCGTTTTTGTTTGCCACTGCGGCTTAAACATCGCTGGTACAGTAGACGTTAAAGCAGTCGCTGAATACGCCAAGACAATTCCAGACGTGGTTTTCGTCAAGGAAAACCGCTACACATGCGCCGACCCTGGGCAAGCAGAAATCCGCAAAGCCATCAAGGAACAGAAACTAAATCGTGTAGTCATCGCGGCATGCTCTCCAAGAATGCATGAGCCAACTTTCCGACGTACTGTATCCGAAGCGGGCTTGAACCCGTTCCTCTACGAGATGGCTAACATCCGCGAGTTCGCTTCGTGGTGCCACCAGAGCGACCCTAAAGCGGCGACGGAACGCGCCAAAGACAGCGTACGCATGGCTGTGGCTAAGGTGCGGTTGATGCAGCCGCTTCAAACTATCGAGGTTCCAGTCACCAATAAAGCGCTTGTCATAGGCGGCGGAATCGCAGGCATGAACGCAGCTTTAGACCTTGCTGAAATGGGGTTCAAAGTTTACATGCTCGAGAACACCCAGAGCATTGGCGGACACATGGCGGCTCTTGACAAAACCTTCCCAACACTGGACTGTAGCATCTGCATCGAAGGACCCAAAATGGTTGACTGCGCACGCCACCCAAACATCATCATATTCGCCAACAGTGAACTTGTCAAAGTCGACGGTTACATAGGCAACTTCAAAGTTAAAATCCGCAAGAACCCCCGCTACGTTATCCCCGAGAAATGCACTGGCTGCGGTGAATGCAAAGACGCTTGCCCAATCGAGTACCCCAACGAATGGGACATGAACCTTGGCACACGCAAAGCAATCTCAGTGCCTTTTGATCAGGCGGTTCCGCTGATTTACTCCATCAACAAAGACTACTGCATCGAATGCTTCAAGTGCACTGAGGTTTGCGGTGAGCGCCAAGCCATCGATTTCAACCAGAAACCTGAAGAAGTCGATTTTGACGTTGGCGCAATAATCGTTTCCACAGGCTTTGACGTTTACTTGCCCTATGACATGCCCTTGCTGGGCTACGGGAAATACCCCAACGTCATCATCAGCATGGAGTTCGAACGGTTAATTCTCGCTGCTGGTCCGACAGGCGGCAAAGTCATCCGCCAATCCGACGGGCAAAAACCCCACAGAATCGCTTTCATCCAGTGCGTGGGTAGCCGAGACAAAAGCCATTACCCCTATTGCTGCAACTTCGGCTGCATGTACACCCTCAAACATGTTGTTCAGCTTAAAGAGAAGTACAAGGAAGATGTGGAAGTCTACGTTTTCTACATGGATATACGCAGCCCGGGCAAAGGCTACGAGGAATTCTACGACCGCGCACGGGAAAGAGGCGTAAACTTCATCCGCGGACGGGTCAGCCGCATCGATGAAGACCCAACCACTCACAACTTGGTCGTTCACTCGGAGGATTCATTGCTTGGGCAACCCATTGAGGTTGAAGCCGACATGGTTGTGCTCGCCACCGCAGCTATTCCCAAAAAAGGCTCTGAAGACATCGCCCGCATCCTCAACCTCTCGCGGGGTTCAGACGGCTTCTTCATGGAAGCACACCCCAAACTTAAACCCATGGATGCACCAACCGACGGCGTTTTCTATGCAGGCGCATGCGCAGGACTCAAAGACATTCCTGCCAGCGTTTCGCAGGGAAGCGGTGCTGCGTCACGTGCAGCCACGGTTATCAGCAAGCCGAAATGGAAGATTGAACCCATCATCTCCATCGTTGACGAATCCAAATGCCGAAACAAAACCGCTAAATGTGGAGTATGCCAGGACAAATGCCCATACGGCGCCATCCGCATTGAGCAGGGTAAACCCGCCCAAATTATCACTGCCAGCTGCCACGGCTGCGGAACATGCGTTGCCGAATGCCCCCAGCACGCCATCTCCCAGATGCACTTCACTGACGCACAAATCATGGCTCAAATCCGAGCAGCGCTCGAAGATAAACCGGAAGAAAAAATCCTCGCAATACTCTGCAACTGGTGCAGCTACGCAGGCGCCGACCTCGCAGGAATCAGCCGCTTCGACTACCCAGCAAGCGTGCGTGCCATCCGAGTCATGTGCAGCGGCAGAGTCGCACGCGAATTCGTCCTTGAAGCCCTCAGACTCGGCGCAGGCATGGTTATGCTTGGCGCATGCCACTTGCCATACGACTGCCACTACATCAGCGGAAACTACAAGATGAAAGCCCGAACCGACGCGCTCAAAGGCATGCTTACAAAACTGGGCATGAGCCCCGAGCGGTTCCGAGTTGAATATATTTCAGCTGCTGAAGGCATCCACTACGCCGAAGTCATTAAGGAAATCGACGCGGAAATGAAGGCGCTTGGCAAAGAGAAGATTCAAGCGGAAAACGCGAAGCTAAAGCCAATCCTTGACAACATGCTTAAGCGCAAGTAAGGGTTCCCCTATTTTCTTTATTACGTACTTTTTATTTCTGCTGCTTTCGTAACTTTCCCTCACCTTATTTTAACCACTGATTTTCAGCATGTTAATGCACACTTGTTCTTGACCAATACTGACCTGCCCCTATAGGTTTCTGCAATGAGTTCCTATTTGGATCTGAGGGGTGTGCTGTATTCTGTTTTTGGGGGGTTTGTTGCTTTTTTTTGTTACTCTAAAGTTGCCCGTTAGGAAAGTTAAACCGTAAAGAAAACACAAAACCGAATTATGCACAAGGCTCGGAGCCTAATAGGTTCGTGATCTTTGAGGCGTAACCTGATTTCTGTCCTAAAAAAGACGTATGAAAGGTTAAATCCGTCTTTTACATTAGTTGTTAACGGCTTAGCAGGTGGGTGCATTGGGTTTGAACAAGAGAGTGGTGCTAGTTTCCATAGTTATTTTAGTTATAGCTATCGCTGCTGTCTCCGGGACTGTTTTGGGTAATTTAAATACTAACGCTCCGTCGAAGGGCACTGTTATGTTGACCATTCAGGGCGACAGCAGGGTTTACTCGAGCAGCGGCACCTCAATTCCGTTCAGTTGAGGCAACGTTAACGTTGGAGAAAACACCAAAATCGTAACAATCACAAACTACGCAAACGTAAACTTCAAAATGCACCTGACTATAACTTCGCCAAAGTTGCCTCACGGCTGGACACTGACGTTTTCACTCGACAGACAGCAGATTAAAGCGTGTCATTCGGCAACTGGAATTTTAACGCTTAAAGTACCAGCCAATGCGCATGTGGGAAATTATAATTGGGGCGCAAGCGTCACGTTTGAGGATGCAAAAAAATAGTCTGCTTCTGCAAGTCGCCTGAAAACAGCGTAGGTGCGTTGTTGTAGCGTCAGTATACACACATTCGTTTATTATGTAAATATTGCTATGTATATGACTATATAATCCATAGGTGATTATTTTTCAGAAATGCGCTTTAATGGTTAGCTGTCCCAACTGCGGGTGCAAGCTTGAAACGCCCGACAAGAAAATAGAGAACTCTTTTTTCTGTTTAGCAGTCTATCCTGCCACATCTGCGGACACCGCTTCAAAGTATCATACTAACAGTTTTTAGGCAAAAATGAACCAGCCCAAAAACGTTTAGCAACTTGGCGATTGTGGCTTCAACGTGAGACAACATCATTTTATATCATGTAAACCCGTAAGGAGTTCCAAGAAGCAATTAACTAAGAGCCATCCGTTAAGCGGGTCTGGCTGTAGACACCGGTAAAGTGCGCCCTCTCAATTTTTTGCACTCACCGATGTCCGCACTTGGCTTGGTCCGCTCAACACACTATTTTTCCCCTTTAAGCCAAAACAGAATTTGGTTTTGGCGTTTTAGGAAGGCTTTTTAAAACTTGCACAGTTAGTTTAGATGCTATGTACCGCAAAGCCATTGTAAACATGATTAGGAGCAGGCGCTTCTGGATGTGGCAGTTAGGCGGCGCCTTCATCTATTCAATACCAGCAGCGATTAGGCTTGCAACAGGCAGCATCCACCTTCCGATCTTAAGCATGTTCATGGTTCCATGGGTTACTCCATATGTTCCCGGCAACATCGTGGAGAAGGTTTTGGTTAACGCTTTTTTCCCCGGAGGCGCGGGGGCAGTGGCTGGCGAAATCTTCTATTCATACACTCATGGACAGGCGTTCAGCCAGAAGCAGAAGTATCTTTCTCGGTTGGGCGGCGCGTGGTTGTGGACGGCTGGGTGGTCGCTGTTCCAGTTCTGGGGTTACATGCAGAACGTTACAGGTTCTTACGGTGGTAACCTCTTCGAGTCCCCGCTCGTTTTCCCACTAAATTTCCTTTTGGCTTCGCTTTCAATATTTACGCCAGACGTAATTGGCTACTTCAAAAATGAAGTAACTAACACATACCATGCGGTGAGACGCAAAAAAAGTTAATACTGACTGTGCCCTTAAAATTAATCCATGTCTTTTCATGTTCGACGCAAGGACCGAGAAATCACCGACCAAAATGAGGTGAAACAGGTTCTCAAAGCCACCAAGTACGTGACGGTTGCCCTCTGCATGGACAACGCGCCCTATTTGGTTTCGCTGAGCCACGGCTACGACCAAACCAAAAACTGCATTTACTTCCACTGTGCCCCTGAAGGCAAAAAAATCGTGTACGCAAAAGCAAATCCCAAAGTTTGGGGGCAGGCTGTACTGGATTTTGGAGTTACTGAGGAATGCGACTACGTCTATACCAGCGTTCATTTCCAAGGAAAACTAAGCTTAATCACCGACGTGACGGAGAAACGCCATGCCATGGAGGTTTTGGTGCGGCAGGTCTCGCTGAATCCCGAAGCGAAACTCGCTCAAATCAAACCCGAAAAACTCTCGTCAATCACCATGGGCAGGATAGACATCAGTTACATGTCGGGCAAAAAAGCATCAGGCGCCAAAAAAACAAATCTAACTGCCCATCTTCTCTAAATCCACTTGGTAAATCAGTAGGCTCCCATCTGCATAAACCTGCGTTAACCAATTAATCGAGTTAAAGTGCGCTGCCAAGTTTTGACCGTAATTATTCAATTCTTCGTTGCCCACGTACACATAGGACACGTTGTACTTTTGGACAACCGCTACCAAGTCGGTCACTGTGCCGTTGTACGCCATGTCGATGTCGCGTTCCCTCGCGTTCACCTGGTCAAGCGGTTCCCCATGACCGTAAGGCCAATACACATAAGAAGACACACGCAGGCGCCCTCCAACCATGCTTGTGGGCTCATGAACTCCATAGTAAGTCAGGAACACCGAGTTCTGCGGAGTATTATCCCTAACCCACAACCCAACTTGGTATTCGCTCCAGCTGACTCCAAGATACTGAGTTTGAGTGTTATAGATTATTACGCTGGCTGTGGTGATTATGGAAAGCAAAACCAACGTGACAATCACAACCTTCGGAGTTTTAGCCAACAAGATACCAGCCAAAACCACGATGGGAATCCACGCGAACATGAAGAACTTGTACATGTCCCAGTCCCAGGGCGTTAAGAGCAGGATGTTGGGAATCATGAATAACAACAGGAAAGTGATTTTGAGGTATTCGTGTCCAGGCTTTATGAATGAAGCGATAGCAAGCACAAACGGGATGCCGAGGTTGAGCAAATAATAGACGATGGGGTTAATGGCAAACTGGTTGCCTGCGAAATCAGCCAAAAACCCAGAGCTCAAAGCAACCGTTAGGGGGGGACCGCCGCCGAAAATAAACGGCAACGCAAACACGCTGGGCAACAGAAAATAGAAGTAGCTGAATTTTAAGCGTTTAACGTTGAGGAGTAGGCAGACGGCGAAGGCGACGTAGCAGCAGAAGAACGCTACGTTGTGGAACTGGTAAACCAGACCAGTCATTATGCCTGCGAGGATAATGCGGTTTTTGTCCTCCATGTTCCTGAGCAAAGCCAAAACAAAAGCAAACACGGGCAACCCAACTAACAGTGGACGCTGCTGGAGCAAATTGTCAAACATAGAGGGCAAACCAAACAACTGCCTAAACTGGTAGATGTAGTTCTGGTTCGGGTCAAACTGGCCGTTGAACAATGCCGAGAACAAACCGAAGTAGCTTAGTCCCCAACCGAAAACCGCCAGAACCGTGGCAACAACCGCGGCTCGCCTGCCGTATGGACGCGCCAACGCGTAGATTGAGAGGGCGAAAACCAGAATGAACAGCGCATTTAACAGGGGTAGAAGCGTGGGTAGGTACCCGTACATTTTCTCGACGATTGCGGTGTGGAAATCGATGAAGTAATGGTAAGTTAAGGGTGTGCCGATGTAGTTGGGGGTTTGCGGCGGGAAATTGCCCTGGTTTATAGATTCGATTATTTCGTAGTGGAAGGGTGTGTCTTGCCAGTTTGAGCCTGTGAGGACTATGCCGTTTTGGTTGCCGTACCAGACGCTTCGGGCAAGGACCGCTGCGGAGACTATGAAGATGACGGCGAAAATCAAAAGGCTGGTTTTCTTGATTTGCTGCAGCTTGAGGAACGCTGGGGGCTTTATCGGTTCGCCTTTCTTGTAGACCACGAGCGCGTAGATTGCGGTTAATGCGAGAAAACTGAAAAGGATGGTTTCGCGTGAATAACCCACTGCCAAAGACAGATAGTAAATCAGCGTCACCGAAACCAAAACGCTGAAGATTGGCACGAAAGCCCAGATTTCATGGGTTTTTAGCGAGAAGAACCTGTAGGCGATTAAGCCTGGAACCAGAAAAGTGAAGACGAGTGCGGTGAAGACGCCGACGTCGCCCGACACAAACGAGACAACCGTCAACACCAGAAACACGAGTGGAAGCCAGTACTTTTGCGCGGTCGCTCCATAGCTAACGTTTACTTTGACTCTTCCACCCACCCACAATGACAATACCAAATTAATAATTTTAGAGGTATTAAAATTGTCGCTAATCCAAGCACAAAACCAAAAACCAGCGATTACGAGGGCAACCATCCGCTTTCTCAACAAACCGTTGGACGCCAAATCCGAGAAAGGTTAATTAGCTAAAGTTTCGTGTATTGTTGCGGCGCTTAATGCCCAGGTAGTATAGTTCGGTCTAGTATGTACGGCTGTCGCCCGTAGGACCCGGGTCCGAATCCCGGCCTGGGCGCCACTTTTCCCTTCCTATGAGATGGCTTTCTTTTTTTGTCCATAGGGGCAAGTATATACACAGAGGCCGCATATTCCCTCTCCTAAAGCTAATTCTCGTTTATGGATATATTCATCGCAGAGATGAGCGTTGAATCTTGCTTCTCTGGGTTCAGAAACATTGAATTTTGCTCCCGTGAAAGCTTTGACGGGGCAGACTTTTACACATTTATCGCAGTTGCTGCATCCGTCAGCAAGCGGTTTGTTCGTCTGTTCTAATGGTGCATTTGTAAGAATCGTTGCCCACCTTACTCTTGGACCGCTTTCAGGCGTTATCAGAAGACAGCTTTTTCCAATCCAGCCTAACCCCGCCAGATTAGCCGCCAACTTGTGTGAAAAAGCGCCTTTGAGTTTTGCAGAGTCTATTCTTTGCGCTGCTGGAATTGGGTAAGCTTCAAAACCTGCATCCTGAATTTTCTTGGAAATAAAGAGCGTTGCCTTATCTAAGTTGTTGTTCACTGAATTATAGAGCCCTCTGTAGGTGAAAATGACTGACGGGTCTTCGTGACGGGGTAACTCATCAATGACGCTGTCGATCAAACGCATGCCTATCGAAACAGCCCGGGAAAAACCTGCAATAGCTTCGCCGCCCTGCTCCAAAACAAAATCTTTTACTCTTGACAGATCAGCTACCCCAAAATAGTCAACTTCTAAACTCATGGCAAAATCCAGCAATTGTTTCTGCAAAGCGTCCATATCAATCAAGTATAGTTCCGTGTGAAATGTTATTAATTTTTCTAAACCGAATCATTCAAAATTTAAAAAAAGTTTCAGTAATTTAACTCTTAAAAGGAATAATTAACATTCGAATCCTCGGCTTGGGCGCCGATTTATTCTTGGTTCAGATTT